>JAALOO010000009.1_pt2 | contig 101481 bp, 108 predicted proteins | sample 7257641 | NCBI WGS metagenome assembly JAALOO01 (sample SAMN14085613, study PRJNA598686) | mite metagenome | biome: ENVO:01001000; feature: ENVO:01001002; material: ENVO:01001226; isolation source: single female mite from University of Michigan culture on fish food culture... ...
GTCAACCGGAAATTGTAATTGAGGAAAATTCTGAAACAAAACCAGAAACTATTACTAATTCTCCTGAACTGGTGACCGATTCTTTGATTGAAGTGAGTCCGGAAAATTCACCTGCGCCTATTGCCGAAAGTCATTTAGAAACTATTACTGATTCTCCTGTTGATCAAATGGCAGAAAGTTCTTTTGAGCTAGTCACTGACTCTTTGGTTGAACCAAACCCAGAAAGTAAACCGGAATTTGTGATTAATGAAAATTCAGAAACACAACCAGAGATCGTTACTAATGCGCCCAATAACCCTAATTCCGAAAATCAATTACACGAACAACCAGCAATTTTATCTCCTTCAACCCAAAATGAACTGGCAGAAATTGAACAGCAGTCAGCTGCGTTAAACACTTCACAATGTCAAACATGTGATATGGAATCTTGCAAAAGTGAGTGTTTAAAATCTGGAAATTTGTTTGGCGAGTGCTCTCATGGCGAATGCATTTGTGCTGAATACTGTCCTCAATATGCCGACTATTGCCAAGAAGTTTTCTATCAAAAATGCCCTTTTTTTCTTCCTTATTGTATAAAAGGCATAAAGTCAACGCTAAAATGTTACAAATGTGAAAATTGCTGTGAAATTTGTCAAAACCAAGGAAAAACTCCAACTTGTAGCATAACAAATACTTCAAGCAAATATACGTGTAATTGTATATAAAAAATATTTAAAACATTAATTATTGAACAATTTGTTTTGAGCAATTTTAAATTTGTTTTATTGTGAAAAATTAGTTAATGCAAAGTAAAGAATGATTTGATGTGCTTTTAGAGGCAGTAAGTTCAAACTTAACAATTAATTTGCCTCGTTTTTTGCTATTATCGGGGAATGGCAAGCCACGATTTAAAATTTTATAACTAGAACTTAAAGACGAAGGTACTTTTCTTATCAATATCATTCCCTCTAAATTGGGGATTTCTATTTTGTTTTGCTTTTTAATTTGTTCTTTTGTTACTTGAGCAGTATAAATAATGTCGGTTCCTTTTCGAATAAACATCAAATCTTGTTTGTCAACGGTTGTGTACACTATATCTGCTGGAATTCGATTTGGATATTTGTTTCCTTTGCTTGAAATGCGAAAACGTGAGCCACTTGGCACTCCTGGATTAATTTTTATAGTAAATACTTTTTCTTCAACAATTTCTTCTCCGTCTGACAAAAAGATGATTCTTTTAAAAGGGCAAGTTTTAATAGTTCCATGAAGAATATCTAAAAGACTCAAAGGAAGCTCAAATTTAATATCAGGATCTTTTGGAAATTTAGGAAAAACTTGAAAAAAGTTTTCTATTTTTAATAAAACAAAAAGTTATTTTGTGTTGTTGTTAGAGAGAAAACTTACCTGGAGAATTCATTTGGTCGACAATTTTAAATTTAACTATTAGGTTTCCTCTTTTGTTGTTATTTTGTTGATACGGAAGACCATAACCTTGTAATTTGATAACCGTTTCTGATGTGATCAACTGATTAATAACCATTACAAGCGGTTTTTCATCTCCCAATGTGGGAATCTCTAAGCTACTTCCAGGTGCCGTTTGAGCAGAAACAATTTCAGCAGTATATTCAAGATCAACACCATGGCGTTTAAAAAAGCGATGCGGTGCATCATTAGCAACAAACACAATGTCGTGCGGAGTTTTTCCAGTAACACAGTTTCCAGCTTCTGAAAAGTAGTATGTGGTACCCCCTTCAGTTCCAGGAAGCACATTTATTGATAAAGTTACTTCTTTCTCTTGCAATATAGTAACTTCATTTTCTGCAAAAGTTTTTTGAATAAAAACTTTTTGCAGAGTAGCACCAAATAAAATGCTTTCAAGGTCAAGAGGAAGATGCTGAAAAGTTATTGCTGATTTTGCTGAAAGTTTTGAAGACATTAACGATTTTGTGTTGAGAACTGTTAAATAAATTTACTAGTTTAACTTGTAAAAATCTTTTAAAAAATTTATCAATACCTTTTTTTCTTCTTTTAATTCACTCAATATTGAACCTGTTGAATTGAGTGACAAATTGGATGATGTATCAAAATTTGAGTTAATAAAATTTTGTTTTGATTTTTGTTGTTTTGTTAATGATTTACAATTGTCTAAAATAATATTTGAATTTGTTAATAAATCATTTTAAATCATAACAAAAATTAAAAAAACTTGCCGTTTCCCAAACTGACAACTTCAAACTTGACTATAATATTGCCTCTTTCTTTTGGGTTAAAAAATTTAGGCAACCCTTTGCCAGGAATTTTAACTTGAAAGTCATTTTCAATTGATTTTTTAATTGTTAATAAATGCGTTTTTCTAAAAGTAAGCGTTGGAATTTGAAAAGTTCCACCTTCAGCTGCTTCGTTTTTTGAAAGTTTTTCCACGTATATTAAATCACATCCTGATCGAGTGAAAACACTATCAGGCTTATCAGTGACAATGAAAATAATGTCTGCAGGAATTCGTCCTGGTTTTCGGTCACCTTCACATGGATACGTGAACTTATAGCCTGTAAGCGTTCCTGAACTTATGTAAATTGTGACAATTTTTTCCTCTTCTCTCTGTTCATTATTTTCATTTATAACAAAACGTTTAATTTTCATTCGTTTACTGCACCCAAGTAAAACTTCTTGCAAAGATAACGGAAATGGGTGCTCTACAGATTCGTCTTAAAAATATATATAAATTAAAAATTACGCTTTTTAATTTTTCTTATTATACCTTTACGATCATCTGACAAAATTTTAAATCGCACTACTAGGTCGCCTCGCTCTGATGTTGTATTGTATATAGGTAATCCCAGTTTTGGAAACTTTATCACATTATTATTTTCATTGATGTTTTTAAATAAATGATCAAAATAATTATTATCCAACGTTGGTATTGACAATCGAAAATCAGTTTTGACATCACTTTTAATTTTTTGCACTGAATATTCCAAATCAGAGCCGTTGACTGTAAATAATGCATGTGGTTTATAAAAAACAATAAAATTCAATTTTGAAAAGTTTGAGTAGTCGTCTCTGACAAAAGGAATTGTAATCAAAGTTCCTTCAGGTGTTCCAGGCTTAATTTCAATAGTTACAGTATCATCAATTGACTCAAAATTGCCAAAGTTTTTGTTTATTTTAAGTTTTTTTATGCAGCCATAAAAAATGTCTTCTAATGACAACCAAAGTTTTTGTGGTTTTGCACAATTGTTTTTACTGCAAACGTCAGTTTGAAAAATTCTGTGATTTTGAGAAAAATTCTGTACGCGTTCATTTGCCTCTATTACACTTTACTTGGTTTTTGCACTGCTAGAAATATGAGAAATGAATCATTAAACAACATTTTGCACAAATAACACAGTTTGATAGTGTACATTTGAACATAAATAGTAATCTGTTGCTCTCAACTGATATCTCCATTGCATTTTGATAAGCTTTTATTTCACTTTTCTGAGTCATGTAAACTGTTTAGTTTAGTTCGCATCCAATAATTGCTAAGTAGAAAATGTTTTCGATTAACTTTTAAGTTTAAAGAACTGTTAGTTCTTAATGTAACAACAATTATTGCAATTATATTTGTAATTTTGTTGATGAAACTACATTTTTACGTTGTTAAGTTTTAATAAAGTTTTATTACTGTACTAAAGTATCATGAATTCAATTTATTGGTTTGCAAAAGGAAATTTTTAGAAACAAAAAATAATACACACAATATAATAAAGATGCATCAAAGTCAACAAATAAATGAAGATGAGACAATTATTGTGTCTAAAACAACATCAAAAAGTAAATTGAGCAAATTTAAAATAGCTCATGAGTGGACAATTGAAAATCTTCAAAAACATTTACCTTTTTTAACAATTGATCAATCAATTGACTCTGAAATCATTCAGAATGACCGTTTTAAAATATATTTTTGCTTAAATTACTTAAAAAACACTAATTTCAATGTAGAAATTCACTTTGAAGCACTTAAACCAAGCAAGTTTCCAATCAAGTTTAAAACAATGGCAACTGTCGTTTATAATCAATGTGCAAGCCAATCAGATAATTTTACTAAATCTTATTCTCTCTTAACAACATGTAATTATTCGTAAAACATTTTTAATTACAAAACTGAAATTTGTTTTTAGATTGGACGCAAAGAGCTCTTGACATGCAAGTTGGTCAACGTCAAATAGTGAAAGGTAAAATTTTAAATCTATCCATATTTCCGATAGATTACACTTTAAAGTTAGACTTTGATGTAAGTTAATTTTTTATTAAACTTTTTATTACAATAAACATTTTATTTAGATTGAATACTGGGCATCTGAAACAACTAATTTTGTTAAAATTGAAAAATAAAACTGGTTTATAAAACTTAACATAAAAACAAAACAGTGTTTGTGTGCATTAGTGAGAATGTAAAATGCTGAAAATTTAAATTACTTCAAACCGTTCCTTTTAGCTGCTCGTGTTTTGTCGAGAGATTCATCAACAGCTCAATGCCCAGTTCGGGCCTTGCTTTGGTGACAGTTTTCCACGAGTCTGTCAGTTTCACCTTTGCTATATGGTCGGTTATGTAATCAATGCATTGACATTTCAGCTGTTTGGCTTGATGTGTATCGGCAAGTAAAAGAAGACGCGACGCAGTGTCAATAGATAGTGTTGATGAGAGGTAGTGCTCACAGAGGTTCTTTAATGAATCTAGTTGGTACTAAGAAAAGGGCAGTTTAGCACTTGAGTCAGACAAATTGTTTATTGCCACTTACCTTATCGGCAGCGGATAAAAGTTCAGGCGCCATGGCCTCTAGATCATCAACTTTATCAGCATAAATGAATTTTAAAAACTGCTCGCAAACATCCTGACTCAGATCATCGATGTCCACAACTCCGTTGATCTTTTCTTTGCAATCATGATCAAACATTTTTTCAAAAACAGGTGAACGGGCAGAGAGAACAGCTCGGTGTACTGGGAACTCCTTTCCTCTTACCAGCAACTTGGTGTCTGCAAACTGTGAGCTTTGCAAAAGTTGACTTAAATCGGCGGTAAGAGTAGAAAATTTGCTTTGATCAATGTCATCCGGAGTGAGAATATCCAGCTAGCAATAGAAAAAGAAGTTTTTAAGAATGTTTGATTGATAAAGTGCACAAATGCAACAACTTACTTCGCACACAATTGTCAATTTATCATTTACTAAACAGAAATTTTCTGGATCAAGAATTTCGTCTCTAGAGATAAATTTAGCAACATGGTGGCCCAACTTCCTACACCTACGCCAATGATACTCTGTAAAACACATTTAACACTGCATTACATTTTATACAACTTTAAAACACAGTTTACTTACCTTGACAGTATCTCTTTTCCCTTTTTCCATTTACAATTGCAACACGGTACTTTACTTCAATATCATCATCGTAAAAGTACAAACATACGAGCACGTCGTTGGATACCCATGTGAGACTATTTTTGGGGAACAATGCAAGATAAAAACGAGATTGCTTTCCATTAGGCCCAGAAGCGCAAATCGCCGTGCCTTTGTGCCCTTCGGTGAACTTGCTGAAGTCACTAATGACCAGTGTTGCAGTGGAAGGCGTTCGGGTGAGTTGTCGATGCGGTGGAGTAGGTATTGGGGGAGTTGATATGCGAATTGGAGGTGTCGAGGACATTGTAGAGCGAACTTGTGGAGTAGAGTCCACTTGAAAGAGAATTGCGCCAAGAAAATTGCGTTTAATTTTGTTTGTTGCAGTTGCGCTGTTGCAGAAACAGATGCGCAATTTGTTGCAGTGAGTATCTGCCAATCACAACAGCTTATGACCGTCTTTTTTAACCTTGAAACTTTGAAGGTTTGAACTAATAGTCTGTTTAGTCAAATACCAAAAGGATTAAAAGAAGACCTACGATGCGTTCCCGAGAATAAAGTCCTCAAACTTGACCGATTGGGCATCAGGTTGCAGGTGAAAAGTTACAGTCCAAGCACGATTAATGAGCAGATCAACTTATTATTTTAATAACAGCACAAACCATTTATAGTTTTTTCAAAACTTAAACACAAAATAACTAACTTTTGTTTGTACTTTAATAAAGAAATCTGCTAAAACTCTTGGATTTTTACCAAACTTCCAATCTTCAAATCACAAAAGTGAAAAGCTACTGTACCTGCAATTTAGAGCTCTGGTCGGTGGTGCCCCAAAGCAGTGGTCACCAGCGCCCAAAGGTAGTGAAATGGTGACTTGATTTACCTGGGACCGCATCGTAGGTCCCGCTGGGGACCGCCAAATTGGAAGTCCTCAGAAGCAGCCCTTTCCAGTGATGGTTCGCATTGCAGGCTAATAAAAGTCGGGTTTCCCGTGCCCCCTCCCTATATGTACCTTGCCCAGGGAAGTGTCTATTTCAGCATCGGACACGTCATAACCGGCTGAGACACGACAAGCGAGCTTCCAACAAATCAGCAGCAGCGTCTGCCTTCGTGTCTTTACCTCCTCTCCTTACCACCACCACCACCGTCGCCGCATCCTCCACCTAATTCTCACCGGGAGAGCAGAACAGAGCCACATCACATCACATCACAGCAGCAGCAGCAGACACCGCTATGACCATGTCCAACAAGAAGACTCTCACCCGCGAGGAGGAACTTCTGCTTCAAGACTTCAGCCGAAATGTCTCCACCAAATCTTCGGCCCTCTTCTACAGCATTGCCTTGATCGTCTCGGTGGTGCCGCTTTGTAAGTTGTTGCGAGCTTAATGGGGACTGCAGTTTTTTCTGACAATTTCGTACTTTTGTTCCCGCCGACTTCTAGGGATCTACTGGCGCATTTACGAGGTGGACCTCTACTCGCTGGCCATTCCATTTGTCATCGGCACAGTGGCCAACACTTGGTTGGTAGCGTTCGGCTACAAGAATGTCAAGTTTGTGCTGAAGCACAAGATTGCCCAGAAGCGAGAAGACGCCGTTGCCAAGGAGGTGCTGCAGTCCATCACCTCGCAGACCATGTCCAAGAAGGAGAAGGACGAGCGCATTCTGTGGAAGAAGAACGTGGTCAGTGATTACGAGGCGACCACGTACTCAATCTTCTACAACAACGCCATCTTCTACACCGCCGTCATCGTCGCCAGCTTCTACCTGTTCCGCACCTTCAACCCAACCTTCAACTATTTACTCTCGGTCGTTGGAAGCGGTGCTCTGGTGGCTCTCCTCTCAACTGGCGGCTCAAAGTAAACCTTAGGTGTTGTAAACCTTAGGTGCGCCGTATCGTGGAAGCAAAGTTCCCCCCAGTACTGAGAAAGCAGCGATGAAGAGTGGTGAAACGCAAAGAAGGCTTAAAACGTACAAAATCTAAGGGGTCATTGAAAACTACAAAAAGCTACTATACTCTCTTCATTTGTATCATTTTATAAATATATTACTTCCAAAATACATTTACAATAAATCCCCTATTTTTTGAGAAGCGTTTCTCACGGCCGCACACATAACCAACTGTAGTGGTGATCATCATTACTGTAGGGATCCTGAAGCGTCACCACTGGAATATGCAGAGTAGGCAGTGTGCTGGAGTGTGCTGCTTCACTGCTGGAGGTGGTCTGAATGTGAATTTTCATATCAAACTCATTCGGGAACACAAACTGGTGATCATCACTGATGGTGATTTGCCGCGATCGAAGCCACCTGCTGAAGATTCGCGGCAAGTTGGGCTTGCTTGTTGTTGTTGTTCCCCCTCCAGACGTACCTCCAGCCTTCAGGTACCACTCGGTGAACTTCTCTCGGTGATCGCGAAAGTAGTCACCGGAGAGAATTTTCGTCGACGGATGCTGAATGGCAGCGTACAGAATGAAGTTGTCATCGCGTGTTTTGTTCAGCAGGTAGACGTGTTCTACTCGGTTTGCGTTCTGACGAAGGAGGCGGTTCAGGCCGAACCAGACTTTCATGTGCTCTCGGCCGATCAGTAGCGATCTCTCGAAACGCTCAAAGATTCTATTACCAACCAACAAGCGCACTATCTGCTGGTCAAGGTCTTTTACTTTGAATACACGCGTGTAGTTTCGCAAGCCAGTTGAGTCTTGAACGATGGTGCTTGCCTTTCGGTAGCTAATATTGAGACTGTCGATGACCAGGTCAAACTTTGGCTTTGATTCCCCAAAAGGAGACTTGCCCTTTATGCGATCTTCAAACTCAAACAGTTGAACCTCATACTCAGCAAGGTTATTTATGAGGTACTGGTCGTTTTTGTCAAAGATGATTGTGCGGAAATTTGATTTGAGTTGCTCAAATTCTTCTTTTGTTATTCCTGTTAGTTGACTTCCACAACAAGAGCAAACGCCATTTGTGCTGATTTTGGGAGAGCTAACGTTGGAGTACCCAAGTTTTCGAACTAGTATCCTCTCCACAAGAGTGTTTTGAAATTTTTGATCAACAGAGGCAAAAGAGGAAGATAAAAATTTTAAAATATCTAAAACTTTGTCAGGTTTTCCCTCAAAAGTTTTCTTTTTAGCGAGGTGTCGCAAAACTTTTCCGGTTAAATCAAAATCAAGCTTGAGCAACTCCCCATGCTGAAGCACGAATTGATGAAGTTCAGCTGACAGCTCGTACCGAAGCAAGGCCTCAAAGACAGTTTGAAGAACATCCAGTTTCAGCTTAAAATCGCCTGTCAGGTACTTCTCGTAAATGGTCAGCGTATGTCGGCAGTTGGCTGCTGAAGAATGAGCTAAAGCACTGATGACATCAACAATTATCTGTGGCACTTGGATATTATCAGCAAGAATGGTGTCGGCTACTTGGCGAATAAATTCAATTTGTGCCTTTGAGAGAAACTCCGGAGTGAGGCTCAAAAAGCGACAGTAGCGAATTGCCGCAATTTTGTTGCTATTCACCGCCGGTGATTGTTGGACATAATTGGCGATACTTTGAAACAGCGGTTGATCCATTCGGAACGGTTCACTGTCAGCTGATTCACCCGCGGTGCAGTGGTCCAACTCTTGCGGCGAACCTCCAAAGGCGCTGAGTAGCGCAAACTCAAAGTTCGTCCTGAAGAACAGTCCCCGTGATTCAAGCTCTTTCCGGACGGACTGCCAATCAATGGAGCCATTGTTGAGGCGGTAATTAGAGGTGACAGTGGTCCGCAGTGTTGATAAGCGCTCTATTTTCTTCTCTTCAAGGCGTTTCACTGAAAGTGACCGGTGCTGAAAAGACTGGTAATGTAAAGACGACGATAAGCGGGTCCGTGTCCGGGCGAATAGAGACCACAGGTAGGTGGACATGATCCCAAAAACTGATTCAAATGTGGAAATCAAATGCAAACCATGTGGAACATGTGATGCAACTAAAAAGGTCGGTGCTGACCAATATAGGCTTTAACAGTTTTCATAAGAATACACTAGGCTCCTTTGTATATTTACGACAGGACAGTGTGCACTGCTGCCCACTGATCTTTTCACTAACAGAGTGACTGAAAGGATGCTGGATAAATAAAACTGTAAACAACACGAGAGAAGACGAGTTCATCAAGATTTTGCTTTTATCTTTGTTTTTATTTAATTTTTTCTGGCAAAAAAATCTCTGATGAATTATTCTTAAACCAAGGCTTGTTTTAAACTTGTTTTAAAAGAAAGGAAATTCTCCACTTTTATAGTCTGTGAAAAATTCAAGTATTTTTTAAATCTCGATTTGACACGTGGGAAAGGTAAAAGCTAGTCTTTACACGCATTTTATTCACATTCACAACTCTATTTTCTAGTCTAGGTCACTCAAGTCATCAAAAGTCATCCTTAAACTTCAAATAAACCCTATTTTCCCATCGAGGCAAGTCTCAAACTTCAAAACCGCAAACATTCTAGGCCTAATCAAGAACATTGTGTGGGAGTTTTATGTGCTTTTGAGAACATTGTAAGTACAACAATGTCAGAGTAAAACAGCTTGAACAGTCATAAGAAACGATTTCAACTTATTAAAAGCTCTCTTCCTTTTTTTAGTGCACACAGGTTTCGCGAAATTGCGGCCAGTGCTGCAGGTGAAGTTGGACAAATGGACGAAATTGATTTTACAAATGAAAATTCTCAAACTGAACACAACAACAACTTTGTAAAGTTCAGACTGTTTCACGTCGAGAAAGTGGAATGTGATCGTAAGTGTTGAAAGCAAGATTGCAAAAAAGTTGCAATAACTGATTTTCATTTTAGGCAGCGTTCGTTACCCCCATCCGCGATCAGGCCATCGCATCGTTGCTAATGACTCTTACGTTTATTTATTTGGCGGTTTCAATCCCGACGTGGAACCTGATGATCCTTTTATGGCTAATGATCCCAACTGGAGAAACACAAGCCCCTTGTTTCAAGAGCTTTGGAAATTCAGCAAACTGACCCGAACCTGGTCACTGATGAGGGCTGATGAACAGGGGGATCCACCTCCGACCGAGCTAGCCTCTCACGCTGCAGTTTTACTGGACAATTCACGGATTCTTGTCTATGGCGGTTCTGGGGCCACTTTCGGCCTTCAGTCATCAAACAAGTTACACGTGGCCGATCTCAACACGAACAAGTGGACTATGATACAGTACAACAATGAGGTAGAGGACCGGAATATTCCTGAGCCTATGTACGGTCAAGCAATAGTCTTTGACCATGATAATGAAAAGCTGTACGTTGTTGGCGGAACGACCGGCTTCGAGTACTTTCTCGATGTGCACGCCTTCGACTGGACTGCGAAGAAGTGGACCAAACTCAGTGGAACACTTCCTCCTGACATTGAAGTTCGTTACCGCCATGAACTAGCATTTTGGGATAACAAGCTTTACGTCATTGGCGGGGGAGCAGGTCAAAGAGGACACGACCTAAAGACGGTAACAAATGGTTAAAATGTGTGTGTTCTCAAGTTTAATTTCTCTGTCTTTTAAAATGCAGATTCCCGTTTTCGATTTAACCACCAACACCTGGTCTAGAAAGCAAACTCATCCACATGTGAGCTTTTCGGGGGATCTTGAATTTCCCTCTCAGCGCTACAGTCACGACTGTGCCCAGCTAGGCTCCACCATTTACATGGTGGGCGGAACTCACGTTGCGACGGTGTACAATGACATCTGGTCGCTGGAGCTGACGACTCTCGCCTGGCAGCGACTGCCCTGCTCTCTTCCCGAGGGACTCTACTTCCACTCGGTGGCCATCAGCGAGGAGGGCCAACTGTCGGTCTTTGGCGGAGTCAGCTCGGTGGAGAGAAAGGTGAGGAACAATACGTACCTCGAAGTGTGGGTTAAAGTGCCGCAGCTGAAGACACTCGCACGAATGGCGCTCATTGCCAAGCTGGGAACTGACAAGAGCAGAGTGGGGCAGTTCTTGCAGAAGTCGGGCACCTCAGTTGAGTCGCTGCAGATGGATTTTTAGGTTTTACAATTGCCATTTTACGATCAAAATGATTTTAATTATATGTACAGAAAGAAATGGAAACAGCGGTATCACAAAAGGAGCTTAGACATGAAGGGCCCATCGAGTTCGTAGCCCAGCTTGCGGTAGTAGTTGCGAGTGCCGACGCCTGTCAACAAATCAGAATGGGTTAGATTTATGTGTGGAAACAGGAGAGAGAGAGAGAGAGAAAGACACTGGACACACATACCTGAAATGACTGACAGCTTAGCGGAGTTGTGCTCCTCTCTGGCGATTCTCTCCGCCTCCTCCATCAGCAGCGTCCCGTACCCCTGGTGCTGGAACTTGGTGGGATCCTTGCTGCTGACCGGCACCACGCTGCCGTACACGTGAAGCTCGCGCACAATGGAGACGCCTCGTTGAACGCCAAAGGCATTCCGTCCGGCCGCTTCTTCGCTCAGGCGAAGTTCAGGGCGAAAAGTGTGCCCTGGTGAGCACTTTCGCAGTCTGAGCAGCCCGATGAGAATGTCCTGCTGTACGTCCTCGTAGCTGAGAAAGGTCTCCCAGCCGCCGTTTGCGGTGTAGTCGCGCCTGATCAGCTCCACCTGGTCCACGACCACCTTGTTGTGGATCTCCTGGATGCCCACCTCGCGCGTTCGCACGTCCCTGCACTTCGTGCCGTAGTCGGCCATCCTCGCCAGCGCCAGCTCGCGAATGTTTCCGTGCTCCACGCCGGAGGTGACCAGGGGCATGGGGATGTCCCTCTGGACGCGGTACACGCGAGTCCAGGGCGGCACCAGGGCGAGAATCTGCGCCAGCAGGTCGACCAGTACTGAGGGCGAGTAGGAGCGGTAGCGGCCAGTCTTCCACAGTTCGTACAGTCCGGTGCCGCGAATCACCAGGGTGGGGTAGATCTTTAGCCCGTCAGCTCGGAAGTCAGGGTTCTCGAAGAATTCCTCAAACTGGGCGATGTCTCGCTCAATGTCGACGTTAGGCAGATTGGGCATCATATGCGCCACCACCTTGAAGCCGCAGTCCTTCGCCAGGGAGAATGACTCCTGCACGGCCTTCACGGTGTGCCCTCGGTTCGTGTCGCGAGCAATGTCCTCATAGACGGACTGGACGCCGATTTCCTGAAGAAAGAGAGATTTGAGTTTGTGATTGTGAAACATCAAAGCTAGGACTTACCAGTCTGGTGCATCCGTAGTTCAGCATGTCACTGAGATGTCTTTTCAAGCAGTAATCTGGCCTCGTTTCAATGGTAATGCCAATGCACTTTGTCCTCGAGTGCTCGGAGAAGGCGACTGCCTCAGCGACCGACTTGCTCGAATGACCGCTGAGGGCGTCGTGCAGATTTCGAATAAAGTAGTCCCGGTACTCGACTGGCAACGACATGAAGGTGCCTCCCATGACGATGAACTCCACCTTATCCACTGAATGGCCCAGCTGACGCAGTTGGTCCACCCTGGAGCGAGTCTGCACGTAGGGATCATATCGCGCCCGAATGGCTCGCATCGAGGTGGGCTCGTAGCCGGTGTACGACTGGGTGCTGTACTCAAAGTCAGAGTCCGGCCCGCCGGGACAGTAGACGCAGATGTTGCCGGTGTAGTTGATGTGCGGACATCGGTGGGGCTTGCACATGACGGCCACCACGGCGATTCCCGAGGCGGTGCGAACGGGCTTGGCACGCAGCTTGGGAAGCAGCGTCGACTTGTGCTCGTGCGGCACTGCGGCGATGATGTCGACCAGGCGAGGCTGCGAATCGATGCCATACTTCTGAGAGAGATCACACTTTAATCGGTTCAGATTGACGTCGTGGCCTTCTTTATCTGCCCTGACAAGCTCTGCGATGATCTCGGCAACGACGGTCACCATCAACTCCGCCTTGCTGAGGCCGCCGTTGGCTAGAAGAGAATCGTTCAATGTTATATTGTTGAGCACTTCACTGAGGAAAACAAACAAAAGCAAAACAAACGCCTTTTCTTACCGACTTTTCGACTTTTCTTCACCATATTTCGTCACCGGCTCGGTTATTGCGCGTTAGACAATTACCGATCAAAATGAGGAAAACAAAAAATCACGTGTTTCACGTTTCTGTCACGTTCTCTATGCAAGGTTATAGGCCGAGTCTCCGATATTTACCTTTTGCCAATGGAACAATGTATTTGCTGCAATCAATTCTAAGTCAACGCTACCGAATTATTATCAGGAGAAAATCCAAAAAACTACTTTTGATTACTGAAAATGTTATCTAAAACCATCAGCAATAAAGAGTAACTGGTAAACAGACAAAACTTTATCTTTGAACAGGTGATTGTTCAACGTGGATTTTTCTGTGTTGCTAAGGAATTATTCTGTCATTTCAAGGCGGTACAAACGAACTGAACTCGATTTCTACTTGCTCACAATTATTTAACAAGTTATTTCAAAATGGCAACGAGGTAAGTGTTAAGAATACAATGGTGGTAGGCCACCCGAAGATCACCGGTAAACTAATGAATTGTTTTCATTTAAATGACAGGTCTGGCAAGCGGTACGCTGTCTCTATTATGTCAGACGACGGAATATCTCAGAAGATTATAAGACTGAGCACTTCATCTATAGTTTCTCCTCAACGACCAATGTTTACACCACCACAATCGTTGATCAATGCGACACAAACCAGTTGCAGTATCCACTGTAATTACGCTGAAAATCAGAATCACAACTCTAGGATATCAATTGAACATGCTTATTTTGGTGCGTCCGACGATGAAAATCTACTTCATTTTAACCGAATTCCCGATGTCGCCTTTCGAATCATCTTTAAGCACTTCACGAAGCGGGAACTCTTTCGGCTGTTGGGCATCAACAATCAACGATGGCGAAATCTGGTCTACGATGCTCTGCACTGTCACCAGCGGTTGTCTCTCTTCATCGGACCGGAAAAAGAAGCAGATGACTGTCGCTATGTTGTTTACGACATTTCCTGTGATCATCTAACGCCGCCTTCTGCAGAGTCGAAAAAGAAGCGACAAGAGTTTATGCGCTTTGATCAATTAAATCGGCCCATTTATGATTGGATTCGTCCGACTTTTCCACAGATTCGCGTGTTTGAGGCTCAAGTCTTTCCATCGTTTCTGAGCACAAACTACATTTACAGTCTTTTGCGCTCTTATGGAAGTCAACTAGTGACCGTTCGACTGAGCATCGTTGGCTTTAAGTTTCTCCCCTACCCGTTGCTGGTGGCAGTGTCTCATATGCCCAATCTGAGACATCTAACACTTCACGGTCTCAGCTGCATATGGGAGAATCCGGGCAATGCCATGCAAATGCTCGGTCATCTAGAGTCGTTCCATTTTAGTTTGGACACTCGGCCGCCCTCGTATCGCAATCTGATGGAAAATATCACCAACTTCGGTGTCTCCAACACCAAGCTAAAGGAAATCACCCTCGACATAAAGGGCTTTCAGCAGAACGCCGACGACATTCGAGACCTGCCGATTATTGTCAAGGCGAAGATTGTGAAGCTGCGTCTAAATCTGATTGCCCCCAATCAGATTGCCCCTGCGCTGCTCAACTGCTCTTCGCTGCGCGTCCTGTCACTGTACCGAGTGGGCAACTTTCCCGTCGAGAGAATGCTCACCCCGCTGGTACAGTTCACCCAGCTGCGGCACTTGAAGCTCGACCTGAACGACCTGGACATAACGAGCTACATCATGCGCTCCCTGCTGACTCCGGAGGTAGCGCGCACTATCACCCCGCTGCCGTCGATCACCTCGCTGACGATCACCCTGACCACCATCAACCACCACTCGCTGTGCGGCTTTCCCTTTTCAGACATCTTCACGGGCGTCAGGTGGATCCGTTTTCACTTCTGCAAATTCCACTGTCCGCACCATCCGTTTGAGAATGTCGACATGCGGAAAGCCTGCAACAGGCTACTCATTTTTCCCCTCGTCGCCTGTCCGAAGATTGAGAAGATATACGCCTTTAGCTTTCGCTACAGGCCGCAGCCTAATGATGCACATGCCAATGCCTACTTACAAAATGAAGTCGGAGTTCGGTACGAGTGGACAATCAAGGACTTGACGGCCGTATGAATCATAGCGTAACAAATTTTTGATTTCACTTTCCTGACGACCACTACTGTCACAAACAATTACATAGCTCCTCGCACTGTGTAATACCCTTATTGCATAGAACTAATTTATCCTTAGAAAAAAATTTTCAAATCTGCGATGTATTTTTTTACATAAAACACTGGGCATATTAAAGTCACGATGTCTGATACATGATGCAACAAAAGAAGTGAGTGATTTTTTAGTTTTTTTAGTTTGCACTCTGCCCGTCGGCGGCGCTACGATCTGCAGCGGCTGCTGTTGACAAGTGTGCGAGTGAGCAAGCTTGAAGCACACTCCGTGCGCGCTGCTCTATTTGACAATTCTCCGTTGACGTGCCAAGCTGCCATTTAGAACAGCGAGTACAATTCTACTTCTCTCTTTCTCTCTTTCTCTCCAAGGCAGAATTGCCATCTCCACCAGTTGATTGATTCTTGATCGCCTCAAAATGGCGGAGCCCAATGCCAGCGGTAGCTCTGCTCCATCGACGTCGTCCAATTCCGCCAGTTCATCCCGCGGCCTCAAACGTGCCCTGTCGATGGAGGTGGCTCCTAACGATGCAAAGAAGACTGCGGCTGACCAAGGTGGCTCACTGTTTGATTCTAAAACATTTAGCTTTGTCATTGACAATGTGGCCCGATTACTTGAGGGCAATGGTGTTACTGTTTTTTCCAACATGACCACAGTATCAGAGACGCAAAACTTCAAGGTTCAGCTTTCATTTGATCCAAATCCAACTGCTGAAAAGAAAGCTGGCTTTGTTGAGATTAATCTCCATCTAAGTAAGTCTACTCTAGTCAAACGGCAATCGTTGGAGTACAAAATTGCTGTCCTTGACAATAAAGGCGATGAAAAATTTGTCAAAGGTAAGCCCTATTGACTTTATTGATTTGTTTGGACGTTTCTCAAATTTCCTTTTATTTTCCAAGAGGGACGTCAAAACATTCAATCGGAAGTCATTTTTTGTGAAGATCCCTCGTTATGTGTAGCTAAAGCGGCGATACTGGATCAAAAGAATTCGTTGATCAAAAATGGGCAACTGAAGGTTTCCTGTGAAATACGCTTGGGGTATAACTTGATGCTTAATTCTCAAACTCAAGTCTGTCGTGATTTGGAGAAGCTACGAAAGAGCGGCACGTTTACCGATGTAACGGTCATCGTCGAAAAAAAGCAAACAAAGGAAAGAAAGGAATTTCCAGCTCATAAAGCGATTTTGTCTGCTAGAAGCGATGTAAGTTTAACTCTACTGTCTTTTGTTGTATTTTATTTAATTACTAATTTTGAATAATGTAGGTTTTTGCAGCCATGTTTAATGCTAAATATGTTGAAAATTTGACGAACAAAGTTGTGATAGATGATATCGAGCCGAATATTTTTCAAGAGCTTCTCAACTATATCTACTACGGTCAAGTGTCTATGGATCTTCAGAATGTTGATAATATCTTTAAAGCTGCTGATAAGGTAACTATCTCAGTGTGCGTTGAATAATTTATCACATGAGTTTTATTATTTTTTTAGTATGAAGTCATGGGCTTAAGGGGCATTTGCGAGAAGTTTCGGTCAGAACACTTGAAAATGGAAGATGTCCCTGACGTCATTAAGTTTGCTGATACGAATAGTTCGAATTATCTCATACAAGCGTGCACTGATTTTCTCTCAGACAATAGTAAAGACATTACCAATTCCGTATGGCGTAAACTTCCGAGCGACATAACTTTTAAAGTTTTCAAAGTTTTGTCTAAAAAAGCAAAAGTGGAGGTAAGTAGATGCAGTTCACTGCTACAAAAGAACTTATTAAAGAAAATTGAAATTTCGTATAGGAACCCAAAACTCCACCTTCATCTCGCTTCCGCTCTTCCAATCAACAAAACCGACCGCCTCCTCAAAGGAATTTGGGCGCAAACCAGCCGTTTCGTCCAAATGTCGACTTAAATGCCAATCGCCCTGGTCCAAATGTCTTATATGCTTACCAGCCGCCGCCAGTAGCTTTCAACAACCGACCTCTCTATAATAATGTTTTTATAGATGATTTGCCGAACCCCGCTAACGCTCAACCACCGAACAATCCACCGAGGCTGCTTCCAATCTACAACTACTTAAGAAATGCTGTCAATCGACAGATCGTCAATCAGGATGCAGTTGTTGCTGCCTTTGAGGCTGCTGAAAATCTTATTGATGGAGGAAATGAAAATGGAAACGCTGGTGCAAATGTGAATCCGGGTGCAAATGGAAATGCTGTTGGAAACGCCGGTGGTGGAAACGACCCTGGTGACAATTTGAACAATCTGAACAACTTACTTAATTTCGAGTTAGATGCTGCCGTTGTAAATCCGCTACTGAATCGAAATGCCAATGGAAATCCCCCTGGACCTAATCCAGAGTGAAATTGTTGCCACCAAATCATCTTCAAAAGAGCACACATCTCTCATCAAATGTATACTTTTCTATAATCTGCATAATCTGCTCGTGTTGGACACTTCTATCATTTGTAGTCAAAACTCTTTTACATTTACCGCAACATCTTGCCATCCTCTTTAGTCTAATTACCATAATGTGCATTACTATCAAAGTAAACTGTGAACTTCATATAATGTGACATTTATTCTGCAATATTAAAGACAAAATTGGTTTATCAAGAATATCAAGTGCAATTATATGACGGCTATGAAATGATTCGATATTCGATGCAAATGAGTTAGCTGACAGGCTTCTTAATCTCCAGAATACACACACGGTCTCTTTTAGATGGGCTTAATCTTGAAGTGAAGGCCTATGAGCGAAAAGACGAGACACTTTAGATCCTGCACCAGGTAGTAGAAGCAACGGAGTCCCTCCGGATCGCGACTGTCATTGACGTCAGCGAGTGAGCCGATCTTGCTGGTGGTGAAGCTAATGTGCTCATCCCCGTTGACAATCTCCAGCTCCTGTGTGCCGACGCGATCCGGTGACGGCCAGAGACTGTCATCTTCCGACATGATCTCAGCGTCCTCTACAATGCGGCGAAGTTCTTCCATTACTGACCGCGACACGTATGCCTCTTTGCGGATCATGGTGTCGTTCTTGTAGTTGGAGTTGTTCGCGTAGCGCAGTTTTCCATCAGGGCGGAATTCAAACTCCAGAAACTCGTGACCGAATTTGCCTTTGTGGCCCACATAGTAGCGAAGGTAAAAGTCGCGGCTAGCTGACATATCGCTTGGGGAACTAAAAGTTCACAAGTTATTGAAGTATTCGGTAAAAAGTACGACCACAAACAAACCTTTTGAAAATACCGGTAATGTCAAAGGCGAGAGACTTGTGCTTTGGTAGACCAAAACATGTGAGACCTGAAGAAAATAGACTGAGCACTGCCCCTGACAATGCAAGTACGACGTTTGTGAATCGGGGGAGTAGCGCACTTTAATTAGTAACTTCTGAATCTGAATCTGAAGCAGCGCAAGTAGGCGGTTTATACTTTTAAGCAAAAATTCGTGATATTTTAGTGTGTTTGGCAAGATAAGTTATCGGTTCTTTTGATATCAAAAGTGGGCGTTTTAGTGATGGAAAGCAGGGCGCAGATAGCCGATTCGGACAGAATGACACGTTCTCTATGAGTAGCTCAGAGCCGATCCTCTGCAGGCAGCTGACAGATGGCGTTATGCCGGAAGACCTGCAGCAGCATTTTTCAGCGTGCCTGCCTTTTCCACGCTCCTCTGCCGTGTCACGCGGATCTGAATCAAAAATACCGGATTCTCCAGCAACACACCCCCTTCCCGTGATACACAATGGTTCAGCGACTCACCTACCGACGAAGACTGTCCTACAACACTCAGTCCAACCGCCGAAAGATGTAAGTTTACAGTTTGTGCCATGTGTGTGGTGTTGTTGTGGTACTCTGCCGCTGGTGGTCACGGTTATCCAACCAAAAGAAGCTTTTGAGTTCCTCCTCTAACACTTGACTCTCCCTCGGACAGCTCCAAGACTCCCGGCGGTCGTCTGGTGTACCTGTACACCAAGAAGAATGGCTCCGTCGCCAAGTGCGGTGACTGCAAGCTGAAGCTGAGAGGCATTGCCTACGCCCGACCTGCTGATCTTGCCCGACTCTCTCACCGCCGAAAGACCGTCACCCGCTCCTATGGTGGATCGAAGTGCGCCAGCTGTGTCCGCAATCGCATCGTTCGGGCCTTCCTCATCGAGGAGGAGAAGATCGTCACGAAGGTGCTCAAGACGCAGAGCGCCCAGAAGCCCGCGGCTGCACCTGCGACAACTGGAAAGTCAAAGTAAACAAATGTAAACACTTTCTATTATTTTCCATCCCATAAAGTTGTCTTTTGTGGTCGGCCATGCGAATAAACACCCACACACCTCAATGACGGCTCATCAGTGGCTCTCTCTTTTATTGTTAGTTCAGGTAAAACAAGGGCCGAGTGCTAGTCAGCCGAATACATATAGCAGCAGATTGCCAGCAGCTGTTTCTCTGCAGTAACTACAAGAAGTCGTACTAAGGAAAACTAGGCGAGATCGGGCGCTGGTTTTGATGCCACACCAGAGGCGAGCTTTTTAAGCTCGCCAATCGCTCGACCTGGATTCAGGTGCTTCGGACAGGTGCGAGTGCAGTTCATGATGGTGTGACAGCGAAAGACGCTAAAGGGGTCTTTTAGCTGGTCGAGACGCTCAGCAGTGGCCTGGTCTCGGCTGTCGATGATCCAGCGATAGGCCTGCATCAGCGCCGCCGGACCGAGGTACTTGTCAGAGTTCCACCAGTATGATGGGCAGCTGGTGCTGCAGCAGGCGCAGAGGATGCACTCGTAGAGGCCATCAAGCGTTTCACGGTCTTTGATTGACTGAAGGTTCTGCTCAGAGCCCAGTGGCTTGTTGTCCTTTCGCTGCAAGTACGGCTGAATGGAGCGGTACTGCTCGTAGAACAGCGTCAAGTCCTGGAAAAGTGAAAAGAAGAAGTTGGTGTTGATCATCGTCGAGACTTCTTCAAAACAAACAAGTGCCCACTTACCGGTACGAGATCCTTGACAACGTACATGTGGGGCAGAGGAAGAATCTTGGTGGTACTTCCAACGTCGGAAATTTTAGCAATACAGGCAAGAGTGTTGGTGCCCTCGATGTTCATCGCACAGCTGCCGCAAATTCCCTCCCGACAAGAGCGTCGGAAGGTGAGTGTTGGATCCATTTCATTCTTAATCTTAATTAGCGCGTCCAGAATCATAGGGCCACAGCTTTTAAATTGGAAAAAGGGTAATTAGATTTAGCATACAAAACGGTAACTGCTTACGCATTGAGATCGACGTCGTAAGTTTGCATCGTCGGCTTCATGCCGGGCTTTTCGGGATCCTGTGATGGAGAGTGATTGTTAAAAATGACGTCACATGAGTAGGTGTAGTAAAAAGTACATTGGATGGCAATCATCGTGATAACTAATATTGGCAGGTTATGGTCTTCAGTTTAGAAATTTAAAAGGTGTACTATGGTAAATAATAAGTTTACTGACTCTAAAACTTTAGATATCATCAATTTGCAGCAATCATTCTGCAAACAGGTCGTGACCTGAAGCTGGAACTTACCCATCGGTAAATAGAGAACTTCTTGATTTTCTTTGGTTTCTCGGTAGACGCTGGTGGAGCAGTGGCTGGCTTTGCTGAAGCTGCTGCCTGTGTTTGACTGAGTCGAACCTAGAGAAACGGAGGAAAACATATTTTAATAAAATGCACATTTATTTACAACATCAAATTATTTACCGAGAGAATAGATGGCATCCAGCGAAGATTCGCTGCTTTCCGCGAAACCATTGCCATGGCTGACAGGTTAACAAGAGAACAAAGGTATATTTAACTGAAGAAGTGAAAGAAATGAGGTGATCAGCAGATTAAAGGAGGCTGGAAGCAAACAGGAGATAATTTACCTGATTTTAGACAGACGCGGCTGCTGAAAATGAAAACAGTAACCTCTAACGATCTGCAAAATGTTTTTGTACATTTTTTTCCACAACCGTATCGCCATCCTGTGGCACAAATGAAAACGGAAAAACGGAAATAGTTTTTTAAACTCTTTTTATACTTTTAGGGGAGCTGGAAGTTTTCTGCATACATAAAAAATTGCGCTAACAAAGTGAACTTCGAAATGCAAAAAAGTACGAGTTTACATTCTTATAATATTTTCCTAGTATATGTAGTCAAATACCAAAACAAGTGACCTTTCTTTGCCTCATTAGTGCACCACACACTCTTTTGTAGTTTTGTAATTAAAGTTGTGCAAATTATTTTACTGCTTATAAAACTAAATTGAAAATGACAATAGAAAAACATTTTTAAACTGAATTCCTGCAAACATGAAAAGTTTGATTTTTTTACTGGCAGCTTTCTGTCCTCTAAACACAATTGCTTCCTATTTTAAATGCCCAAGTCCCGCTGGATATTTTAAGCATACAAACTGCTTAAAGTTCTGGCAGTGCGCTAATGGGGCTGCCTTTGAAATGAACTGTGCTCCCGGCACCCAATGGGACCAAAGTCTGCTTACTTGTAATTATTTGACGACATGTGGGCAGAAACCACAGGATTTAGAGCCGACCGAGGAATGGAGCAGCGAAACGACTGAAGCTTCATCTGAAAGCACTTCCTCTTTCATTTGCCCCAGTGAAAATGGCAACTACTCGAAAAATGATTGCCAGAATTTCTGGCAGTGCACTAACTGGGTTAGCAGAGAAATGGCCTGCAGTCCCGGCACCCAATGGGACCAAGAGTCGCTCTCCTGTAACCGCCTGGCTATTTGTATGTTTAGCCAAGTAATTTATAGTTAGTTAATAAGTCTGTGATGAAGAAAAACACATCTTGATTATTTGCAGAAATAAATGCTTTTATTCTACAAAATAGTTGCTAAAGTTATAAAAGTTGCAGTGATTTAACCTCTCAATAAATGCAGCCGCTAACACTTTTGTGCCCATTTTCGAATTAGCGCCTAGTGGGCCACTACATGTACCCAAGCACTACTGGCGTCGGCAGCGACTGCAGTCGACACAGGGTCTGTGATTGCTTGTTTTGTGTTGCGATTTGTGTCCGCACAGCTTTGCAGACGAATCAACGTGCTACCGACAAACAATCCCCATCGCCCAGCCTGCACAACTTCACCGGGAACACTGATGACTATGATGATGAGGATGATAATGGTGACACTTCTCTAGAATGGAGACCTAAGCCACTCTTGCCACTCTTGCCAGCTCTTTATCTACCCCTTCAGAACCAGTTTACACAATCTGCGAAGATCGTCACGGTGATGTAATATCTGCATTTTGACAGTTTCTGGCAGCCCTTTCCCTCATCAATCACGCCCTCAACCAGTCAGTTATACGAGAGAATAATGTCCGTGCAATCCAAAGTGGAACCGCTCCCCCGTCTGGACTGCTTCTGCGACACACTTCTTGAGCTCATCTTCTATCGCCTTCCACTGCTCGACATTCTCGTGCACATTCCGCAAGTGAATGCCCGGTGGGCTCGCCTTCAGAAGCGAATACTTGCCAAATTGCGTTCGCTGATTCTTCGCTTCGGACCGAATCCTAGCTCGCTGTACCTGTTCAACAAATTTCGCATTCCTCATGGAAACATCCTCAAGGATCCAGTCACTGGGCGCTACCTGCACCCTGAACCAAATGATCTCAATATGGTGTACTACAAAAAGTGTAAAAACACAACACTTGATTCAGTCGTTTCACTGATGCCAATGGTCAGTGTGGTCGAGTTGAGCATTCACAAAGACTCATTAAAAAGTCTCGACTCGGTTGTCAATTGGCTCAAGCATTGGAGATCTAGTTTAATGTTTCTGAAGATTTACGCCCAATTCGAAGAGCCATCGGCAAGCGGCGATAAAGGAAAAGCAGCGTAAGTGTTTAGCAGCAGATTTATTTACAAAAACATAAACTCTAATTTGTTGATTTATAAACAGTGCCCCTGCAGATCCGGTCCAATTGGATATCACCCCACTGATAACCGCCATCAATAACCTCACCATCCTCACGCACTTGACACTTTACATTGAAAACCACATTGACCTCACACGCATCAACTTTACTTTCCTCAGTCGATTGGATGAATTCTACTTTTACTCACTAAACACTGATCTGACAGTGCTCTTCAATGCATTGAAGCAACATGCTGACCCAAAGGGCGATAACTTGCAGAAGATCGCCATCGGCAACTCTGGCTCCAGCTGGGCGGATTACATTAACGAGTTTAGCGACTCATCATACATTTCGGAGCGGTTTTCCGACCTTCCGAATGTGTTTCAGTACGGTGATGGCAGCCTGAAGAACATTGACTCGGACAGTAAGCTGATGGAGACGTACATCTACCACTTTCCGCGGTTAAACAAGTTTAAACAGTGGATCAAAGTGCGCAAGTTAGACTGGCTAACGAAAACACTATCACCCCTAAACCATCTAGAATTTTTGAGAATTCTCTTCTACTCAAAGTCAGCTCTCCAGCGCTCTGAAGCACTCACAGCTGAGCAAATATCGCCACTGCCAGCCGTCAAGCAGATTTCCATCATTGCCTGGCCAAGTAATCACTCGGAGCTAACCAGTCGCCACTGGGCGCACATCTTCCCGAACGTTCAGTGCATAGTCCTGCAAGTTGCCTCGTTGACCAGCTCCCGGACCTTCTGCAAGCTCTGCTCACTGCCGTTCAACGTCAGCCAGGAACGTGCCAAGCTGTGCATCAAGAAGATGATTGGCACCTTCAAGGGAATGCCTTCGCTGAGACATATCTACGTGTATATTAACAACAACACCAAGAGTGTTCTCAATATAACCGTAGAGAGAAGTGGTGATAGGGTGGAGTTTAAGGGGATTTGAGAGGTGTATACAAGCACAAGTCTACAAGAGAAACGGGAGAATTTGAACTGAGCTAAACTCATCGTTTTTGCTTTTAGGCTGATGAACTCTGAGACCAGATTATTATTTATCACTTTAGAATCTCTAATTCATTAAAACTGTATATAAACTGTACTTTCCCATTGCTCATTCACTCCATCAAACACAACACATTTCTTCTGCTGCAATTCTATACCGGTCTCTCTACTCAGCCACGTCTAACAACAGCCATGTCCTCCAGCTTTGCCTTCAGTTTACTGAACGAGCTTCCTCCTTAGGATTCTTTCTCTCCCCCTTTTAACAACTTGACACAACTTTCTTTCTTACGTTTGGTCTTGCAACTTTGCAACCGTTTGTGATGTCTTTCTATCCTCGTTATCCAATGCTTTACCCACTCAAGCACGGACAACAATGTTTTGAGACAAACACGCCAATTTGTTTTTGTCTTCTTCTGCCACTCTTCTTATCATCTCTTTCATTGCAATTTATTGTTGAATTCTTGTTTTCCTTTCTGTACATTTTATATTTTAGTCTCTTTATAATTATTTTTTTTTTGTGGGAATTTTAAGTGTACACTTGTATCTAGCCATCATTGTTAAAGTATAAAATATTTTTGTCTGCGCTGCTATCTGAAAAATCAACTTTTAGCCATACTGCGATTTTTTAATTTTGTTGAGTCTCAGATTGTGGTAGCATTTGGTTATGAATGTTTTTCTAAAAGTCACTTCCATCTTTCTTTAAGTAATCAACGTTAGACATGACAACACTGACATTTGTCTGGTGTTTTGGCAAATAGTTTAATTGCCACAACTAATTAATTAAAGTCTACAGTGCAAATCATCATTTGTAGTCAGTAAACATTTTTGAGCAACAAAAACACTAATCAAAACTAAAATGGGTTTCCCCTCTTCGATTACTTATTCTTTGTTTACTAAACTCATCTTTTGGTACTTCATTGCAACTGACACGAAATGCTTATCAGCTAGCAGTTCTTCAAATGGTGTCATTGACCCTCTAAACAAAGAAATCTTTCGCATCCTCACGAACTCTCCCATCTACAAAAAGCATGTTCCGCCACAGGAGTTGCAGCCAATTCGTGTCAATCTGAGCATGTATCTGCTTGACTTTGGATCAGTAACTGAATCGGCCACTTCCTTTGACCTTCATCTACTCTTGCGATTTGCATGGTTTGACGAGCGTCTCCGACCGTGGAACGCCACCATTCGACGGAATCAAAGCGTCGCTATTCTTGAAGGTAAGAATAAAAATGTGTGTCGAATCATTTCCTATCAGTATCTATCTACGTTTGGAATGATTAGGCGGCAGTTGGCACCTCGACAGACTATGGACTCCAGATCTTCACGTTCCTAACAGCAAAACGCCAAACATCCTCGCTGATAGCTCTCAAAACTTGGTGCTCACCAGAGTCCAATCTGATGGCCGAATACTGGTCAGCAAGCGAATCATTATTAACGGCATCAGCCAAATGGACTTTCGCCTCTATCCACTTGATGTTCAGGCAATTGATTTTGAAATTGAGTCCAACGAACTCTCGTACAATAACTTGCAGCTGGCTTGGAAGGAAATCGAACCTTTTAATATGAATGAGCATTTCCATTGGAACGGCTATGAGATGTACCGGTACGAGCTGCTTTCTGAGGTTGCCAACTACAGCCAACTGGGCACTGGAACGTTCTCCAAACTAATTGCTCGCTTACATCTTCGCCGAAACTTTGGCTGGCAGTTTATCATTGAAGTGTACGCACCCATTGTTTTGTACGTCATCATCTCCTGGGCAGCATTCTGGATTGATATCAAGGAGTCTGGAGCTCGAATATCTCTCTGCATGACCATCATTCTGACGATGGTGACCACGTCGCAGAATGCTCGAAAAGACCTGCCTGTTGTTGACTACATCTCCGCCTTGGATGTCTGGATCACCGTTAGCACTGTTTTCGTGATAGCCAGTCTTGTGGAGCACATGACTGCCAATTATGTCTTTTTCAGAGAAAAAAGAGCTGCCTCAAAGTTAAATAAGCGTAAGAGAAGTCTCTGGCAGCGAGAAACTTATGCAAAAAAGTTTGGCAATCTAAAGGGACGAGCCACTCCAGAAACTGGCTCTTCTGATTTTATTACCGACGACAAAACAAAAACATTTTTCTATTTCAGCATATCGGGATGCTGTTGCTTGAACTTTCATACTGATAAACCGAAGAAAGAAAGAAAACTCCAAGTGGATGGCAGTGTTGAGTTGGCATATGAAATTGACAGGAAATCAAGAATTGCTTTCCCTTCATTGTTTCTAGCTTTCAACGCTGTTTACTGGTTAGTGGTTGGCGTTGAAGCTAGACGGGTGCTATAAAAACAAAAGGTTTTTCATACACACTAATGTTTGTACTGAAACTTTATTAAATTATTTTTCTTGCATTTAGGAGTTCGCAAAATTATTGAAAAGCTCAATTGTTTTCATTTATTTCGCTATTACGTTTTTCAGCACCGCAAAGTGTGTAGCCAAAATGCGTATAATATGCTACCACGTTTAAATCTTCCTTTGGGCTGAGTGAGACGCCAACCAGTTCTAGACCTGTCAATGAAAACTGGTCCCATCCAATAACTAAATCAAGATTCGTTGATTCTTCCTTGATTAGTTCACTAGACAGCTGAATGTTGTATGCCAGAGTGTACTTTTTGACGTTTGTAGTTGGTAGAGTTACTTTGTAAAATGAACAGTCAGCCACGTAGAAAATGCGGCGATAACGGTAAGAAGGTTTGTACAGTGATGTGACGTCGAGAACAACAAACGACGACAACTGAAATGGGCCGTTGTACTTTTGTGTAACCAGAATTGGAACGTCTAGTACAGTTGGCGTCATTTGTAATTTATTAACAATTTGGGGCGAAACAATAGATATGGAAGCTGAAGGCAAAAGTCGTAGTTTTTATAAATTCAATTGCACTTGATAAAAACTTACCTGAAGTGTTGATTAGTGCTCGTGCTGGTGTTCTTATTTCAGAATTGGAGCTCATTGAGAGGACGCAAGAGATAGTTGGTGCATAGTGAATTGAGTAGGAAAGTTGAGGAATATAAATTAGTGAAACATGAGCAGAATCAGGATGAGCCAGTGGCTCAGGAAGAGAACGCAAATCTGAGTTTGGCATTTCAGGTTCTTTTATCGGAGATTTTAGTTTGTATTTTGTTAGTTCAAAACATTTGTCAAATCCCATTTTTTTTATTTTACAACAGCAAATGTTACTCCCATTAATATATTTTAAAGCTTTAAAAAGCTCATAAATATTTAACAAATGTAACTTTTAATTTTTTGTTTAATTAAAATATGAATGAAGTAAATTATTTATAAAATAAAAATCAATTACTCATGAGGGCTGATTAAGTTTTATTCAAAATAAATTATAAAAATTACAAATATTTTTCTGGGGGATTTTTATACAAAGTAGGAAACAACCAAACAATAATAAAAATTCAGATTTTAAAAAAGTTCTCTGCGGTCATCGGGAATTCCTCTCAGGTTGCAAACTAGATCATTTGCGGCGTTGAAACTACACAGTTTTTTTCCATTCTTGGTTGGGCTAGAGCTTAGTTTTTTAAAAGCTGCCAATTTGCTAACTTCAGGTCCTTTGCAGGTCACTTGACAGGTTACAGTGTCTTGTTGGCAAAAGTTTGGCAGCTCCCAGTTGTGGCAAATAGTATCATCGTTTGCAGAAATAAATGTTGCCGTAATGGCAAGAACAAGAACAAAAATTAACTTCATTTTTACTTTTGTCAAATAATTTAAAAGTGTATTTTTATGGTTAACTTTTGATTATTTTATATACCTACACAAACTAATATTTTGTTTGATATTTTAATAAGTTCCAACTAATTGTTAATTTGAATTTGACATTGACTCTTTTAGTCAAGTTGCTAAATTGGCATAAAAACAAAGTGAATAAAGGGTAATTAATATTTTGATTAATTAACCTCATCCATTTTTAGAAAATTTTTAAATGTTAATTATTGTTTTAGAAACTAATTACTTATACTGATTGTCAATAGTCGTGTCGTGAAATGATTGGAGCAAAAGGTACGTACAGTAGTAATATTAAAGTTAAAATGTCCTTGTTTTATTAAATAAACCAACACTTTAAAATCCTGTAAAGTGGTGGCTAATGCTTAATCTTTGATTGGATAATCTAACTTGGCAACTTTACTGTGGTTTGGTACCAGTGAGAGGTATATTTAAAATGCCAAGTTTAAAACATATTTGCTTTTTCTAATGCAAAAATGTCTTTTTTAGCTCGTCTTTTAGTAGTTGTTTCATTTATTGGCACAGTGTTTTGCGCCAGCGTTGACGTTGAATCAACTAAATTGTGTCGCCTAATTCACCACCTTGATCGAGGTGATCTGCCCAGTGTGGTCGGATTCAGCAGTGAAGATGGCTGCCGCCTAGAATGCGCTTCTAATGAATCCAGCAATGCCATTTCTCTCTCACTGAATGGGCTAAATGAGGGATATCCCTGCCCAAAGAATAGCAAAGGGGTTTGTGTTTGCAAGTTTTAATATTTATAATTAGCATTTTTATCTTTTTTGCAAAGATCTGCAGAAGCGGTCAGTGTCAAGATGAGTCCCTTCGAGCGTATGAGATCTGCGATCTGTTTCATGAAATGGACCGTTGGTTTGATGAGAATAAAACCTTATTACTCAATGATGAATGCACGGTTCAATGTGCACCTGCTGGCGAGGGCTTACCAAAGCATTTCATTAACGAAGGAAAGGCTTGTCCGAGAAACTACAAAGGCGTAAGAGATGCTCCATGATCACTGTGCAACACAATTACTACTCATAACGTTCTTACATAGGTTTGCAAATCTGGACAATGTGTTACTGGTTTAACTCCCACTCCAACATTCAAAATCTACCGTCTTCAAACGACCATAAAATCAGCCATATTTAAAACTCCTCAATCTTCTCTCTACACGACCATTTCCATTAGAACCTTTACACGATCAGGTGTGGATATTAACAGGACACCAGTAAGCAGCGAGACCAAATCTTCAAGTGTCACTTGGAACACTGTTGGCCCGCTGGCCAACTTCCTTCTGAACAGCACTGCCGAAATAGAAATTGATTGGCTGAACCCAATCAAAGACCACCAGCAAGGATTTGTTCTGGCGCAGAATAACCCAATCAATGTGTACACGCTGCTTAATAAGCATTTGAAAGAGAAGACTAAGAAGCTTGGGGAAGTAGAGTTTGTCGAACAGTTCACTATGCTTGCCGATATTAACGACAAGAAGTTCACAAGTACAGGAACTGTTGATGTGGCATTCAAAATATGGTTTCACGAGGTGTAAACGTCCATTGAAGTACTAAAAATTAAAAATACAAATCACAGTTTTACTTATTTTTACAAAATACTATAATACAACTCTAGAAATCGCCTTCAGGGACTGGCGATGGATGCGGCGGAACTAGGTTCTGAACTGTACAAAAGCTTCTCTCCGTCCCTGGCGACGGCGGACAGCTGGGATCAGAGAAGTAGTGCCTCGGTGTGGGCGCTGGGGGAATGTACACCGTGGTGGCCAAGTGGTGTTCATTCTCATACAGGTGCTCGTACTTGACTGAGGTCGTGGAGGTAGGCGAAAGGTAGTCGTAGTCGCTGCCGCAAAGAGACGGCGGCGGTCCTGTCCGCCCAGTGCCCGAAATGCTCGTCAAATCGGAGCGAGGCTTTAGTGACTTTTTTGGTCGTTGCTTGCGAGGCTTTCGATTTGGCAGAGGATAAACGGGCGCCCTGGAGTTGGTCGTTGAGTAGATGCTTTGAGAGCGTAAGGTAGCAGGGCTCGGTGGAGGATTGGTAGTGGCGGTAGGGTAGATGATGTTCAGATTTCCATGCCCCGGACCGTCGATGTGATAGCCGACTAAGCCGTTGGCGGCCGTGGCAGCAGCAGGAAACAGCGACGATTCCTCGGGAAGCTGCGTCAGGTGAAGTTGATCGGGAACGTAGTAGGCTCTTCTCTCGGAGATGGTCAGCTTCTCGGGGTCCTTTTGACAGCGTTTAAACTGACAGATGATGATGAAAATGACTAAGATAAAGATGAAGATTGCACAAACTAACGCCCAGATGTAGTTGGGATTGGATCGACTGGGCACCACCGGCAGGTCAATTGCCCTCTCAGACGGGTTCTCTGTCACTGTTTCATCGCAACGACGACTAATGTCCGACGTGCACCGGAGACCGTCCAAACAGCGAAACTGATTGGCGGCACAAGTCACCGGCTCGGTGCAGTTTTTCCCCGAGAGAATGAGGTTGAGTGGACAGGCGCACTGTGTCTCGGTTCCGCCGATGCCTTCAACGATTAGGCAGATATGTGAGCAACCGCCGTTTTCATCGGCACAATTCAGGTGTGCCAAACTCGTCCTCATGGGCGTCACTGAAATGAGCTTGCTCAGCTCTCCGATCTTCTCGTAGACACGCTGCTTTCGCCGACCCATATTCAAGTCGAGGGAAATTTTGTCAATCGACCCGTCATGATGCTTATCGGCCGTCATCCAGAAGAGGTACTTCGAGTGAACTGCCATTGAGAATGGGTAAAATGCAGTCTCCTCTTGGTACAGCAGCTTAATGGAGCTGCCCTCAAAGTCACTGTAGAATATTTCAGAGGATGAAGAGAAGATGAGGTAGTTGAGATCCTGCTCGACGGTTATTGCGGTGATGGGTTCAGGGCGCCATATGATCACTTTCGAAACTGGCAGTGGATTTAATGTGATGCAACTAATTTGATATGATTGCGCTGAAAAACGTGGTTCAAACTTTGGCTGATCGTTGGTCCAAAAAAGAAAACTTAAAAATAAAAAAATTAGTTTGGGATTGAGAAAATGCACACTAAAAAGTATTTACTTTTTACGATGGTGCATGGCCAAAAATCTTGGGTAATCTCCCGAGTTCCAGTAGATGGTTCCAATTGTAGTGGGCTCTCCAATCAACCGAGTGGCATTGATTGAATTACTACGCCCAGTTGCTCCACTAGTCCAGTAGAGTATCCGGGAGTAAGGGTCAATTACCAGATCGTAAAATTCCTCCGTTCTTTGCTTTTGAATGATAATTTTGGAAGTTGTATCATTGAACCGTTTCCGTTGAATTGAAGAGCTAGAGTCAATAAAGTACAACTGATCGTCGTATGGGTCATAGCTGATAGTTTGAATGTTTGTGGCGTTGTTTGCAAAGAAAAAATTTTCAGTTTCTGAAAAATCAGCAGATTTTTGGTCAAAAAGAAAACGAGTTATCAGCGCAGATTTGTGGCTGTATAGAAGAAATGAATCAGGCCCTAAAAATAAAATAAAATAAATTAACTTGAAATGTCATTTTAGTTTTGCCTTCCTTACCTAAGCACTTCCTTGTGTCACTTCCATCTAGTCGGTAGTTAACTTTGCATCCACAAACTACACTAGAGTCTTCCATATCGCAAGTGTCATATTGCTTATGGCCATTTTTGAATTGAAGCTTATAGAAACACAGCTGCTCACAGCCGCCATTTCGATTGGCGCAGCAATTCCACCCAGTCTGTGCCAATGGATGACTCACAATGATATCGCTGGTATTTGACGAAACACTGATGGTCAGATTGGAAGTAACATCAAATCCTTTTGTTTTGTTTATGATTCGAATGATCTTTTGATTTGGATCAAGCAGGTAAATGTAGCTTTGAAATACTGATATGCTTGAAAAGCGCTCTGAATTGCCTTTGATGAACTTTCGGTTTGAGCCGTCATATTTGCAAGAATCAATGTTTCGGTTTTCGTCCAGCCAGTAAAGTCGATGATCGTCATAATCAATAGTGAGTGAGTGAACGTTTCTCGCATTGTGAATTACCGGAGACTTGAAAGCCTTGCTTCCATCGAGAAAAAAGCAATCAATTCGAGCGACCCATTGGCGATCGAATGAAGAAACAAAGAGATAGCCGAAAGCTGAATCGACAACCACTGATTTGGGCTTCTGTCCATCTAGAAACTGGTAGATAACTTTTCGATATTTGCCATCGGATTTGCCTACTTCAATCTTTCTGCTGGCAGAGTCAACCCAGTAAAGCTGCTCAGACAACCAATCAATAGCAAGGTCTTCCGGTTTAGAGTTTGAGTCAGAAGGTAGCTTGAAGATTTGTTCAGGCTGGCCCTTGTGTAGAACTAAACGAAAAATGGCACGAGATTTTGAGTCTATCCAGTAAACTGTGTTTCGGGACACATCTAAATCAAAAGACTTGGCCGACTGAATTCCCGAGACTTGCGATATCAGTGAAGAGTTTGCTAGTTGCTGCTGAATTTCATGCCTTTGAAGAAAAAAGAACGACACTTTCTCAAGAACGCAGTTGAACTTATCTACCAAGTGGTATCCACGCGGACAGGCACATGTGTAGTCCTTGTCTGGTCGGCTAAAGCAAAAGTGCGAGCAGCCTCCATTTGAAGCTCCACAGGAATTTTGCAAAGCAAAGTTTTCTGATGTATTAAAGTTGACCGCTTTGATGCCCATCCAGTCGGGCAGTTGGTTGGAGATTCCATCGACGAGGTCTTTTTGAATGGAACTGTTGCGCGTGTTTATTCCTTTAATTAGTCGCTTCTGGCGGTCACTGTTTTAATTAGTGGAAAAAATGGTAATTTTTGTATCAGATAAACAAAGCAACAACCCTACTGACCTGAAATAAATCCAGTCATCTAGCAAAGTGAAGCCAAATATGTACATGGCCTTGTCTTTGATGAGCAATGTTCTCTGACTGCCATCAAAACGGCACCACTCCACAGTGTGCTCAAAGCCGTCCCCGAAGTAAAGCTTTGACTCTTTAGTATCAATTGCCAGACCATTTGGCCAGCGAATCTTTGTAGTGATAATTGCGGTTCGTTCGGAACCGTCCAACAGAGCTCGTTCAATCTTTGGCTTCTGTCCCCAATCAGACCTACAAACAAAATAAAATGAATTAACTTGAGATGTCAATGTTTTAGTTTTCCCTTTTAGTACCAGAACATGTAGCCAGCCTCTTGGTGGACTGCAAGAGCACGCGGCTTCTCTAGATCTTCTTCGACCAGCACCTTACGGGAGCTACCATCAAGTCGGGCCACTACAACTCGAGCCATTTCACACTCTGTCCAGTAGATGTTTCTAGCAACTGGATCGATGACAATCGCTTCCAGGCAGACGACTTCTCGGTTTACGACCACCACTGTGTCGTTGCTTTTGCCGTTAAAGGGCGCCTTGCGAATTGACCTCCCATCCTTGTGATCATCCGCCCAGTAGACCATCATCTCCACCGGGTCGTAGTCAATCAGCGTAGCGTGCTTCGTCTTTCGCAGGACAATGGTCGAAGTGTCGGGCGAGTCGAGGGCAATCTTCCGCAGATCACTGCTGCGAGCGATGAGAAGAAGCTTCTCGTGGACGGCACAGGTCTGATTGTCAGGGTGCAACTTCATGCCACTGGGACAGGCACAGGAGATGAAACGCGGCCCAATGGAGGAGAGCAGGCACAGGTGAGAGCAGTTTCCGTTGTTATGTGAGCAGTGAGAGTGATTGCCGGGCTGGGCGGCGGCAGAGAACCACTTGAGGCCGTGGGGCGCGTGCTGCTCCTCCTTCTTGCTGTTCCGGTACTTGGGAAGGTTGGCGTGGCCGACGGCTCCGCTCTTGAGGTTGCACGAGTGAATGTCCTTGCTGGAGTTATCCGACCAGAAGACGGTGTCGCCGATCAGCGTCATGAACAGGCGAAAGGGCACCGGAAAGCGAGATGAACTGCACAGATGGGAGATGCGCTGGTTGCCGAAAAAGTCTGACGACTCAATTCGAGACACGTGATTCAGGTCAGTCTTCACCGGTATGGTGAACCAGTAGAGACGTTTTCCCGCGTAGTCGACGGTCAGTCCGGAGAAGCAGCTGTCTCTGTCTTCCAGTATAACAGTCCGACTGCCTGGGTCGCCGTCCATTGAGCTGCGTTCTATTTTCCCTGGCGGGAAGCAGTCAGCCCAGAAAAGGAAACTACATAGAAAGGGGAAAAGAAGTTTGTAAAAATACCACTCAATCACTTGTGAAAAACAAAATAAATACCCATCTTCAGGAACTAAAGCGATTGACCAAAGGGATTCCAAGTCTTTGGAGATGAGAACCGATCGCTGACTTCCATTGTAATTGGACACCTCAATTCGATTGAGTCCTGTGTCAGCCCAGTAAAGCTTTTTGCCCACCCAGTCGACGGCAAATTTCTCTGGCGATTGAGGATTACTAATGCCAATTGTGAAAGTCTTTTTGTCGCTCAACCGCAAAGAAGTAATCACATCTTCGCTCTGATCACTCCAAAAGATCAGCTGTTCAGAGTAGTCAAAGTCAATTGCGTAACTGTTGGTCAGATTAGTGTAGATCACCGAAGTGTTTGGTCGTTTGTTGCGAGTGAAGCTCTGCTCATCGAGGAAAAATATTGATTTGTTGTCAGTGTACAAAAGACTTGCATTGATGACAGCTAAACCTGTTTTAGAAAAATTAAACATTGAATTGTTTACGTAGAAACTAAAAAGAGCAATACGAACCGAAAAATAACAAAAAGAGACTGAAAAGTCTCAGCAAACTCTCTCTGGCCTGAGCCATTGTAGTTCGAACCGGGCAAAGACACTTTGGTGGTCACATTTGGCACTGTGTTACTTGTGGCTGGTTGAATCAGCAGAGTGAACTGATGGTCGGTTGCTGGCGTGTTACAGTTGTTGGATGGCACATTTTTTTCACAAGGACCCCATCGTCATCAGGTGACAATTGTTGACGAATGTCTTCTGAGCTGAATCTGTATGATGATGTGCTGGTGGTGGTGGTGGTAGGGCTTTAGGCAGCTTTGGTTCGGTGGTGGTCGTTGTTGTGGTGTGGCCAAATGAATTGGTGGCCGAAGCCAGACAGTCTTGTGCGGTGCATGTGCGGTGAGCGCTAACAAGCGCAACAGATGTGTGTGTGTGCCCCAGAGGGGGTAACGCGCCAACCGGTAGGGTGCCCAATGCACTGATCGGTGGCTGGAGAACTGGCATGCCATTCAATGCAATGGCCACTGGAATGAGGCAGACTCAAGAGTGAGAGTGCACAGAGGCACAGAGAGGCAGAGAAGGAGAGGGAGAGGGAGAGCTTCTGTCGAAGTGCAGTGCAGTCAACTCGGCAGTAAACTGAGTGCTGACAGGAGGAAGGAGGGTTCCACTGAAGGAGAGAGCATAGAGGGGGCTCAAATGGGAGGATTTCATTGCACAGGCCGTGACCGGCTGCTAGTGCTCGCCTCAGCGGCTCAGAGGTCGGAGGTTACTACAGGGTTGCTTCGGTTGGTGATGTCTCAGGCGCCAACACCAAATAAGACTGGGAGTTTTGTTTGTAAAAATGATTTGAATTGGGTTTTAAGTATTTATGTAGATTTTTCAGCAATAAAAATATTCATTTGTAAAAAAAGTTATAACGATTAAGTTTTTTTATACAAAATTAACAGTTTTGTAGTAACAAATACTGTGCTACTTAGGAACTGAGAGAAATATTTATTTAAGTAAAGGGTCGTCGTCCTGTAGGTTGAGGTCAAGTGGCACAGCGTAATGCAGGGAGAGTGGAGTGGCTAAAATTGGCGAGAACGAGCGAAGATTGACAGTGCGGAGGTCACACAACACACTTTACCCTCAAATTGGAGAAAGTGGCAGAGTGAGGTCACAGTTGGCTAACCTCAAGGGGTGTGTGGTTGCCTGATGATCCTGTTTTGCTATCTCTTATTTCGAAAACGTCTTTTTGCCTACTGCACTCGCGAGGACACTGCACAGTCTATCTCCAGTAGATCATCCATCCCAAGAAGCTTGCATGGCAATGGTTCAGACAACAGCCGCAACAATCACCTCTCTTCCTGATTTGTGTCTTCTAAAGATCTTCGACTACCTGCCGATAACTGAGCTGCTCAATCTGCACCTTATCTGCTCTCGATTCGGCCGTCTCAAGCTGTCGGCATGTAGCCGGCGTCAAACGCTGCAGCTAGTCATCAATCGGCGTATCGACGCAGAGCCGGCCAACTTCTTCGAGCGCACCTTCTTTGAGCATCCCTGCCAGGAGGAGTTAGATGGGGGTCCACCGCTGAAGAAACTGGATGAGTACCTGCAATATCCAATAGTAAGTGTCCACAGACGAAAGCGTTTTACACGATATACCCAACTTTAATACTTTCTTATTTGCTTTCAGCTCAATAGCCAAACAGTGGAGGAACTAATAACACTATTTTCCAACATAAAGTATCTAAAACTAGCTATTAAAATAGACTATCAACACCACCAACTAACGAAGAAAACTGACACAAACAACCTCAATCACCTGCTAACTTGCTGGTCACCAAAACTGCTCAGCTTCAATTTGTCTAGTCACTATGATTTCACCTTTCACTGGAACAACCTTCTCGACCACCATTCAGTCAACTTTGAAATCAACTGTCAGCTGTTGAGCATAATTGAAACCATAAACTCAATGCCCAAACTGAAGGCTCTAGCACTAGTGTTCAGCAACTACTTCAGCTGTGATTTTGATCAGTCCATCGATCTGCCAATTCTCGCTAATCTCGAGGAGTTTTGCTTCTTTAGCTATGACAACCCAAAGATGCTGCTTCAGTCGCTTCGAAAGTACGCACTGCCAAATCCCAAACTGCAGAGACTGGCAATAAACAGCGAGCCGTACATGCACCGAAAGGACTACTCGGTGGAGTTTCAGCTTCTCGAGCCAAAACTCAGTCAAAAGTTTACCCGAATATCCCGCGTATGGTTTCCCTTCATTGCTGAGAACTTCTTCACCAGTTTCAGTAATCTCACTAGCCTGATAATTGAGCAAAACTTTGAGCTTCTACAGCATTTGTCAATCGTTCGACTGGCGAGCAAGCTGTCTCCACTCCACCAGCTGCTTCATTTAAAAATTCATCTAATAACTACGCAAAATCGGACACTGTCAGTTGATGATCACATCAGTCCGTCAGAAATAGCTCGTCTTTCATCTATTAAAATTCTCCAGCTTCTATTCAGCGGCTCTGCCCACTTTGACGTTCACTCGGCGCACTTTGGAACCATATTTCCCAATTTGGTCATTCTGCGCGTTCAGTACGCCCACTGGCAGTGCCTGCCATGCCGCTATGACCTAAGACACAACAGTAGCCTTAAAACACAGCTGAAGTGCTACCTGAAAGCAGTCACACCTTGGTGGGAGCAGTGTGCACAGCTGAAGAAGCTCTATGTGTTTCCGTGGTGCACTGGAGTTTACCAAGAGTTGAATCCAAAGAAAGAGAAGAGTAATACAATTAAAAAGTTTAAAAAATTCTGTAGCAACTTTTTGTAACAACAATAAATTAACTGGTTCAACCCGTTTTACTTTTAGCCTACTCTCTTCGTTTCCCGGTTTTTGAAATTTAAACCTTACTTGAGTAGCAATAGTGGTCATAAACCGATTACTGTACAAACAGCGGTTTGTGAGTTTCTTTTTGAGCGAAATTCATTTGAAAAAATAGATTCAGTTTGGTTTATATTTTTCATATTTACAAGATGCATGAGATTAAGTTCAAGTTCAAGTTAAAACAAGACAATACATTTTCATTTCCCAGGACCGTTAATTTTAGTTTCTAGCTGCCCGATCTCTCTTAGCAGGCAGGCGGTTAAAAAACGAAGTCGGTGGAATTGTGCAAGTCTAGCTTCAAAGTTCACCTTTTTTCTATTTCCTACACCGCCGTTTGAGATGATCATTTCAAAGCGGACAACTGGTTCTATAATTTTTGAAAGGTATCGATCTGAGATGATTACATCAATTCTCCACCGAAGGGATACCATGCGATTTCCAGTTGATGACCAGTTATTGGATATCAAGAATGATGGTGCTCCAGTGTTTCTATTAAAAAACTGGACAAAGATTAGCTCCGTCAGTTCAGAGGATAAATGACCATAACGGAGGATTTCAGTTTTAAGTTGATTAACGGCGGAACGGCTTTGATAGGCGCTAAAATTTCTGCCGATAGTTTCAGTAATTTTTAGTAGACCAGCAAAAAGCCGATCAAAATCGTTGCGACTCAAGTTAAGCTGAACCATGAGCTGCGAGTCTTTCCATTGTTTGAGCACCACTTGTTTCAGGTTCAGGTACTGCAGACGATTAAACTTTTTGCTAGAGACGTGCTTGAAGCAGAGCTGAAGAAGTGCAGTCAGTTGAGGCTCGGGAATGATCGCCGTGGCATCGGCAGCAGAGAAGAGTTTTGCAGTGAACAGAATCTCGGAAGGCACCTCGGGGCCAAATGGACCGCCGTCGTACTCGGTGGAGCCCAGATGGTCAAGCGACATGATGATCGATGGACCAAAAACTGAAAACAAACAGTAAAGTACAAAATCAAAACAAATATCAAAACTCCCAAAACAAATGGAATGGTATTTGTGGATCACGCAGTACAGTACAAAATTGAACTTTTAGCGGTAAAAATTATATTTTTTTCACAACTCAGGACAGGAAATACAAGGAGTACTTAAAAAATTGTAAATGAATACAATTTGAATTTTTAAATTACAAAATGTGAGTTATTCTTTCCATAGAATCTAGTTTTAGTGCCATCTACTGACCAGAATCGTCACATCTCACACTCAAATTCTCTCTCTTTTTCTCTCAACCGTAAATTCCTATACACTCTACGCCATGGTACAGTCACCCGTCCAGTCGCCTTTCTCTCTTTCTTTCATTCTCTCTTATTTTCTTTCTCTACATTCATATGTCCTCGCTTTCCACACTCAGCTGACTTTGGTTTGTTTTTCAGCAGCTTTCCCGCAGCAGCTACACCGACACTGCACTGCTAAGACCGCAAAGACTCCAATTACCCTTAACCAGAATTGACTTGGCGACGTTGCTCTGCGTTCAGCTTGCTAACGATGTGGTGGATCAGAGAAATACGGTCCACCAGATAACATCCGCAATGAGCTGAGCGACAACCTTTAGGTAAGTAACAGCGAAGTAACCTTTCAGAGTTTTTATTAAAAGTGCCATCGTTTTTTAATTCCAACCCTTATTGCAGCCTACACTTACAATTTCATCATTGCTTATCCGCTTGCGCTTGCCTTGCCTCAACTATAGCTTTGCCTCTGCCTGACTGACCCTCTCCCTCCCCCACCTTGAACCATCACCCTCTTCAACCCTTCTCACCTGATGGCCAACTCTGAACTAAACCGCTTCCTCGCTGCCGAAGATGCTTCCACTGCTGCTAATCGACATTCTTCTGTCAAATCACCGTCTCTGTCCACTACCTCTGCTCAGTCCTCCGAATCGACTCAGTCTCGAGCTCGCTGGAAGATCCTCTCCGCGGCGGTCAAGTCCAAGCAGTTCAACCGAACAACCTCCACAACGGACAGCGTCTACGAGCCAAGCAGCACGAGCAGCGGCTCCGATGCCTCCTCCTCCGTTCCGCAGACACCCGAGCTGTCTGAGTCCTCCTCGGGGGACCACTCTCTCAGTTTGCTCACCAACGGCAGCTCCCTCGTACAGGCGTACAACCTGATGACCTATGCTCACCTTGATAGCACGTGGATTACCTGCACCTGGAATCCAGTTCTCCTTCAGTCTCCTCTTGAGCTTTTCTTCAAGTTTGTGCCACCTAGCTTGACGGTGCAAGACCTGGCTGGCTTCGATAACTCCGGCAATGTTCGTGTCTGGCCGTGTGAAGAGCTGCTGGCGTACCTCCTCTACGGGCCACTTCAGCAGAGAATTCGAAAGACCCGAATCCTCGAGTTGGGCGCTGGCATGACGGCACTGGCAGGCCTGGTTGCCATCGCCTTAGACATGGGACCGGAAATTCACCTCACTGACGGCAATGAGAGATGTGTGGCAAACATTGGCGAAGTTGTGAGAAGGAACTTTCCCTGGACTCTAGAGTTTGATGTTCCAAAGGTAGGCTACATTTTGACTTGAGTTAATTGTCAAACACATTTGAACTTGTCAACTAACCAGGTCACCGTAAGCAGACTTCGCTGGGAAATGCCTGCCGACTACTCTCATCTCTCTGGACGCATTGAGACCATCATTGCCGCAGACTGCCTCTTTGTTCGTCGTCATCATCGTGATCTGCTGAACACAATCGACCGACTGCTCGTGCCCTCTGACTCGCACAGGAAGGGTGATGCCACCGCGCCTGGAACTGTGTACATCATAGCTCCAGCTCGTGGTAAAACCATGCACGAGTTTACTGACCTCTTAAACGCCGACAATCGTTACCAGTTTTGGCAATACGAGCAGTTTGATCAGCTGTTCAGTGAATGGACAGCCAATGGGGGAGCAATCACGGCGGAAGTTCCCTACTTGATTGTCATTCGGCGGAAAGGCAGTCCAAGTTTCAAGCTCTAAAGATGGAAATTTGAATCGTTACCTTAATCAAATCAGCTCAGCGGGCTGAACCTTAGCCTGACACAGTCGTTGTCGCTTCCAGTGGCCTTCTAGTGGAGCCAATGAGATATGTTAAGCTTACTCAATGAGAGCAGTCTCAACACTCCAATACAATTTTCTCCTTAGACCATTAATAACTTTAGGAGTTTGTTCTACGCAAATGATCCCTCGTGCTCGAATGTGTTCCTATTTCCTTAGACTTGTACTGATTCCAAATATGTTCCCATTTTATTTTAGGACTTTTGTTGTTATTTTAATTGTTTTTATTATAAGTGATACACAGCTATTTTTTACCTGATAAAAAAATAAATGTAAACGAACGCGGAAGCTGTACGTTTTCTGCGGAGGGGTGAAGGCAGAGTTCCAAAAATCAAAACAAAAATATTTGCTAAGCATCTCTAGTCTTCTTGTCTATCTGTGATCAATATTTATTTTTAAAGTATTATATAAACTTGGCACTGGTTTACGTTTTATATTCTTTAAACAATGGATCCATCAGATTTGTTAAATACTGACCAAAATGGAAATACGCTTAGTGACAGCGAAAAACGGATTATGTCTATCAAATCTATTGACCAAATTATTGCAGAGTTTCGCCTTGCAATTTTCAGTGCCGCTTTGTATTCATTAAAATCAACCACTCTCTTAAAACCCTACCCGACCGAGTACTTTGACGAGAATACCAAAGAAATTGACTATGACAAGCTTGTAAGATTTTTCTGGCATTTACTATTTTTATATTTAAAAACACTGTTTGTTCTTATAGATTGAGGTTTTCGCCAATGTGCCATCTCTCAACGACTTGACAATATCATGCCCAGTTGCTGCCCTTGATCTGCTAGATTGGATTGTCACCTGCGGAACAATGCAATTGCAATCGATCAGTACACTAGACCTTACCGATAAAGCTAAAACAGTACTTTCAAAAAACCTATCTCATCCGAATCATCGATCTCTCAAACCTCATTATATTTTTCAAGTCACTGAGCCCACTTCTCGGCGCTCAAAAATTGAGAACTTTTCCAATCTCAAGTCTCTTTACGGTTCATTTTATGCATTCCACGGATCAGCGCTGGAGAATTATCACTCGATTCTTCACAATGGGTTAGCTATCAGTCTAAACAAGCGCGGTCTTTTTGGTGCTGGTACTTATCTCAGCTCGAAACTTTTAACTTGCATCGAGTACAGTCCATTTGGGAGCAATGTTTATGCTAGTACAAGGAAAGGACTGCTTGGAAGACGCTTAAGTTGTGTAGCTCTATGTGAGGTCATTGACCATCCGGATGTACAGTCTAAAAGTAGGTAAAACAACATTTCAGTTTTTTATTGATAAGTTTATGTTTTCAGAGAAACAAGAAAAGAAAATGCCTTCTACGTACTACGTAGTTTCAAACAATGATCTTATTCGTATTGCTTATCTCTTGGTGTATTCCTCACAATATGACGCAACAAAGTGAGTTGATTTGTTCCAACACTTGTTGATTTTAATTTTCGTTTTATAGTTTCAGCAGTCTTTTAGCACAATCCGCACAAACAACTCGTAGGGAAAGTTCAGGTTCTGCGCTTGTGTTTGTTTTCATCGTAGTCTTAGTGCTACTGATCGGCTACATGATGACGAGAAACAAAGTGGACATTTGAAAACCAGAGTTTATTAAATTGTTTTTTACTTTTTTAATGAATTTAGCTAAAACCATTTGCAAATTAATCCATTTTAAAACTTGTATCAAATTGCAATATTGCTCTATTAAGACGATCGTTGAAACTGTCGAGCGTTTCTTCAGATATCCACGGCGATGCTCCAAGTCCGCTCAAGTCTCGTCGTCGACGCCTTCCGGGAGTCACTGGAACATTAACAGTGATGTTTATGTTGTTCTAAAAAAGATAAAAGGAGATTTTAAAAATAAGAATCAAACAAATAGAGTGTCTGCTGTACATTTTGGAGGAAAAAGAGAAATAGAAGAAACTGAAGAAAGAGTGCCAGTAGTGGAAAGAGCAACGCGGCTCCAATGAGAAGTAAAGGAAACTTGTCCTTTTCCTTTTCCTTGGTATAGACTGGCGTTTGGATGTAGATGGGCGGCGGTTTGTAGACTGGTGGTGGTGGTGGTGGTGGTGGTTTGTACTCTTTGTAATCGTAGTTGCTTGTTTTGTAATTATTGGTCTCATAGTGGTGATTGACCGGAGGGTGGTAGTAGTCGCTTCTGGCGCGAAACTTGTCAGATATTCGAGGGAGAAACTGTGACTCGGAAGTGAGTAGTTTCGGAGGTGGCGGAAGGGGCAGAGGTTTGGCAATGAAGTATATCAGTTTGGTGCTAACTTTTTTCCATTTCGACGACTTGGGACTAGAGTTTGCCAGACGAAAGTCATTCTCGATTAGGTCGGTCATTGCGGAGATGGAGGCAATGTCTTCCTGGGACAGTGTGGCTGAGGTGGTGGCAGTTGGCAAGGTGATGAGCGTTTCAATGGAGATCAGCAGAAGGTAAAGAGGTTTGAGCATCTTCTTCGAAGTGAACTTCAACACTGGGAAGCTCGAGCTTATATATCTGTTGGCATCTTTGTGCTGGGAAAGTGAGACAACACAAGTGGTGCTCTTTTCAGGAAGTGCTCTTTTTGAGAAAAGAAGCAACAGAGCTTTCAGGGCAGTTTCTCCTGGGTAACTTAATTAGAGGGTTTGGTTCTACGCTTGAAACTTACACAAAAATTTACCGATTCTGTCGTCTGCAAACGTTTTGTCATTAAACATCTAGTAGCTGATTGACAGACAATTTAATTGAAACTGACAATTGACTAAAAGTGATCTTTTGTTTAATTTTGAACAAAGAAAACAAAATGCATTTTTCTTTTACCATTCCACCACTATTCATTGAGAAAAACCTTTTTGTCATTACGCATTCGTCTGGAAATTGCGCAATTTCTGCGGTGAATGGTAACTGACAGACTGATTTTGGCAGCACAGGAAAGCCCACTTTGGGTGTGCGTAGAATCGTAGAATGAGTTTGGGGAAGTGCAACAGAATTGTGTGCAGAGGAAAAAGATATTTATAGAATTCATTTGTTGCCGTTAAGATTGCCGCTTTAGCCTATGAGTCTTTTTAGTTTATTTGCATTTTCATTCAGTCATCATGTCGCAAACAAATGAATCCTCAAAGAGCCCCGATGAGTCGACTCAAGAAACTGAGAATATAGTTTCATCTGAGGCCGCATCGACAACTGAATCCTCATCTACCGACAGTCGTGCTGAATATCTGAAGGAAGTGGTAGACATGAGACTGGAGCTGAAAGAACAGCGACTGGAAATGGTCACTCAACTCAGGGAGAGAGTTAATTTGGTAAGTTCAATTTTTATAAGTTTGCTCTAAATTTTAATGTATCTGTTTCTAGATTAATCAAAAGGTGGAGCTTTTAAAACTGCTTGAAAAGAAACAAAAATTAGAAGATGAATTGGCAAATATAATCTCTGAAGAGTGAAAAAGAGAAACACTTGTTAGTAGAATACTTTTACCAAATGTTTCTAAAAAGTTGATGACATTTATTCAGATAAAAATATTTTTGCGAATGAGTCGGCTCACTAGACCCCTGTGACGGTTTTTCGATGACTTTACCAAATGGACTTCTCTGATGCGTAGTCGTGACTAACAATTTTGTGAAATGTCATGAGCAGGGTTTAAATTAGTTTAAGGTGAGAGTGAGTCGAATTTTCTATTTTATTGGCTCTCGTATTATTCCTATAGAAATTGTCATTTTTTTGTTTAATTCTTGATCTCAGCTTGTGGAGCAGCTAAAATTGCAGTTTTTGCTTTAAAATAAAGTTAAAGAGCTAGGCAAAGACCGTATGTGGGTTTTAAGGAAAATTCGGTATACTTTTATTTTTACAAACAAATGAATTTAGAAAAATGCAAAATTTTATGTTTTGGCAACTTCAATCGTTTGTAAAAATAAAAATACACCGAATTTTCCTTAAAGCCCACATACAACCCTTGCCTAGCTCTTTAACTTTATTTTAAAGCAAAAACTGCAATTTTAGCTGCTCCACAAACTGAGATCAAGAATTAAACAAAAAAATGACAATTTCTATAGGAATAATACGAGAGCCAATAAAATAGAAAATTCGACTCACTCTCACCTTAAAGCATTTTGACGATTTGTCTGGCTACCAATCTTTTTATTTTGTACAAAGTGTTTATTATACAGGTAATCTTTGTTTTTGCATTTAAGCATCCATTCTCCTTGTATTTCTCCTAACATCTTTAAGCTCAACAGTTTCGTAAAGTACATCGGCTCCATTATCTGCCTCATCGTCCTCATCAATGACTTCCAGACTTCTATGGCTGGGTTTCTGGCTCCACTGTCCATAGTGCTGATTTGAAAGCAGTATTATTGTTGAGAAAAGCCACGTTGAGAAGTTGGTTGAACAGAGTTGATATGTTGCCGGTGCTAATGCTGAATTCGTACTGTACTGCAAGCAGAAAATGCGAATCGGTCTACAGCAAATCAGTAAAAGATATCGACAAAAATCAAATAATGTAAAGATGATAACCAGGGCAAGCCAAAACCAGATAAAAAGTAAGATTTGTTCAAGCAAAGAGTTAATGGGCATCAAACAGTTGACTAGGATTGTTTGACTACGTTTGGCAACTTGGTCATGGTAAGTGTACGGGCATAAAGACGATTTAGGGAAAATGTCTGTGTACTTGTTGTCAGAGAAATCAGCAGCACTTACAGTGCAATTGGCAGTTTGCGTTGCCTGATCAACTAAAGTTGTCTTTGATGTGACTTGAAGTTTGTCAAAGAAGGCTATAGGAAAATAAATAAATTGACCAAATAGAAGATGATTTAACAAGTACACAAATCCCGTTAAAAGTACAGAGTTAAAAAGCTTTGATAAAAGGTAGAAAAAAGTGAATAGATGAAGGTGCGAGAAGGAAGTTGCCTGAAGATGAGACTTTATTCGCTGATCTAAAAAGAGTAAAAAGAGACTTAATTTGTTTACTTTTTATAAACGGAAAGACTACAGACCTGGAGACCCAAATCTGAACTGCGATTTACTTCTTCGAGCAAAGCGCACAGTAGTGACCAGTTTGACCATGGTCTGGTTGCAGCACTTCCACAGTAAATGCGGCAGATACAGCGCCAGTGATGCCACAAAGAAGATCCAGGCAAACCACTGGTACTTGGGCAGTTGCAGCCACACGTTATCAGCTGACACTGCTGAGATGTTCAGTGGTAGGTGACCGCAGGACTGGTTCAGAGGCGTCACCGAAATGAACTGATTGGCCAGCTTGCAGTAGGTGTTGATGCGGTAGTGGGCCACCTCGCTGCCGACCACGGTGCTCGCCGGCAGGGCCGAGCTGGGCACTGAGCAGTCTATCGAGTCGACTGACCATTCTCGAAGCAGTGTCAGCACCGAGGCCAGCAGCAGGAGGACACTGGTGAAGCGGTAGTACAGACGGAAGAAGAGATCATCCAGAGTCAAGACCGGTCGACTGCTGTTGCACAATCGACTGACCGAACTGCTGACTGAAGGGGACATGGTGGTTTCGACTGCTGCTGCTGCCGCTGCTGCTGAAAACTAATTCCGATAAGTGCGACTGACTGCGCCGAGAAAGGATTTTCTCTTTGTGTATTTGTTTGCTATTGTTTTCCTTCCCTGGTGTTCTTTCGCCTCCAGTGGATGCTACTCCGAGTAACTACACACTGCCAGGAGTAAATGTCGAGATGGGTGAGCAATGCTGATTACCGGTTGCCTTGGTCACACACCTGCACTAGTCGCCAGTTGTATCGCCCTTTGATGAGGATTTGCCATTGCACTTGCTTTTCTTGCCATTATTTGTTTGTGAAGCAAATAGGAGGCAAATCGGCATGGACTGTCAATACTTGATGACTTGATTGCACATCTAATGCCTTTGACACAATACTAGCACTGTTTCTAGGCTATCAATAACCCAAATTGAATTCAATTTAGAAAACAAAACACTCTTTATTAAAAATGTGATTTGCATGTTGTTTTACGTTATTTTAAATTAATTTTTTTTTCATTGTATTTTCATTTTTTACTAATGTTTGCATTTATCATCGTATAGTTCAACAACTAGTTCGATGTGATTCTCTAGTAGTTTTTTCCATCTTTCCGTTTGTTTAATCTGTGGAGGGTACATGTTAATAAATGAAATGCACTTTAACTTCGATGCTGTGGCATTGCTGTCATTGTCTATGACATTATGTAATTCATAAAAATTGTTTGAGTATTTTTATTTTATTGCAAATAGCCGTATACAAATGAGTATGAACAATAGTTTGAGTATTTTGAGGTATTTTGTGGAATGGTTAGTTTTTTTGCATTTCAGAATTCAGTCTGCATTTTTGACTACTTTAGGCATTTTAAAAAAATCTTTCATCTTTCCATTAATTAAAGTTTTTTCAACTTGTGCGTTTGTGACTTGACTCATCTCCAGAGCGAGAACGTTATTGCGATAAATCCTTTTCAGTTTTGAGAACACTCGAAACTTTTCCAGTAGCAATTTTCTCCTTGGCGCGAAACGCTTGTTGTTCATTCTCTTAAGAACTAGTTCACACTTTTCCAAGTTTAACATTTCAATATTTGGAAAAACATACTTTAGGTAGTCAAAAGCTTCCCAACGATTGATTGTTACCGTAACTAAATGAAGTTCTTTGATGTTTGACAGCTGAACGAGGTCATCTTTGTAGAACCTAGGCGTAAGCCCGAAAAAGAAGTACATTTTCAAGTTGCCTTTGTACTGGCGATCGTAGTCTGCCTTGTACTCTGATTTGGCAGGATTGGTTGAGATAGATGGTTCAAAACGTTCAGTGTCTGACTTTTCATAATCAGAATCATAGACGATGCGATTTTCGGCAAGATCATCAAGGTAGTCGATGACAGTGATGCGAAGACTAGTGAGGTTGGACAGCTTGTTAAGCTGCGGTATCATTTCTTTAAATCGAAGTGACACATTTAAGTCGAGGTGGGTTAGTGAGGTAAAGCGGTCGCAGATAAAAGTGAGGAGCTGTTCATCAACCCCAGCTTTATATCCTTTGAGAAAATGCCATCCTAAATGAGTCAATTGAGTAAAAGTCTCTTCTGGAACTTTTGAGAGCTTTTCAGTTAAGTCAAAAAAGCCTTCATGATCGTCAAGATCAGTGTCAATTTCTTTGAGAATGTTTGTGATGGTGAGCTTTTGCAGATGACTATTGGAGGAAATGGCCTGGAAAAAGGCGACTAGTTGCTTACAGTTTGTATCGATGCCAAGAGGAATTTGCAACGAGTTAAGTCGCCTAATCGTAGAGCTACTGTAGAATCGATCAAGTCGTATTCCGTGAGGCAAAGCCAAGTGCTTCAACTTGGCCAGCGAGTCAAGCAGCTTCCAGACATTGTTCCAAACGGAATGCGAACTGTACGTCGGTCCATCGGCAAAGTCATCACAAATGAACGCCAATGACTCAATGTCAGGCCATTTTTGAATTAGCCTAGAGAAACTGTCAAAGCTGAAGACAAGACCAAAGAGTTCCAGGGATCGAATCTTAGGGAATTTTATCTTTAAGTTTTGCGCTTCACGTTTGTTGAGGAGGTAGTCGTGAATTGGAAGAGAAGAATCGGCAAACTTGTAGTTTGGATGGAAAGTACGTCCAGTTGAGTACCAGAGAGCGCGAACGTCTGTCCATATTTTGTCTCTCCTGTTGGCGGGAACGTAGAGCGTGAGATCAGCCACTTCGCTGCAAACTTGTCGACTGTGTGAATGCCACTTTTTGCAGGTAAGTTCAGTGGAAATGAGATTGCGAAGTGGAAGGAGGCGAAAGATAAATCGAAACTCTTTATCCGACAACTCATTGATGTTTGTTGCCTCAACTTCTTCTTCTGGACCTGTCATTTTTTTCTAAATGAACGCTTCAGGTTGGAAACACAAATCTGCAAGTATCAAAATAAAATAAAAAACATGAAATGACTTTAACTTTGCTACAGTTTACCTCATTGACCGACTTGGCTGACCGTTGCCATTGAAGTGAAGTATGTCAGCGGCTTACAGTGGCTCCCCACTAGACGCCATCGCTCCGCTTGGCGACACTCATTATCTGCGAACATTGTGTGCTGAAGTGTCATAAACAGTGTTGTGACAGAGTGTTGTGTAACGGGACAGCGTCCACTGCTCCCACTGCCACTGACTTGTCGACTCAACTCGGAAGGTGGGGCGTCCAAATGAGAAAGAGAGAGAGAGAGAGAGAGAGAGAGAGAGAGAATGACTGTTCCTGGGAGAACTGAACTTCAATGCGCAGTTACCAACAAAGCTGATGGAACACCGTTAGGTGCTGCATTAAGTTTGCCAACTTTTCGTTACTATCTACTGGCATTCATTTGTCAACAAGTGGTTTCGTTTATAAAGCATGTAATAATTTATTTTGTGATCTGTAATGTTTGAGCACTTAGTTTAAAAAGTGCTTTTAAATATTCCTGACAATTGGTGATAACGTACAAAATTAAATGGTTTCTGTTTATTGCAAAGAATTTTACCATGTAAATTTTTTAATAAGCTAACTAACTAAAGATGCTGGACTTTAAACGCTAAGAAGTACGTATATTGCACTCGAACGGCATTCACTGAGAGAGAAGGAAGGCGCGCTAAGGAAAGCTAGCTATCTTCGTGTGAAGCAACTTGTACACGTGTACTTGATTGAGGAAAGCCACGTATTTTATCCGGTGATGACTCACTGGTACTCTCTCTCTCTCTCTCTCTCTCTCTCTCTCTCTCTCTCTTTCGTTTCTTTCAGCAGTAGGCAAGTGATGCCATCACAGGCAATCACATTTTCGGTGGTAGAAGTCTATAAAAAGGAAAAATATTATTTAAAACTTGCACACAGTTAGTCTTTTTTCTTTTTGACACTTTGCACGCTTTTATATTTTCACTATGTCAAAGGAGATCAACATTCTTCTGGTGGGTGAGACTGGTGCTGGCAAATCAACCACTTTGAATGCTCTTGCCAACTATCTTCGATTCAGCACCTTTCAAGAAGCTCTAAACTCTGTAACTGATTTTAGTGAAGTGATTCCCTCTCAGTTTACGCTGCCTGACCCGAGAACTGGCAGAGACTGCGTCATCAAATCAGGTCCTGCTGATGCCAATGAACGACACGGAAGCGGAAATTCTGTCACCCTCGCTCCAACTGGTTATCGATTCACCATCGGTGACCATATTTTGCGAGTAATTGACACGCCTGGAGTGGGCGACACTGGCGGCACTGCTGATGATAAGAAGAACTTTGAGCACATTCTGACCTTTTTGCAAATGCACAAAGATCTTCATGGCATTCTAATTATCGTCAAGGGAAATGATTCCCGAAAAACAGCCTTCTTCAAGTACTGCATCACCGAGCTTCTGACGCATCTTCATCGAAGTGTCGTTGAAAATATTGTGTTTTGCTTCACTTTCAGCCAAATTGTTCCCGGCACTTTTGGCCCCGGCCAAGGATACGATACTTTAAAGTCATTTCTTGAAAGTGACATCAAGTCTGTTGGAATTACTTTGGAGCCTGGAAAAAACGCCTTTTTTATTGAGAATGATGCTTATCGCTTTCTGGTGGCCAAAAAGCAAGGGTACCCTTGGAATGAGTTTCAAGAGCTGCTCTATCGACAAAGTTGGAACCATTCAGTGAAGGAGTGCGAAAAGATGATGAGTCGCATTCTGACGGTACCACCGCACAATCTTTCTGCTACCATTTCGCTGCACAATGCCCGAAAGATCATCATGGAGCTGTCCGAGCCAATCGTTCACCTGTCTCGAAACATTGAGCAGAACATTGCTGACATGCAAAAGCACGAAAGTGAACTACAAAATGCTACCCACACAAAAGAGGACTTGGCTAAGTTTCTTGAGTTTCAGGTGACCGACTTGGAGAAGCATCCAAGTGATAGCCCAAAGATGGTTTGCACTGCCTCAAAATGCGTGGAGATAATTAATTTTGAAGGCGAAGAAAAGATCAACTACCGCACAGTGTGCTGTGAGCCCTGCAACTGTTTCTACTTCAACAACACCTTAATCGGTAAGTGATTTGTACTTTTCTGTTTTGAATGTTAACTAGTTAACATGTTCAATAATACATTTCCTCTTTCAGGCGACGTTGCGACGATGTTCTGCGCTGCCATGCGACCCAACGTAGATCTGTCCACACTGGAAACTCTGCTGAGTCCCTCAGTGAACTGCACTGTCTGTGGCTGCAACTGGTCTACCCATATGCCTGTTCGCTATGACTACGTTAAGGTTATGCGAAAGCTGGTGGACAGAGACGTTGAACGACAGCTGGAAGAAGCGAATGATGCTATTGAGCAGAAGAATATTCTTATCAAGGTGGCTAACGAGCAGATCGAAGAGCTGAAGCAGGAGAAGGCAACAATTGAAAACATTGGATCGCAGTTTGCTTACTTTTTGACGGATAATTCGATGTTTGTAAGTTAATCGGCATTCTATATTTAAAACTGTTAGTAATATTTTTCTTTACAGACTCACAACCGCTACTTTGACAACTATCTCGACATGCTGATTGACCAGGAGAACCAGAAGACTACTCCCAACACTGAAGATCTGTTTCGTTTGAAGCGAGAACACAAAGCCAACGTTTGCCGCTTGACAGACGCTATCCGCAATTGCTCCCATGCTCAAATTACTGCTGAAGATATTCCACGACTGCAAGAAGAGCTGTTAAAGTTAAAACACAAAGGCCACATTTTTAGACAGATTCTACAGACTAATGAAAAGATGCGCAGTCAATTTAAGCAAAAGGAAAAGAATGTTCTTAGTTTGTCTGGCATTGAGAATGCATTCTCAAAATTACTGAAACAGTTTATGTAATTTTTTTAGTTTAATAATAAAAATGATTTTTGAAAATTGTGTCAAGTATTTTTGAGCAATCTAAGCTTATCAAATTATTATAATCAAAATGCTTTTAGATAAATACTCAGCAAGGGATTAACAATTTAAGTTTTACTAAATTAATTACTGTATTGCTTCTGGTAATCTACAGAAACTTAAAGGACGGTTTACTAATTAATGATTGTATTAAAAATGGTTTCACACTTTTTAAGTTTTAAAAGAAATACTGTTGATATGATTTTAAATAAAAATACATAAAAATATGTAATTTTGCATTTTTTGTTAAATGTATTACAAAATGTATTTTCAACTATTTTTAATATTTTTAACCTTTGAGGGTTTTATGTTTGCTGAGGGTAAATAGTGAAACCTTTTTGCATTTTTTAGATTTAACAAAAACTTGCTTGTTTTTTTAGAAACATGCAACACAACAGCTTGCAAGCTTGCTTCAGTGTCCATTTTGTCACAACTAAATCGAACATTCGATCCATGTACTGATTTTTATTCGCATGTTTGTGGCAATTATCCTGCTCATCATCCACTTGACAATAACGAATGGACCAATTCGTTCTCTGAACGTCAAAAACTTGTAATCAAAGAAATTGATGAAGCATTCCTAAATGCCAAATCGAAATCAAAATCGAAATCAATTCATTTTGTGTCAGAATACTACTCTGATTGTATGAACGCACAGGGTATGAACGACAGAGGCACGGCTCCACTGCTTGACTACATTGAAAGTGTGATTGGAGCTTGGCCAATGATTAGAAAGCCAAAAAAGCATGTAGAGAAAAAGTGGACAGATCTTTTTGCAGATGTTTATTCTAAAGCTGGCTTGAGCTACATAATTCAAGTGAATAACGACTCACATTCTATTATGGTAAGTGGTAGAATTAATAACTTTTTTATTTCTTACTGTTTTTATCAAAGTTTGAGCCAGGTCCTTTAACTTTGAACCCAAGAGTAACGCGTCATCTTCTTCCAAGTGTAAACTCAAACGAAACTGTCATTCAAAGTTATCGTCAATTTTTGAACAATGTAAGCGCTGTTTTAGAAAGTGCAAATAATTCTGAAGCCATTGAACAAGTTATCCACTTTCAATTAAAACTTGAAAAAGTGTATGAATTGTATAAAAACAATACAGCATTAAATATTAGCAATTTAGGAAAAATTTCTGCTGAAACTATAGATTGGCTGAGCATTATGAATCGAATTTTGGCACAGTTTCACTCATCAGCTCCCAAATATACTTCAACAACTAAAGCTGCTGCACAAACCAAATACCTGAATTCAGTCATAGAAGTCCTGAACACTACTCCTGTTGATGTAATTCAAAACTTTTATGGTGTTGCAATTTTGTTGAACTATGGTCCGCTAACGACCGACGCTCTTCGTCGTGCTCAATCCGATTTTGATGGCGAAAAGATTTATTTAAATATCACTAATGTTTGTCCTTTTTTGCTATCTGCCTGGCCACTGCTAATGGGCAGAATGTACATTGATACTCATTTTTCATTAGAAGAAAAAACCAAGGCAACTAACATGGTGAATGAAATTCGCTCATCGTTTCGAATTAATTTGCAAACAAACAATTGGTTGGATTCGGAGACTGCAAAACATGCTATTGAAAAACTAGATGCTATTCAGCATTTTGTTGGTTTTGACGAGTGGATTCTCTCCGATGAATTGATTGACAAACACAGCAATGTGATACAAAATAATGAAACATATCAAAAAGGAAAGTTTTTAGAAACTTTTATTAATTTTAGTGTTCGAAGTAGAAAAGATAATTTAGAAAATCACCCACCATATCAAGATCCCAAGTTAAGGTAAAAGTTTTTTTTATTAACATTGTTAAATTTTTAAATTTATATAATTTTAGAGACTTTGTGAATCCTCTGATTGTAAATGCATTTTACAGCCGATCCATCAATAGTATTTGTAAGAAATTACTTTTCAAAAACATTTTTAACATTGCATAACATTAATGTGACTTTACAGTTATTCCAGCTGCCATTCTTCAACCGCCATTTTTTGATCATGAGTTACCTTGGTCTGCTAATTATGGTTTGCAGCACAATATTTTTTATTAAAAAGCTTTAAAAAATTTTTACAATATAACTTTTTGTTTAGGTTCAATTGGCGCTATTATCGGTCACGAGTTGACTCATGGATTTGATGCAGAGGGAAGAAAGTATGATTTGCATGGAAACTTCTCCAATTGGTGGACAAATGCCACTCTTACAAAGTTTTTAAACAAAACAAAGTGCATTCAAGAGCAGTATGGACAAATCCACGACCCGGTAGCTGATAAAAATGTAAGTATATTTTTTGTATTTTTAAACAAACAAATGTTGAATATAATCTTATTATCAGATCAATGGAGTTCAAACATTATCTGAAAATATTGCTGACAACGGAGCAATAAAAAACAGCTATGCGGCTTATCAAGCCCATTTGAAAAAGTATAAAGATGCTAAAGTTTTGCCCAACTTGTCGTATAATTCGGAACAGTTATTTTTTGTTTTCTACGGAAACGTAAGCATTTTGGTTATTGCTGCAACATTATGATTATTATTTTAAATTTTAGCTTTGGTGTGAAAATATAAGTGCCAAACGCTTAAGAGCACTCATCGGTGGAGACGGGCATTCACCAAATAAATATCGAACCAACGTTGTTCTGGGTAACTTTGAACCTTTTGCGAAAGCTTTCAACTGTCCACTTGGATCTAAAATGAACCCAACAAGTAAATGTTCTGTCTGGTAACTTTAAAAATTCTTCACAAAAACTTACTTTTATGAGATAAATTATGTAATAAAAGTAAATAATTGCTTGCATACACAAAAAATTGAAAAATTTCTGACATAATTACACTATCTCAAACAAGACTAGTAATTTAGACTTTTTACATTTTCGCGCTCTTTTTCATTTTTCAGTCTTGATCATCATCATTGACAGGCTTCCCTTTTCTCCCTGCTCGTTCGGGTAGTACATGGAATCGTCCAAATGGTTGCTAGCAAGAGCAGAGGCATGACGGCACTGACAGTGGCAGTGAGGCTTTCTCTTGCTCTCTCTCTCTCTCTCTCTCTCTCTCTCTCTCTCTCTCTCCGGCATTTCAAAACAAAGCAAGTGGAGTTTGCTGCAAAAGAAAGCAGTATTCCGAATGCCAGTATATTGCTTCTCAGGGTCCCTCGTATTGATTATTTTTCTTCACTCTGTGCCAGCGTTTGCGTCTCTGTTTACAAATATCAAGCACTAGAGCTGACACTTTGCTTCGATCAGCAACAGAGAGTACCACGACGACCACCACATAAAGAGCCACTGTCACCGGCTGCTGTGCACAAGCTTTACTAGAGGCGCTCTTTATCTCGCTTTCTTTTTTCATTGATGTACATTCCTATACGGTTGAAACCATAACAGTTTAAACTTTTGATCAAAATGCGATCTAAAGTGTTGTCACCGTCTGGCAGTAACTCGCAGAGTTATGAGTTCTTTTGGCGTATTGAAAACTTCAAAGATTGGCACAAAAATGTGGCCAAATCAATCAGCTCGCCCTTGATGTTCTCTCCAACTGGAAGCAGCTCAACAAAGTTTCAGATGAAACTATACAGTCGCGGTCTGGATAAGGATCTGGGGCGCGTTAATCTGTCGCTCTACTTTGAATGTTTCACAAAGAAACTGTTCAAACTGGTTCCCATCGAGGTGAAGGTGTCGGTGATTGATGAGAACGATATCAAGCGATACACTCAAGGTAAAAGAATTTATAAAAAGTGTGTTTAACTTTAACTAAATTAAAATTAAATTTTAGAGTTTTTACTTGCTGCTAATGGCCTGCCTCTTCGCACTAAAATTGGCCGATATTATTACCGAACCGATGATTCAAAAAAGGCCGAAAAACAGAGTCCATTCTATTTGATCATTGATAATGTGGCCACGTTCCATTTTGAGGTACAATTTGTATTTTGAAATAGCAAACGCTTAACTCTTTTGTTTTTTAAAGATGCGCATTTTGACCAAAGAGGAGTTTAACGAAAAATTGGAAGTAAGCGAGGCTAAATTTGTTGAAATGAAGAAAGCCAAAGCAACTGCTAAAAATGATCATTCACTTTTTCCAAAAATTTGGTCAGCTATTCGCTCGCTGGTTAAGATATAAATATCTGCAATGCCTCAGCTGCAAACAAATTTTATATCTTTTGAGTCTTAAACGTCAAGATATTTACCTATTCATTGGTTTTTAAATAATTTTATATTTTTGATAAACAGTGACAGTAAAAAAGGTTTTTTCTAATTCCAACAATTGATAAAAATAATAAAGGATATGCCTCCAATTGTCATTTTTAATATTATAAACAACATTTTGACAAAAAACTGCATTTATTATGTTGATTTTAATTAGTTTTTTTTCAAAAATTACTCAAAGTATATTTTCCAGCTTTAGATAAACTAAAAATACTTAAAAAGTTTTTTATTCTTTTTCCTTTTTGCTCTTTTGTATTTTTCAATCGCTCATTACAATAGTCTTCACTTGATTGACCATTTTGATCAATTTTTTCTTTTTCAAGAATTGACTTTAATTCAGCCAGTTTTCGCTTTGTTTGCTTTTTTAATGGCAATTCCGTGTCAGATTTGTAGCTGAGTTGGCAGTTAATGATGAGACATTTGTTGAGTATAAAACTGCTGTTCGGCTCACACAGTTTTGAATGAGAAATGAATTGCGGAAAACCGAGACAACGGACCACTTGGTCAAACTTTGCTTGATTTTCTAGATTTAAATTAAAAAAACTCTGATTAGTAGATAAGCAAAAACGCAAATGTGTTTACCTTTAACAAACACCTCCTTTCCATTAAAACCATAAATAGTAAATTTGTACCAAACTACTTGTTTTTCAAATTCTTTGTTAGTGTGTAGTTGTAAATACAAACTGACATGCTTGGATCCAGTTTGCTCATCAACGAAATAAGGTACCAATCGCAATGAAAAGGACAATTTGTCAGTTGGTTTCTTTTCAACATTAGAATCAAACTGGCTAGATTCTAAAGGATCCATGTGCATACTTTCTGGTCCAAGAAGCAAAGGAAAGTTTTCAATAGTCCAGGTGATTTCACAAGTTTTGGTGGCCATCTTTCTAGTGAGTTTTCAGTTAGCTGAACGATCGAGTCGAGTATTTGAATACAAATAAAGCTAGGTATGAGCCATTAGCAGGGCCTGAGCAGGGCAACAAATCCTGCCCGGCAGGTGGTCTCTAGTCTCTTTTTGCCCTGAAGCAAAACACAAAATTCCAAACTCGTCTATTTTCTGTTTACAAAAAATAATACGCAAAAGGCTGATAAACTTTACTTTTTGTAAGTACTAAAGTAAGTCAACCTGAAAAATCGTTTTATGGTTAGTTTATTGGCACAATTTGCTGTTTGAGTAAAAATACATGTTGAAAACCAAACAAAAAATACTGAAACTTAAAATTTATCATGATAAAAATCTAAATAAAACTACAATTTTTAAAACAATTTAACAAGTTTCTAAGTTAAAAAACTTTTTTTTAATTATTGGTAATTTTTTATTTTATAATGAGCTCTATTCAGGTTACAGCACAGTACCCTTTGAATATCTTAGAGTTCAATTTGCTTATCTATGCGTAGGCTTCTAAAGCAGCTTAACCAATACCCGTTTCCGCCTACACATTGCCGTTGCCCACTACAAGGTGTAACAAGTAAAGTATGAAGAGTTGCAAACAGATGCTTACAAACAATTTCAAATGACGTAAACGTTAGAGTTAGTGCTTTCCTTGCTTGTAGGTTGAAGAAAACGGGTTTAGGTTTAAAGTTATTCTGACTCATCTGTTCCTTCTTCTAACAAAGTACGTCGCACTCATTTACTACTGGTGAACTTTGTGATTTCATTTGCCTTCTCAATCTTTGTCCAAAATGAACTTGAATCCCAAAACACATTTAATTGGCCCAACACAATGTGACACTTGGTGTCACCGTCAGTCTCGTCTAGTTCGCTTTTCTCACATATGGACAATAGAAAATTTTACTTACTGCTTTGACAATGACCCTGCGTCAAGGCCTCTTCTGTGGTCGGCCATTATTTCCGCATCGCCAAGAGAAAAGTACAAGTTCTACTTAAAAATGTACCCCAAAGGAAATGTGCCTGAATGTAAAGATTTTGTGTCACTGTTTTTAAACTTGTGCATCACCGGAAATTTAATTGTGGATTACAAGTTTTCAATTGTAAACGCCGAGGGTAAAAAAGTGCATACTCAAGGTAAGTTTTTGGCAAAACACAATTTATGTCATTGGTTTTTTGTTCTACATTAGAGGACCGGCGAGAATTTCATTACTACACGACAAACGCAAAAACCAATCGAGATACTTTAGGGTTTGATAAGTTTATCAAACGTGATGAGCTTTTTGATCTAGAAAATGGTCTTCTTGTTGACGATAAACTGACAATTTATTGTGAGGCAAGTGTGCATTTTTATATTCTATTTTCAGTTCAATAAATAAAGCCATCTTTTTAGATAAGTTACATTTCAGACACCAAATCCGTTTCTGACACCAATGATCGCATAAAACTAATGGAGAGCGTTACTGAAAATCAAGCACTAGAAGATTATGGCAATTTGCTCAAATCAGGAAAGTTATCTGATGTCATTCTATCCGTTAAAGGAAAAAATTTGTTTGCTCACAAGGCTATCTTAGCCGCTCGAGCAGGTTATTTTGCAGCAATGTTTGAACATGAAACAAAGGAAAAGAAGGAAAACAAAGTGGACATACCTGATGTAGACGCCGAAGTTCTGACAGAGATGCTGATTTTCATTTACACCGGAAAAGTGCCCTCCATGGATAAATACGCAATTGAACTGCTTGCAGTCGCAGATAAGTATCAACTTGACTCGTTGAAAACTATTTGCGAAGAGGCGCTTTGCTCAAAGTTGGCCCCTGAGTTGGTGCAGAACTTTCTACTTCTTGCTGATTTGTACAACGCCAACAAATTGAAAACCAAAGCTTTGGATTATATTAGAAAGTAAGTGAAATATTTTTGTTTTTAAATAGCTTTATTGACTTTTTTATTTTTAGCCATACTCAAGATACAATGGCAGCAGTTCTCAATGGCAACAAACCCGAATTGCTAATTGAAGCTTTTCGAAACTTAGCTATAAAAAGCCAAAATTTGTTTTCTGAAAAACATGGTGTTATTGAAGAATTAAAGTAAAAACTTGTATTTTGTGTAAAATTAATTTATTGTTTATCTTATCACCAGCAAAACAGACTTCCTTTTAATAATTTTGAACAGCAACATTTTATTATAATTAAAAACTTTTTAAAACACAATGTTAAAGTAATAAACTTTTTAAATACTGTGAAAACACTGTTCATTTTTACTAGAAGCCATTTTATTTAACAAACAATCATCGAGTGTTGTTAGATAAATAACATGACACAAAAGAGAAAATAAAACGATAATTGAAACAGTAACTATGGAAATTGGATAAAGATAGCAAATTCTAAAAAGGTTATAAACGATTTATAAAACATTGCAGCAAAATTGGATTTTTTGCCTGTTTATTTTCAGTTTTTCCTTTACTGCCAGTAAAATATTAACAAATTCTTGTTAAAAATGCCTAAGTTTCAAACATTTTACTGTAAGTTTCACGTTGTTTTTAACAAAAAATTAATATAGTTGTTTCAAATTGTAGATAAACGAAGTTTTTTAGTGTTCTTCTCTTTTCGCTATTTCCGACGGCAAAAGTACATTTATATAATAGCCATCATTTTCATCTCATCTTTTGTTTGCTACATTTTTGGTGTTTTTGAAATGTTAAATGAACTTTACTACAACGATACTTTTATTTTAAGTTTACCTGAATCAAATTTAAAATATTTTGTCGAGGTAGAAAAGAATAAAAGCATCAACAACCAATACATTAAAAAATTCCGACAAAATAATTTCACCTACTCCTACGGTTTTAACCCTCATCAAAAATGCCAAACTCCGCCAAAAATGTTTATCATTGTTCGAACTTCGGCTTGTAACTGGAAAGAAAGACAAGTTATCAGACAAACATGGGGTGACGAGACACAATTGAGAGGAGTAAACATTTCTACTGTTTTCATGCTCGGAAATTGCCAAAATCAAATGTGCCAATTTGAAAATCACAGCATTATTCACTGCCAAGAACTTCTTGACAGCGAAGACAACCAACATAAAGATTTAATCCAAGGCACGTTTCTTGACACATATCTTAATAGCACTGAAAAGATGTTTGCAGCCTTCAACTGGCTAGTAACCTACTGCCCTTTTACAAAATATGCATTTTTTGTTGATGATGATTTTTATGTTTCTGTTTCAAACTTACTAAAATCAGCCGAAAAATACTCTCAGATATCCAATGGATACCTCTACATGGGACACGTGTTTGAAAACATGCGACCTATGCGACAACATTTTAGTCGACATTACATCTCATTGGCTGAGTATCCTTTCTCTCGATATCCTCCTTATGCCACTGGTGGCTGTTTTCTTGTTAATAATTCCACATTGATAGATCTGTTTTATGGAAGTTTGCATTTTCCAAAATTTCGCTTCGACGACGTGTTCTTGGGATTAATAGCAAGGCAACTGAAGATTAATATAATCAACAATGAGCAAATACACATTGAAAACAAAGCTACTTATAGTTCAAGCAATTTTAAAAACGTCATAGCATCACATTGGTACAATGATCCAGATGAGCTCAAAAACGTTTGGAATGAACAGAAAAAGTTAGGCTTTGCATAATGCTGTAAATAACTGTTAATCTTGTATATGTCATTTTTTATTCATAAAATTGGCCTGAAAATAAACAGGAAAGGGAACCTAATATTTCTATGTAAAAACTGTAAATAAAATTAGATTTTTTTTGTAATTTTTAAATAAATTGTTGCTAAAAAATATATTTTTATGTTTTAGATTTCAATGCATGTCGTAAAATTACGTCAAAAAAAGTAAGCACATTGCACTAAAAGGCTGAAAACACAATTACATTTAGTTGCATGCTATCGTAAAGCTTCACATTATGCAATACAACAAAGTGTCATTAAGTTAATAAAAGTAATCTGTATGTAAAAGATGTGCAGCACATTCAGTTTGGCCTAAAAATTGCTAAAATGTCACAATTTTACAAACTACTGATTATTTTTGTTTTTTCAAACATTGTAATTGTGAGTTCTCAAAAAAATTCTCTTGACACGGGCATTCTATTAGCACCTGTTTACTATGATTCAAACTCTTTCAAAACAAAATTATTTGGTAATTTTTTACAAGTGAATCAACAAAAAAGTTTTGATTACATAATATTTTAAAAGTTTGTCCAAAAAATAGCACAAGAAGATTTGGGAAATATAACTCATGCTCTGACAACTGCAAAAACCGAAATAATCAAATGAAAACATGTTTTGAAATTTACCATTATGGTCCATACTGTTTGTGCAATGCTGGTTTTATTTATCAAAGTAACATTAACAAAACTTGCATTAAAGAAACTGATTGTTTTAGATAATTGTACATGTGATTTTTAATTAATAAATATTAAAGTTTTATTCAATATTAAATGTTTTGCATTCCATTCAAATTATTTCAACAAACAATTTTTATATTTTGGAAACAAATTTAATCTTTTCATAATCAAAATTTAAATAAGATTTCCATTAATTCAGTTTATGCTTAATAATTTTCAAAAACAAAAATTTTAATAGTGTTTTTGCATTTGCAAACAAACTAATAAAGATTGCAAAAAGTACATTCAATATAATTTTATTTAGCAATTTTTGTTTATTTTAATTGTTGCACAGTCTAAAAATAACTTGGTAAGTGTATGATATTTCAATTTGATTTTGTTTCAATATTTGTATAAATTTTTACCTGTTGAAAATTGTTTTATTTGCTAATGAAGATTCATTTACCTACTTACTTTTAAAAACTAATCACTCTATTTAACCTTATTAAAAACTCAATGATTCATTCAACCCTTGAGCAACTATTTACGTCACTGAAGCTATTGACGACTATCTAATATTACTACTTGTTGCAATAAAATTTCTTTCAGTTTAATCACTTAATCTTTCAAAACTACTAAGTATATATAATATTTTAAGAAAACAAACGGTATCAAATTAAATCCTCCCTTTTGTTGTTAAAAATGCCTCAATTTTTGCTGCAAGCAACAGTTTTACTGTTGGTATTATTTACAGCCCACGTTTACTGTCAAAATAACCTTGATACTGGAATTTATCTCGAAGCTTCTTATGGCCCTTATAGTTCTTCAATGATTATTGACATGAACTTACATTTGTTTGTTGTTTGTACTATTTTAAATATGATGCTTTATTTTAAAATGCAATAAACAATTTGTTGAAAAAATATTGACTATTTTTTCCTTTTAACTTGTTTTGTAAATTGTTAAGTTTTTTTATCAAGGTCATCTTCTTTATTTTTTCATCAAAATGGACTCTCAGTTGTAAAACAAGTTTTTAAATCTAAAGTACTACGCAGAACTTGAACTTGTCACTAAAAATAAATTAAAAATGCGGAAAATAAAAAAGTATTTAACTGGCATTTTCTACAGCAAGGTTGCCAAATTATTTGTGTTTAAAAATGAATAAATTTTATTGTGTTAGTTTATTTCTTGGCTTTGTTGTAGCCTTTGTTTGGACTGCCCCTCAAAATTCACCTGACACTGTCGTCGAATTGACATCTGTTGCGCCAAATGCTTCTTCAACTTCAGCAAAACCGTTTGGTATTGTTGTTATTTCTTTTTATATTTTTAAACTTTAACTTACTATTTTTTTAGTTTGTCCGGCAAACACGACCCTTAGTACTGGAGGTCACTCTCATCGGAACTGTTACACAACTTGCCAAAATCGGGCCCAAACAATTGTTGCATGCCCTGCTATTTATATCGTAGGACCACATTGTCTGTGCAATGAAGGTTACATTTATAAAGAAAGCAGTGCCATTAACTACGTTTGCATCAAAGCTGAAGACTGTCTTATTTAATTTATCGTTGCAACTTGTTTATTTAATTTGAATTGTGTAAAAACGTATAAAAATTACAAAATACAGTTTTTAATTGATTGAACTTTTAGTAACAAACTCGGGAGATGATGTGTGCATCATACAGTAACCACGAGCGCAAGTTCCACGGTGGTCTCCAGGGCAAGGCTTGTTTTCATTCAGATTTTCAGTCAGTAAAAGTTTGTCACCAGACAAGCACTCAAGACGGCACTTTTCAACATCAAAACGAGCAACTAATTTAGGAAATTTATCAATAGAAATGCCATGACGTTTGCATTCTCGCAAAGCTTCTGGATCGTTGTTTGCAAAAATGGGCATAACGCAAAAAGCTACCACAAAAATAACAGCTACCTTCATGATTGTAGTAAAATTAAAAAAGATTTTCAAAATAAAATAATTTTCTATTAGAGTTTGATGGCTTTATATACTGATTTCACAGTAATGATCACCACAGTGTGGGTAATTAATAAATTACCCCATCCGTTGCAATTAGTGATAAACTTAAGTGCGTTTTAAGGCTGTGTCAAGAAAGACACTTGTGTTTTAAAAACTAAAAACAAGTTTTTAATCAAACTTTGCACTCACTCCAACATACCGAAAAAGAACCCTCACCCCGATCTAACTTTTTAATGCAAACAATTTAGAAATAGGGTTTGAACACAATTTGATTGTTTTCACGAATTAACAATCTATAAATAGCTAATCATAAACTCTTACATTTGTACCATTTATCCTTACGAAAGTCAATTATCGAAGTTTGAGTAAACATGAAGATACATACCCTTGCATGCAGTGCAGTATCAGCTTTTCGCAGCACCATAGGCACTGTTGGCAAGCATACACCACGAAGAAACTACTGCTTCTATCGGCGAATCGTACGAAACGTCCTAGAGGGAAGACTGCAAAGTTGAGCATTGCGCAAAATGACCACACACTGCAGATATCGGTTATCAGGAGCGGTTTCGCGCGTCACTGACTCAAAGTCTTCATCAAGTGATATAAGACAGTTGTTTCCGATCGGTTGACAAAAAACTCATACTTTTGTTCACTTGCTCATTTGACTTCTGCTGTCACTGATACAAAATGCCAAAAAAGTTGACTATTCTCGTGTCGGCGTGCAACGAAGCGGGCCATCTGAATGCCGTTACGGGAGAAACGCTGGAGCTGAAGAGACGTGGACATCGAGTGGTGTTCATTCTGCCCGAGACATGGCGAGGAAAGTTAGCCAGGCACGGATTTGAAGAGCACGTCTATCAAACGGAGAAGCCGGCTAGGGCCAATGAGCACCCGGGCGAGCACAATGCAAAAATACTGTTTGAGTATAAAATGTTGGGCAATTACACGCCACTGGAGAAGATGCAGGAGCTGGTGAAGATCTTCGATTCAGAGCACCATTTGTCGGAAATACGGGAGAATGACAAGGCGGTGAAAGTGGCGCTGAAAAAGTACCAGCCAGATGTGATTATCGTCGATGCGCACTCACTTTCACCCGCCATTTACACGTCGGGAATTCCGTGGATCAAAAGTTGCTCAATGAATCCACTTTTCGAAGTGTGGGACTCTGATTTGCCACCAGGCGGTTCAGGTACTGCTGCAAAGTTTGCGTTTATCATCGAATCAAATTAAATCATATTTTTATTATACCTACAGGTCTATCTCAGAACAGCGATCGATCTAAATGGACTCAATTTGTTTCTCTTCGTAAAAAGATTTTTGCTTCGCCCGTTTTCAGCAATCTCCTAAAGGAAATGGGTTATGAGCCGTATACGAATGATATTAAGTTTCCTCCGACGGAAATTCTAACCGTCTACGCCTGTCCAGAAGAGTTGAACTACCCCCAAATTCGCCAAAATGGCTGGCACAACTTGGAAGCATTCAATAAAGTGGATGCAAGCGGAACTGTTGCAAGGCTTGAGGATATTCTACCCAAAGAATTTATGGAAAATAATCTCAATGGGACATTCTCTGGCAAGTACATTTACTTTTCTCTAGGATCAATGGTAAGAAGCTTGTTTAAAATACAAAAAATGTAAAAATTTTTTGCTTTAATTTTGCAGGCTAGTGTTGATGTAAACTTGATGAGACGCATGACTGGCGTTCTCTCAAAAACGCCTCACAAGTACATCGTTTCAAAGGGACCACGCCACGATCAGTTTGAACTTCCGGCAAACATGTGGGGTGATCAGTACTTGCCACAGACAAAGATTATTCCGATTGTTGACTTGGTCATCACCCATGGTGAGTGCGAAGCAGTAACAAAATGTTCCAAACTACTACTATTGTACTTTCATTTACAGGTGGAAATAACACTGTCACCGAGACGTTTGCCACCGGAACTCCAATGGTCGCAATGCCCATGTTCGCCGATCAATTCGACAACGCTCAGCGTCTGGTTGAAACTGGACTTGGTGTTCGGGTGATGCCATATGATTTTGAAGATTCAGAACTGATCGCAGCGGTTGAGAAGGCTCTCGGTGATGAGGAGATGAAACGGCGTCTACAAGTGGCAGCAAAGCGAATTCAGTCGGAAAAGCGCCATGAACAGCTGGCTGATAAGATTGAGCAGTTGCTGGCCAAATAAAAGCCATATTTTATGTAGACAAAGTAGAAACCCATTTTGAAAGTGAATAAACTCGAACGCTTGTGGCTTTTACTAGAAAGTTACTGTAAAAAAAGTGAAAAGTCGTGCATACACTGTACATGTGCTGCCATCAGACACTGTGGTGGCTAGCTCTTTTGCCGTGCTTCTCCTCCAAGAGTGCTTTCTCTTTTTAACCAAAACAAAAAAATGTTGCGTCTTTCTTTTTTTCTCAGACTGATTCTCACTTTTCAACTCTGAATCCATTCTCCACGGCCCCTCAAACTCTGGAACGCAATGGACCTTGACGCCGTCCCCGATCTCCTGCTCTGGGGCCTCTTCAGTCTAGTTTGTCTCGACATCTTTCGTCGTATCTCCTATCGGTACTGGACTGACAAACTGAAACATCTCTTTCGCTCTGCTCTCTGGCCCACTTATCCTGATGTCCCTTCTTTGGTGCTCCAGATTTCAGGCACTTCTCAGTACTTGAGCTCTGCTGACCCATTGCCAATTCACTTTCCAGACTGCTTGTCAACCGTCCCGAAGTATTCTTCGCATCTCTACAAGTTTACTTCGCTAAACTCCGACAAACTGAACCGCTTGACATCAAAGTATCCTCAACTGTCTTCTGTTTGCCTGACTGTCAACAATGCGTCTTCATTTGAAGCTGACTACCTGATTGCATTCCTGACTCACTACTCGGGTTCTATCAAATACCTAATCCTCGAAGTCAACTTTTCAACTACAATTGTGGGCGACATTTTGCAAAATTCAATTGCAATCCGAAACTTAATTGCAGCTATCAATTCGCTTCCGAATTTGACTCACCTCAGCTTTGAAATTGCCAACGAACTTCCACCTGAAGAGCCCCAAATTTCTTGTCCCATATTCAAGCAGTTGCAAAAGTTTGCTTTGTACACACACTTCAATTCACTTTTCAGCGACTCATTCCGCCAGTATGGCTCTAGCATTCAGTCGATTCATCTTTCCAATGAACAACTGGACAACTCGCTTTCTCTGAACACTACTAATCCGAAAATCTGCTCTAGAATTGTAGATCTTTCATTCAAACCCTTCAGTCCGCTGGACGCAAAACTTGACTTTATTTGTGCATCTTTCCAAAATTTGCATTTTTTGAAAATTACATTAGAAAACTTTTATCTTGTAAGGCTGGTGAACAGCCTCAGTCAGCTAAAACAGATGGCCAGTCTGGAACTTGAGATTACTTCGAATCCAATCGAACCCATAACACCGAGTAATCGAATCCCTCGTGAACGAATTCCACAACTGTTTAGTCTTAAACGGCTCGCCCTTCGTGTCAGTTTAACATCTCACGTTGATCTTCATTCAAATCATCTTGCTTGGATTTTTCCAAATCTAGAATCCTTATTGATCGACCACAACCTCACTGATTGCAAAACCTGTCAAACGATGCATTACGCCATTTCACGTTGTTTGTTCAACGTTTGCCACACTGAAATGATCAAGCCTTGGAAAGAGTGTCCGAAATTGAAAAATATTCAAGTAGTTAAAGGCTAGCTACCTGAACAAGCAACTAATTTACTTTCAAATAATGTATTATCAATAATATTGCCATGGTATCTTCAGTCACTTATATTTCTATCTCAACTTCTTTAAATCTCACTAACTTGATTTGTTTTGTTCAATATAAATTCCTTTATCATCTTCTAATTATGTGTTCAATAAAATGTACATACTGAGTTTTCTCTAATATAAATAAAGTTTTTTTGAACCAGTACTAAATTGTTTTATCTTCTTAAATCTCAATCTCTTGTAAATTGACCTTGACTTACACTGCCGTTATGTGTATATCTCCATCAATTAAATAAATACTACAATTAATGGTACAAAACAACTAATTTTGATTATCATCAATTGGTGCCTTCCTCAGCAGATTGCCGATTCTCTACTTAGAGCGTTTAAATGCTCAAATCAATAAAAGAAAAACGTGGCAAAATGGGGTTTTATTATTGCTACCCGCCCATGAGCATTAATGACCTGCCAAACAGTTGTCTTCGAAATATCTTGGCCTTTTTGCCAGTGCAGGATTTGATTCAAATTGGTCTTGTTTGCCGAAAATGGCACGCCCTTCAGTGGAGTGTTTTCTGTCGTCAAAAGTCAGTGAGTATACTAGTGGGAAGAAATGCCCTCGACTTGATTAGTGAGTCTCGATTTGCCATACCACATCTTGACAAAATAGTTGATGAACAGGGCAAACAACTTTATCCCCCCCAACATGGGTCAATATTTATTCAGCTAAAAACGCTGAACTTAAACTGGAAAATGGTTCACTTTCTTGCAGACTCATTTCCAAACATCATTGACCTAGAAATGGTTTTGAAAGAAGTCTCTTCATCTGCAATTGATCATGTTATTTACCTTCTTCATTTTTGGATCGCTCGTTTGCAGACGGTTAAAATTTACTGTCGTTTTTCAAGTGAAGTCAGGCGGTCTACTGTTTCAGATCGGCTATACCGCTTACTGGACATCCTCAACTCTCTACCGTCTATAAGATTGCTAACCTTGGTTTTTGACACTCGATTTGTGTTTGTTGAACCCAATGTCAGTTATCAAATTTATCTGCCCGTTCTTTCAAGGCTAGAGGAGTTTTATTTTGCTACCGTCGACGAACCTCAATGTCTACTAAACTCATTAGAGCGCTTTGCAATAAAAAATCGAAAGCTGAGAAAGATTGGCATTGCTTCATATATTGACGCTAATAATGTTCACAGTCATGAAAGGGTAAGCGTTCAGAAATGACAATTAGTTAAGTTTAATTTTGTGCTTTGCAGTTCCTTTCGATAAATCACCGTTTAGTTTCACGTTTTCGTCAGCTATTTATAATGAAACCACCGGTTGATTCAGAATATCTTTTCAAGTTTTGCTCCGTATACACTTCTCTAACTTCAATAAAAATTTTTAATATTGCGCTAACGTTATCTCAACTTGCAGCAACTCTAGTCCCTCTGCACTCACTAGTACACCTTGGGTTTGCAATAAAATTCTTTAGAAAAGCACCTTTTTTCGAAGATGATTTAGTGCCAGCAAACAAAATACCACAGTTACCTTCGATAAAAGTTTTAACATTGAACGTTTCACTTAAATCGCACACTGATCTTCATTCACGACACCTTGGCCACATCTTTTCTGGCTTACAAGTTCTCCAAGTAAACCATGACTTTTTCCACTGCATCACCTGCAAGTGTGATCACTACAGAAAAACGTCTAAGGTCAAATGCAAAGAATGTATGGTCGAACTGTTGAGCCCATGGAAACAGCAATGCCTTCAACTAAAGTTTATCTACACAGAGTCGTATCGGAAGATGATTGAATGGAATATGAACGATTTGTAAAAGTGTTTCTCTTAAATTATAAAAATACTATATTGTATGTACAAAAAATCAAACAAAAGTATTGCTTTGTTTTAAATATTTGAGAGCATTATCTAAATCACATTTTCTGATGATGGGTTGTGAATTTTCCCCTTTTGCCAGATTGTGAGCAGTTTTGACTAGCTGGCATACTTCGAAATTGTTGAAATTTTCAGTGGCCTGAACCCAATCCGTTAGTCCCACTGCATTTATATAAACCGTTTCTTCAAGTTTCTGCCTAAGTAGCTGGCGACGTGAGGATTCAGATAGGGCAACTTTCAGATACGCGTTGATTGAGGATTTAAAAATTATTTTTGTTATAGCTGATTGATAAGTACCACCCTCTTTCTAAAATTAAAAAGTTAATGTTTGATAATGAAATATTTTAGGCTGAAAGTTAACTACATACCAAATCTGTGCCCCCGGTACCAGTGATGCTCACTACAAGCACTTGAATAGGCATGTCATTAAACTTGAAAACAAACTGCAATTTAAAACTATCAATATTTTTGCATAAATAACAAAAATTGTTAAGTACATACAGTTTGACCAGAAGTAAACTTTTGTCCATTGTACTGTTGACTAAATTCGCTTGCAAGCTCAGATTCATTGACTGTTATACAAGTGAGACTACTTGTTCTTAAATTGAGATCCAGTGTCATTTGACAGATTTGATTCTGAATCATGTTTGATTTTTCAGAGAAAATCATGACAAGTTTTTCTGAAAAATAGGTTGAAGTAGGCTGTGAAGTTTGAAACTCGGTGGTTAAAATTTTCTTATCTGGTTGGGCGTCGGCATAAACTGAGACCACAGTGTTCAGCTTCACCAGGTGCCTAGCTCTAGCAACAAAAACCGTCCATTCATCCAACTTTTTGTCACTTCTTTTTGATCCGTTCGCCTGCAAAAAAAAAGAAAAATATAAACGGACACACTGAATATCCAAAAAACCGTACAAAACAAACCTTCAAAGAAAAATTGGTGTTTGCATTACAAGTTTTTAGAGAAATCAGCTCAAATGAGCTACATTCTAATCTTAAAACTTCATTTTGAGTGGTCAATTTCGGAAAAACGATAATTCAATCTAATATTTTCTATTTTGTAGAAGGCTTAAAATTCACATTCTTTAATCAATAAGATGATTGGTGATAGTGTATTCAGTTGTCAACATTTTGTCATTTCATTAGTTAATTAATCAGTTGCATTCTTCCGTCAGTGCTAATGTGATGCATTGCAGTTGACAATACATTGATTTGGCCAGTGTGATGATGAGGATCAGTGGGCTGAGTGTGTGTTGTGAAGCCGAGTGAAAGTGCCGCAGAAAAGCTGCCAGCAGTGGTTGGTGTTCGTAATCACAACGTTTTGGGCAGAAGAAGAACGAGGTGATACCTGCAGTCAGTCACTGACAACAATGTGTTTCACTGTGTCAGTAGTGTTGGGCAGTGTGCTCTTCTAAGATCGAGATTTTTGGAGAATATTCGAGAATCACCAACAGTGACTACTGTCAGCCATCAGTGCGTACTGACAGACTGACGGTGGTTTCCTCTGTTGCTACACTAGCGTTGGACCAAAAAACACTTGTTGGTTGCTCACTGGCATCCACTGCCTTCACTAAGCACATTTGGACTGCTTATTGCTCACTGTGGCAGTGACATAAACTGGTGCTCACATTGGCATTGTGTGTTAGTTTGAGAGTGCCGATTTGGATAATGTTGCGCAACAAGAGGATCGTTTGTATAAAACGTGTTAGTATTGAGCGTTTTTATATTTAAATAAATTGGTAGAATGCAACTTGTCTTTCTGAATAAAAACGAAAAACATCGATTTATTTAGTAGCAACATTTATAAACTCATCAAAAACTTTGAACTGATAATGTGTAAGTTGTTCCTAAGACAAAAATTATACTAAAAATAATTTTTAATTTTGTCAGTGTTAATTTCACTCCACTATCACACTGATAATTAGGATCGCAACCAGCTCGAAATTTCGTATCCATAAACAGCAAAGCACGAGCCAGTGTCGCTTGTGCTGTGGTACAGGCAGCTTCGGTGAAAAATGATTTTCTTAAACAGTTAATAAAATTCATTTTGGCACAACATGAAGTTTTGTTAGAAACTTCTTCATATTCGTTGTGGATTTTTTGATGAAAAGTTAAAAAAGTTCGTGCAATTGTGGCAGTTTTGGTGGCACAAATGATCGATGGCCCAACGAGACGAGACCAACATTCTGGATATTCTCGCTTAAACTCTTCCAAAATTGTCTCATTAAACTCAAAAGTACTGATGGGACTGCAATATAAGTAGAATATTGCTAGAAAACAAATGTATTTGATCATATTGAATTTCAAAAAGTTTAATAGTGATATCAAAAAATGGAAAATAGGTAAAAAGAATACAAAATTTTTATTTTAGCAAATACACACTGGTTCCGTTTACTAAGTCACTACAACCATATGTTTAAGTGTTTTATCCAAAAAACCTATTAACTGCTTTTAATAATCGAGTATATGCAAATGTTTGATAAAAACTATTAGCAATTCTGATAATGATTTTTATTCTCAAGGTAAATAAGTCACCCAGTGAGCAAAAATACAAAAAATAACTAAAATAACTGTATTTTTCATAATTAGAGACATTGTGCCATTTTTCCCACATTTAAATTTATTTGGGGGACATGATTTTTCAATAAGATAAATATTTGTTGTATTAAACCATTTGTTAATAAAGCTGTTCAAAGGTTTGCAAGAATTGTCCATAACTGCCAGAGCTCTCGTACATCCTACCATTGCCCAGTAACCACAACACTGCTCCTTATTGTTAAATGCATTTGAGTAGTCTTTGTTCTTTTTTGATTCGCAATTTTTCTGAGCTTGATCAATTTTTTCAAAGCACTCAGGATACTTTTTCCTTAGAGGAGCGTTAGGATCGTTTTGATCCGGATTACTTGAAGCACATTTGAACCAATTTGGATTACAGTACTGCTTAACCAAGATTTTGTTTTGTGAACTCCACACGTAGTCGATATATCCCAGGACTGCCTTGCAAGCAACCTCTGTACGAGCTTTCTGCCTCGTGCACTCCGCCATTGCCCAATAACTGCAACACTGTTTAGCATCATGATTTGCATTTCGAAAATCAAAGTTGTCTGGTTGACACTCTTTTTGACGTAGTTCCATCATTTTAAAACATTCAGGATACTTTGATTCCAAGTCAGGCGCATCTTTGCATGCAAAAATGTAAGGGTTACAAACTTTGTCGATTGCCGATTGTTTTCTTGTAATAAATGTTTGGTTAGCAAATTTTTGGGCATCTTTGCAAGCAGGCTCTGCCAAAATGACATTCTTTTCGCAAGTAATCATCGACCAGAAGTTGCAACATTGGAGTTTATTATTTGCAGAATTGCTATAAAAATTGAAGTTTTTCATTATTATTTAATTAGTAAATTGACAAAAACTCACCTAAAATCCATTGAAATTGGCTTGCATCGATCCAACTCAATCTTTACCTTGGCAAAACATTGAGGAAACTTTGTTTCAAGATCATGTTTTGGGGCACTGGGACAATTGATTTTATACGGATCACAAATGTTTTTCACATTATTCTCTTCTTTTTCTTCAAATTTTTCGTTTATCTCAAACTTCATTGATACATTTTTTGTACACTCAGGATCATTTTCTGAAATTTTTTTCACACAAGCAAAAGCTTCCCAATCAGCGCAACAATGGACTTCATTTTTCGGATCAAAATTTTTGCCATTTAATTTATCGTAAAATTTAATAAAACAAGTTGCTGCGCTTAATTTGCTTAGATTTAAACCGCATTTAGGGTAACGAGCAGACACACTTGGCAAATTATGGGTGATATCATGAGTATAACTAGAGCTGTCGGGAACAGTAAAACACAAAATCACACAAGTGGCAAAAAGTAATTGAAACATTTTTACAACGGTTAACAGAACAACTAACCAAGCTATAACTCTTTCCTTTTTATAACGTTAACCGGAAAGGAATTTTGTTTTTTCTCATTTGCATTAAAATCCGTCACTGTCTCTCAGACAAATCAAGACTATCAACGATAAAGTGACAGTATTTTCACATGCATTTGATTTGTACCTTCTGATATAGTTATTTTACAATTGGGTTCTGCTAGCACAGTGCATGCATAACAAAGTCCAGCTGCCAAATGATTGTCATCTGTTTTTGCCACAACGTATTACTAATTGGCAATCCACTTCAAAACCTATTGGCATCTAATCTACAATTTAAGTACAAAAATAGATGTTTTTTAGTAAAATTATGTCGGATCAAAAAAGTAAAATTGCAAGTTTTTTTTAATTAAGAACAAATAATGTTGACAAATTAGTTTAAGTTAATCTTTCTAACGGTCTAACAGTCCATTCGTACAGTTTTCCTTTAACTTTTCCTTCTGAATATATCCTTTTCAGTCTCAAGCATTGATCAGCCCAAGGTTGAAGAACTTTTTCAATACAAGACCAATTGATCCAAACCCATGAATGTCTTACTTGACATATTGAACAGTGGAAATAATCATAGTTTAGAGTGAGAATTTGCAAATTCTCAAAAATGTGTCCGAAATGACGGGAAGTAAAGCTACAATGAGAAATTGTTTCTGGGGTATGAGAAAAATGGAATGAAAATGTGAGCGTTAGATTGAGAAGAGAAGGAAGGGAAACAAATGAGTAGGACGGAATAGAATCAGATTGAGGCAAATGATTTGGATCACATTTATCGGTGAACTTCAAGTGAAGGTCGAGATAAGTTAGTTGGTGAAGATTTGATAAACTGCTAACAATTGAGCAAAGGGAATGAGGGTATAGTATAACTTGGATTCGCAGAAATCTCAAAAATCTAAAAAGTGAACAAAATTGAGTCAACTGCTCTAAGCTCGGATTAGGAAAGTAAAATTGTGTAAATTTAGACGCAAACAATGGGTCTAATTTAAGGTAGTGCTCGGTGATGATGTTAAACTCAGTTTGTTCCTGACTAGATGCTAAACCGATTGATTTCAGACGATGGCTTGGCTCGCCAAACTGATGAAGAGTGTTTTTCAACAGAAAATCAGTTGCACCAGAGCAAGTAAAGTGAAATTCTTCTAGTTGGCCTAAAATTGGTCCCATGTTCACTTGATTTGGAGGAGCAAAGGTAATATCAATGGTCAAGTGACGAAGTGATTGAAGTGAATTGATTGAATGAATGAGATTTGGAAAGTAATCGCCAACAAAAGAAAAACTGCTTAGATGAAGTTTAAGGCATCTTAAGTGATGAGACCAAGACTCAAGGAGAAAGGTAAAATGCACAACTGAATCAACATCATTGCAAAAAGTTGAAACAACGAGATTTGAAATATTTGGAAGAACTGTAGGTAGCGATCCAAATTGGGACTGTATCACTTTTCTAGATAGTTGTGGCAAATGAAGATGATTTTGATTTTGATGGGTGTGAACTGGACTGTCATCAGGGAAAGTGAGCATATAAAAGTAAGGAATAGACAGTTGCGATCTCCTGATTCGAGCCAAAGCTTGTACGGCAGTTGGGAAAGAGCTTAGAAGTAGAGTCAGTGAGTTTTGCTGTTCATGAGGTACTGGATGGAGTTGATTAAGGCGACGGCATGTTGATCGAAGTCGGACACGATCAAGGATGGGCAAAAGTGAGGTGACTGCAAGAAGGCAATCATCAGGAAGAAAGAGAATATTCATCTTCCCCCCCCCTAAATAGCAACATCAAATCTGTAAAAAGAGATCTTATTAAAAATGTTGACATAGACAAAAGGAACACTCACCTAGCCCAAAGGTTTATGAAATTCAGAATCCTGATCCGAACTTCTGATGCTTCGTGCTGTTGTCATGAACAGGGCTTAATTTAGTTTCGGGTACTTGTCATTTCGACGACTTGTCGAGCAATCATCACACTGTGTTGTTTACTGTTCTGCTTCTGCCGCATTTCCCGCCACTTTGCCGGTTCTGGGTTTGCCTGTCATTTCGCACCCGTGTCCTCCCCTCTTCAAGCTCCTGTCACACTCAAGTCAACAATGGAAGTCGACGATGATGATCTCCTGGACGAGATGGAGGTGAGCCTGAATGATGTCAAGAGCAAGGCGAACAGCAAGAAGACGAACAAAGACGAGCACCTGAAAACGTGGGTGGAAAAGTACCGGCCGTCGAAGCTGGATGAGGTCGTCTTCCAGCACGAGGTAGTGAACACGCTGAAGGGCATCGTCGAGGAGAATGCCACCAATCTGCCGAATCTGCTCTTCTACGGCCCACCGGGAACGGGGAAGACGTCCACTATCATTGCCCTCGCAAAGCAGATGTTTGGCGCTCACTACAGTGCCCGAGTCCTGGAGCTCAATGCCTCCGATGAGCGAGGCATTCAGGTAGTTCGGTGAGTGACACTAACAAATTAACCTTGTTGCTCAGCACCTTCTAAAAACGCTCTTTACGTTCACAGTGAGAAGGTGAAAACCTTTGCACAGCAGGCCATCTCACAGGACCGAAGCATTCCGGCGATCAAGATTGTCGTCCTCGATGAGTGCGATTCAATGACTCGCGATGCGCAGTCGGCGCTGCGGCGAACCATGGAGAAGCACTGCAACACCACTCGATTCTGTCTCATCTGCAACTACGCCTCAAAGATCATCGACCCGATTGTCTCTCGGTGCACCGTCTTTCGCTTCAAGCCACTGCAGGCGGACTCTGTGAAGCAGACGCTGCTGTCGGTCTGCGAGAAGGAGGGCTACAAAATATCACCTGACGGGCTGAAGAGTCTCATTGAAATCTCCGAGGGCGACCTTCGTCGCTCCATCACCCTCCTGCAGACGGCCACGCTGGTGACCGACGTCGAGGAGGAGATCTCCAGCGAAACGATCTGTGAGATCTCCGGCTACGTGCCGGCAAAGCACATTGAGGCCTTCTTTAATGTCTGTCGCACAAAGTCCTATGATAAGATGGTCGCCAAAGTGGACGAGCTGGTGAAGTTGGGCTACTCTGGCACCAAGCTGCTCGAGCAGTTGCAAGAGTTTGTCGCCAGGGCCGATGAGTTGCTGCTCTCTGACCGCCAAAAGTCGGCTATTTGCCTGCAAATAGCGCAGAACGACAAGAATCTGCTCGACGGCGGTGATGAGTTTATTCAGCTGCTGGACGTGGGCGCCGCCATCATTCGAAGCATGTCCATTACTTAATGTGTATCAGCTACTCTTCCTCATTGACCCAAGCGTAGCTCTGCAATGGGGAAACAAAGATACGTTGAACTCGGAATCGCTAAATAAAGCTCTGGTCTTACGAATTTCGTTTCCGACCGAGTCGGAAAATTGGACACTGTCAAAGTGTTGTTTGTAGTGCTGCTCTTTGAGGTCCGTCTTTGAGCTTCACTTTCTTTGGTGGATATCTGAATGCTGGGCGGTGGACTGCTGTTGCTGTTGCTGGTGCTGACCACTGATTCGATGACCACAAAGATGTTGTCACCACCACCACCACTATTATCATCACCATCCTCATCGTTGAAGCAGAATACATCAGAGAAGCTCAGCTCGCCTGTTTGCAGCGTCCGGGCGCAGAACAGCTCGAGGATTGGCTGAGGCGTGAGAATGACTCGGCTGAATGAAGAATCCATTCTGTGTTCTTCGTCACCAATTGAGAGTCGGTGCTGCTGATGATGGTGAATGGGGTAATGATGATCCTTGAGCACCTCACTCAGGCCGCTCAGTTTGTTGACCACCAATCTCGGCTCGGCCACCTTCACAATGGGACAGTCGGGGCCGTGCTCGGTGACGAGCTCCATCAGCGACTGGTTACACCGACCGATGATGAACTGTACGTGAGGAGAGCTGCCATCACCCTCATCATCATCCTCGTCATATTCATCATCAACATTTTCGCCCTCATCCTCGGTTGACTGATCTTCAGTTTTGCTAGAACTGCAGCTGCTCTCATCGGTTGTCGTCAGCGAGCTTGACCCCCTTCTCCGCCTTGTTTTCCTCCGTTTTCTCCTTCTTCTCTTCACACTACGCCTTCCCCAGAAGAACAGTCTGCTTTTGGTTAGGGCGAGGGAAAAATCAGATCCAGCCGCTGTGCCCGTCACCACCTGGTGTCGTGGCGTTTGCGCCCAGACCGCCGAGGAGACCGCCTTTCCATGGCCAAGTCCTAGCTGGCCACTCTCATTGCCACCAGCGGTGACCACCTTTCCACCACTGTCACCACCGAGGTAGAAGATGGTGTGGGCGCGACCAAAGGCCACCGAGAGGACGGGCGTCTTGGCGCTGCCTGGCAGACGGGCTCGCTGGGGCGTCGCCGCGAAGAGCACACAGATGGCGCCGCCAAAGAGGTGGCCAGCTCGGTTGAGCGCCAGCTTGTTCAGGCGGTTATTGCCCGCCAGCCAGACGGCGTCGAGGTAGTCGAGCAGAGCAGTGGCGTCAGCGCCCGCAAAGGCTCGCTTGTACTTGACGCCCTCCGGCGCGGCGACGGGCGTCGGCTCGGTCTGAAAGCGGACCACGTAGCTTTCCCTGCCAATGCCCAACTTTCCGTACTCATTGCCGCCCCAGGCGAAGGCGACGCCGTCTGAGGCGACCACTACCACGTGATTCCGACCACAGCTCACGTCGAAGATGCTCTTCTCCAGCAGACAGCTGACTAGCTTCGGCTCAAAGAGGTCCACTGGTTGCTTTGACTGATGATGTTGATGATGATGATGATGATGTGGCTGTTGGGAGGGCATCGACTGGGCGAGACAGCCACTTCGGGCGCTGCCGCACGTCAGAACGAGGCCATTCTTGGTGACGAAGACGCTGAAGTGGTCACCGGCGGCGATTTTAAGAATGGTGTACGGACGGAGGGCTTCGACTAGCGTTGGGCGGTCTACCTCGGTCAGCGAGGGGCCCAAACCGAGCTCACCGGTGAGGCCGACGCCCCAGGCGTAGACGCGACTGTCCACAGTGAGAGCGAGGTAGTGCGTAGCGCCCTTCACTAGCTGCTTCAGCTGAAGACGTTGATGGTTGTGAGCTGGCAGAAGATTATGCGGAAAAAGGATTGGTGTTAGGCGGAGGTTCGGCGAATGGATGTCCAGGTGGTACAGATTTGAGCAGCGAACGGTGTTGCTGACACTAGTTTGATGTGAAAAAGTTATTTTTATGGTTGGGAAGAGTAACTCGCAAAACTCACCTTTTCTTTCTGATGTACTCCTTCAGCGACTCACTGGCGGCGCCAATGTTCTCCTGAATAGCACTGTTGGCCATCAGCGTCGTGGTCGCCTCCAGTGGCGTCAGCTTATGTATCATCAGCTGGACGCGCTCCAGCACCTGTTCAATGTTGGCTCGCTTCGATGGACTGCGCTGCAGACAGTTGCCCACCAGCTTTTGGAAGCCCTTTGAGTATCGGCTGTTCACTGGATGGTAAGTGGCCTAATGAAAAATAAAATAAATGATAATGAAATTGTAAGAGAGAACCAGGCTACCTTGACAATCTTGGCCATCAGCGAGGAGAGATTCTTTGCGTCAAAGGTTTTGGTGAGCGTGGCCATCTCGTAGAGGACGCAGCCTAGTGCCCAAATGTCACAGGGTTTGTTGTACGCTTTGCCTTCAAACTGAATGAAGTAGTACTACAGTAAGTCATCATGTTCTACAAAGGAAAAAAGTAAACGGCACTCACAATCTCCGGACAGATGTAGGCGGGCGTGCCGACAAATGAACGCGCATCGAGCTGCGAGTGGAGCAGCTTGCTGATGCCAAAGTCGCCCAGCTTGATGAAGCCACGGGTGTTGAGGAAGACATTTCCCGTTTTGATGTCCCGGTGGATGATGTTCCGCCGGTGGAGGTAGCGCACGGCGGCGACCATCTGCACGAAGAGCGCCAGTATCTCCAGCTCCTCCAGCGGCGCCGGCAGCGAGGCGAGGAAGTCGGCCAGCGTCCCTCCGTCAGCGTACTCCGTTTCGATGTAGAAGGCGCGACTGCCCAGGGTGAAGCTGCCGTAGTAGGTGATGATGTTCTCGTGGGAGAGAATGGCGAGGATGCGCACCTCGTTGACCGCCTGCTCCAGCTGCTTCCGACTCGACGGATCGCCGGCCGCAGCCGACTCGATGTTCAGCCGCTTCAAGGCGACCAGCTTCGACTCGCCGCTGCGGCGGTTCACCTTTCGGTAGAGGGAGACGGTACTGAAAGCGCCATCGCCGAGGTGTTTCACCTTCTCGTAGTGTTCGTGCTCGTTCAGCGTTATTATTCGCTGGTCGGTGCTTTTTGAAGAGGAGGAGGAGTGGTTTGAGTGGAGCAAGCCTTCCTCCTGCTGCTGATGCTGATGATGCTGGTAGTGATGAATGCCGGTGCTGTTGTTGTTGTTGTTTTGGTTAGACATATTTTAGGTTTTGGGTTGCCAGACAGGGACCACTGTGGACTATAGTGGCGGTGACTGCAGCCTATTGGGAAGACCTCGACGACCACCACCATCACCACCACCAGCACAGTCTCCACTGTCGATTATTATCATTCTTCTCCTCGTGCTCACCAGTCTCCATCAATTGTATTGGCCACCACCACCATCATTAAGCGGCAATTACCTCGGTGATAAGCGGCCAGTCTCAGTGCTGGTCTCCCCTGCTGTCAAGTGGGAGCAAACATTGATTGATTGCCGATTTCCCCTATATGACACCTGTTGCTATGGTTAACAGCACAGTGTTGATGGTGCTAAGAGATCATCGCATGGCTTAGCTTAGCTGAAAGTACATCTTGATTGAACTTTGATTTCTTTAAACATTGAACCTTCACTTGGTGCTCGAAGCAAAGTATGAGCCTGAAAAGTCAACGAGATAAACATATTTTGATTTACATTTGCGCTCATTAAGTTTTTTGTGTATATGTGTAAATTACTATCCAAAGTTAAGCCAGTGGGCGTTTTCACCAGATAAAAATGGCGCCATAAAATCAAAAGAATGAACACAGCGCCGTCTAGCGGGCACATTTCGAACAGCTGTCATTGTTTGGCACTGTTTTGAGTTTTAAAAACGGCATGAGTGCTCTGTTTTGATCACTTTGTGAGATTACTTCTGCTGAGACCATCTTGAGACGAAACCTTCTCACCAACGATGAGTGGCGGCGGGTTGATCTTGGCAACTAAACGCCTCAAGCGTGATCTCCAACAATTCAACCTGGATCCGGCGGCTCAAACGATGTACCACATTGAGCCCATTAGTGATGAAGACATCTTCGAGTTAAAGGGACGTATTTACGGGCCGCCGGATTCTCCTTATCACGGTGGCGTCTTCCACCTGACGGTTAGCATTTCGGAGAACTACCCTTTCAAGTCTCCGAAGATGGTTTTCACCACCAAAATCTGGCATCCCAATATCAGTAAGCAATCTGTACCTTATCACGCCATCCAACTCTTCCATGTTTCACTTACTGATAAACGTTCTCCTTTTCCGATTGCAGATGAGTCGGGCGGTATCTGTCTGGACACTTTGCAGAAGTAGTGGAGTGCTGCATTCTCGCTGCGCACGGCTATGATGAGCGTTCAGGCGCTGCTTAGCTCACCTTCTGCAGCCAGTGGTATCAACCCTGAGGCTCTCAAACAGATGAGGGAATTCCCAGAGGAGTACAAAAAGACGGCCTCCTTCTGGACCTACCACTACGCCATGGACACCAAGACTGACGAGGTGATCAGCGCTAATGGGCCTCAAGAAGGTACATGAGTTTTTGATAGTAATATTTACTCTTTTTCAACCTGACAATTGGCAACTGTATTTTCCTTTTTCAGATCTGGTCAAGAAAGTGATGGCACAGACTGGAAGAAACTACGACAAGGCACTCTACTTTCTTTCCAGCAATAACTGGGATATTAAGAAGCTGCAAGCTGGCACTTCTAAGCCGGCTACCAAAGTCGTAAAACGTAAATAGACCTTACGACCTTATAACTTTACGAAAAAGTCTCATAAACACTGCGACTTGAATCTCGTCATGAGCACCAGATTTTCCATTCTGTAATACTGGCTTTAAAAATCAGAGAAAATATTCGCAATTTTGTAAATAAAAGCAAACTCTGTTTAATTATAATAAAAGCCGTATTCTCTACTTTTATCTCATTATACATTTGCGATTCTGAAAAAAAGTTAAAGTTCCGAAAAAAGCTCCTGCGCCATCTGGAGAAACAGCTGTCAATTTTGCATTTTATTAAAAGCAGACTTTGTTACTGAGCCGCAAAGTTGGACCGGCTACGCTTTCCGCCGTGCTGCACAGTGCTGCTCTCTGTAACACTGTGAAAGTTAACCAAGACCAACTTTGCGACTTGGAAACAAGAAGCTTTGTGTTAGAATCCAAAAAGCAAAACAAAACGAAAGCCGATCGTTTGCTCACGTGCAGAACATGAATTTCGGCAAGGGTAGGAACGATCCTTCCTTGCCATCCCGATACTCGCCCTTGGCTCACTTTGCTCTTGCCTCCTGCCTCCTTCAACTCGCTGAGTCGTTTAACTGAGGAGGCTCTGCAAGCCAGCCATCCATCCCGCCTAGCCGCGGAGGAATCCAATTGCAATCATGGCACCCAAACGGAAGAAGCTGAATCCAACAACAGTCGGTGAAAATCACCTGAAAAACCTGAAGGAGCATATCTTCCCGAAGTTGGCTCTTCAGGGAGAGTCTCCCAATATTGATGACTACCAGTACATCGGCATTGATCAGCTGAAGCTTCACCCGAAATCAGCCCCTAACTTTGTCCTAGTGTCCCGAAAGACCTTTCACTTTGCTACCGGTCTCCGAGATGAGACAGACACAGCTGATAACAGTCCAGTTCACCACAACTACTTTCTGTCGTCCTCAAACGGTGGTTTTTTTATTCTTCAAGTAGGCGAGTATACCGATGAAATGCCGTCACCGCCTATTATCTACCATTCGACTCTCGATAGCAAGTCAGACGAGAAAGAATGTGCAAAACAGCACCAGTTCAAATGGTCTTTCAAGTTTGCTTCATGGCTCTACGAAACACAGAAAAGTTTGCATTTTCGAAGGACGCTGCTTGTTGATGTCAGAATTCTTCATGGGCTTGTCACTTCGCAGGTGGTTGTTAACTTTTACCTTTCCAAGAAGACCATTTATGACAATTATTACTTGCTCATGCATAATTTTCCCAAACCAAACAAACTTGTGACTGAGCTGATGTTCTACTTGTACGGTATTGAATCGACAGTGGCTAAATATGAAAGCTCTTCTACGCAGCCTGCTATTAGTGTGGATAAGTTTTACTCACGAGTTTGTGAGAAACAGGTGGAAAACAGCGTTTTTGATGGTGTCGTTCTTCCGCCAATTGATGCGCTCATTCCCACACTTCGCACCTACCAGGAGTCTGCGGTAAGTGTTGTTCAAGCTTCTGCAATACTCTTTTGCCGTACTCATTTCAACAACTTAATATCCTTTACAGGTCAAATGGATGATTTACCGAGAAAAGCATAACTCTGCGCCAAAAAACTACGCCCAAAATGTGTTTGTCGATCAGCCCATTCTTCTTGGTAGCAAAGAGAAGCTCTACTACAATCGAAATTTCGGTTACTTTATCACTGGACCAGTGTACACTGAATACCTCCAAGCACTGAAGCCTTCACTGGGCGGCATTCTCGCCGATGAGATGGGCCTTGGAAAGACCGTCGAGACACTGGCGCTCATTTTGCATAATAAAAAGGAAACTATTCCGCCGAAATTCAACTTCTTTAATCGCAAAAATCTCTTCTCATTGACGGAACATCCACGATGGGGTAAGCAACTCGGGTGCGGTTTCATAGCTTTATAGTCTATCAACATTGTGTTCAACTTTTTCGCAGGCTATTTGCAGTGTTCGTGTGGCATGGAAAGCATTGCCCTGGTAGAGCCACTGTCCACTAGTAAAATGATTGAGAGCTCACTTCGGAAGAAGTACCATCTGAATGAGGAGTTCATCAAGTGCCTTTCCTGCGGCAACTACCAGCACATTCAGTGCTCTGGCTACCAACTGAACGAGGATGACTTTCCCTACATTTGCGGGCGGTGCTGGCCAAAGGTCGATCCGATCGACTCAGGCTGCACGCTCATCGTCTGTCCTCGCTCGATTCTCCACCAGTGGGAGGATGAAATTGCGAAGCACCTGAAGGATGTCAAAGTTTGCGTGTACAAAGGCATCAAAAATAATGACAGTAAGTGGCTGTAGCAATGGCTTCTTCACATTTTCACACCGATTCTCCAACTCATTTCCAGGTATCGTCTTTCCGGCCAACCTCGCCGCTAACGACATTGTCCTCACCACCTACGATGTCCTTCGCTCTGAGCTTAACTTCTCCAAGTCGTTTGAGCTGGATCAGCTTCGCATCTCACGACGGTACTTCCGCGCCGTCTCTCCCCTTCTCTCCATTCACTGGTGGCGCCTGTGCTTCGACGAGGCGCAGATGGTGGAGAACACCTACTCAATGGTCGCCCGAATGGCGGAAAGCCTCTCGGCCACCTACCGATGGGCCATCACCGGCACGCCCATTCAGCGATCGGTGGACGACCTCTTCGGCCTGCTGTACTTCATCAACGAGAAGCCCTACTGCAGCCGACCCGTCTGGGACACTGAACTGTACGAAGCCTTTCTCCTGGGCCATCCCGAGCCGCTGATCAACGCCATCGTGTCCTGCTTCTGGCGGACGCCCAAGAGCGCCGTCATTGATGAGCTGGACATTCTGGCGCCCATCTACACGGAGCGACGCCTGGAGCTGTCGCAGATTGAGCGCGACTTTTACCTGACACGAGCGCGCGACTTCTACCAGAAGCTGGAGGCTCGCTTTGTCCGAGAGTCGCCCAATACGATGCTCGGTGATGTGCGCCAACAGAGCTCCCGAATGGCGGTCCTCTCCATGGCCACCACACTGCGCCAGACCTGCTGCCACCCCACCTGGGCGCTGAACAATCTGCTTCGCTGGAAGAATCGCCAGCTGATGCTGCACAACCAGCGGACGCCTACGGAGTCCAGCCGAGTGTACCCCGGCAACCGAGTGAACCGCCGACGGTACGTCTCACTGAATGACGTCCTCGATAACCTCATCGAGGGGGTGAAGGTGGAGGCGGAGGGCGCTCACCGGGAGATCATCAGCTGTCTGAACGGCCTCGCCGCTGCGCAAGCCTGGCGAGGTGACACCGGCTGCGTCGTCACCTACAAGGACGCCCTCGAATCGATTGAGAAGTACGCCGAACACGTGCGCACTGACAAGACGCAGAAGTACCACATCTACTACAATCTGGCGCAGATTCTCGAAACGGTCTTTGGCGTGCGCCAGGTGGTGGCACCGGTGGCCGGCGACAGTGAAGGCGGCGAGCAACAGCAGCAGCAGCCGCCCCCCTTGGCTGCCTTCAATGGCGTGCAGCCCTTCATAGTTGCCTTTGAGCTGTCGCCCAACTTGAGCCCAGAGCACCTGAAAGGGCTGAAGATCGACCCAGAAGGCGATCGACTGATGCGAAGTCACGCCAAGGCGCTCTACGATCAGTACATTTCCAATGAACAGGTTGCCTTCATGGGCGCCAACAAGTATCGAAAGGATCTGAATGACAAGTGTGCTGCCATTGAAGCGGTAATATCTTTACAATCGCAGTCTTTTTTATGAAGTCATTCATGTTATTTTCTCTCTCTTTTTTATAGAAATTTCAACTATCTGAAGGCAAATGGTACATTGGGGCGTTGGCCGCTCTGGAGCCTTATGTGGAGCTGGGTGAGTTGGTGGAAATTCTCAATCACAACGTTCACAAGGAGACGGAGGGCTTCATCCGAAAGGAGCCCAGTTTGATGGAAATTCAGTACAAACTGGACAATTCAATGGACAACATCTTGGTGGCTCGAAGTGCCATGATCTGCTTATTCACACCGTTGCATGGACTAGTGCTCACCACAGAGGGAGAGACCTTTGTGCGCTGTCACATCAGGAAGGTGCCCAGGGCTGAAAAATGTATTCTCTGCAAGGTGGAGGACGCGGTGAAAAAGTACGAGAAGCTGCTCTTTAGCTTGCAGATTAAGAAGAAAGTTCATCGCAAAAAAAGAGGACGCGGCCAAGAGAACAACAATGAGATCAACGACGAGATCAACGACGACGACAATAACAACAACAACAGCGATGAAGAAGATGATGAGGATGATTTGTTCATGGATGCAGCGGTAATGTACACAATGCGAGGCAAATGATTTGTTGACTAATTTTGACTTTGTTTGTCACCGACAACTACCAGGCCCAGATTGAGTTGAACAATAGAGTGCGACGACGTGACGAGCTGAACTGGAACGAGTGCAACACACTGGTGGCACTGCGACGAGTCGCCGCTATATACAAGGCACGTTCAAAGCGGTTTGCGAAGAGTGAAGTAGAAGTCATGGTGAAGGACATTGACAACTTCACCGAGTTCATAGAAGAGATCAAGAAGGAGTTCAAGGCTCATCGACGATACTGGACGAGCCTCTTCGACTACACCCTCCGACTGGATGAGCTCAACCAGGCGCAGCTGCGGATGACCTTTGCCGATCGGTCGGTGGATGGGATCGAGGCCGAGTGCGAGAGCTTTGTGCTGACTCGAGAGTCGCGGAAGGAGAGTCTCGAGGCACACCTCGAACGCTTTCGATATCTGAAGAATCTCAAGGAATCGCTGAAGGATAAGGACGCCGTGCGCAGTCGTATGTGCTCTATCTGCTGGAGCGAGCCGACGCGCTACTTTGTGCTCGCCTGTGGCCACTTCTTCTGCGAGTCCTGCCTGGCGGGTCTGCTGAGGCACGGCACTCCCTACGACATTCCGGAAGGGCAGATTCGCTGCTCAGTCTGTCGGCAGCTCTCGCAGAGAGACGCCCTCTCCTTTATCGACAGCGTCGCCGCCGCCTATCAACTCGTTGAAGGTAAGACTGTTGACGGGCTCTCTACATTGTTTTGTGTCTCCAACACACGCTAAACACTGGTTCTTTTCCCTTTCAGTAAATGGCAGCTGGTCGACAAAGATTGTCGAAGTTGTGCGCACGGTGAAGAACATTCTGCAGACGGCCGGCGACAAGGTGCTCCTCTTCTCCACCTGGCCGGCACTGCTGTACCTCGTCAATCAGTCACTGGAGGAGAACAACATCAAGTCGCTGCTGGTGCATGCCTCCAGGGGCGGCAACTTTGCGCGCAACATTCAGACCTTTAAGCGCTCGGCCGATGTCAATGTGCTGCTGCTGCCGACGAACTTTGCCTGCAATGGCCTCAACCTCACCGAGGCGAGCCACGTCATCTTCATCAACTCCAGCCTCAATCGGGCCGATGAACTGCAGGCAGTGGGCCGGGTCTATCGAATTGGACAGCGAAAGTAAGTTGCGCGCTGTTTGATGTGCTCTTGAGATTGTGGATGCTGCTGCTGCTGCTTTACTAACAACTTTCTTTTTTACTTTTTTTCTGCAGGCAAACACACGTCTACAAGTTTATCATCAATGCGAGCATTGAAGAGACCATCGAGGATACCATTTCAAAGGTTTTTACTAGCCAGAATGGAGGCGCCGCCCAATCTGTGGCCAACAGTGAATTTGACGGCATGACAGTCAATGAACTACTGCGACTCTTTTCCTACTAGAAGAATTTTATAATTTCGTTTTATAACTTTTTGTCACAAACTCTTGTATAAGCAACCATTATTGATCTCTCTTCTTCGACCAAATCATTCTTTAACAATTCTAGTTTAGTGATCACACAATGAACATTTCACGTACACCACTAATTCACAATACCACAATACTCCAAATTGATTTTATGTACTGAACGGGAACTAATGTAACTACCACTATATTTGTTAATTAAAGAAATCTCAACAGGTGAGAAGATTTCCAATATCAGCCGTACTCTGAACGCTGCTCCCTCTCGTGCCCACGATGTGTCAGTGAGTGAGCTTTCTGCCATGCAGCAGCCTCTGTTCATTGTGATTGTTCATTGTGTCATCAGCTGAGAGAGCGAGAGCGGGCATCGGCGTCTGTCTCTGTACGTTGCTCATCAGCCTGTCACAGGAGCTGGTACTCTACCACTCACACATTTCACCGTCGTACAAATCAGCAGCAGCAGCAGCACTTGTCACAACAGAGCGGCAGCAACGGCGCTGATCTGTCTCCAGTCCAGTCTGGTCGCTACACTCTCACTCTCACACTTTGTCTCCATTTTAACGATTGCCTCTGTGCCATTGGTTGCTCCGTGATCATCGCTCTCGAGTGGATAAGTACGATTTGGCTGGCGCTATCCACTCGCTTTTGGGTAGTGATTAGTGATTGGCGATTAAATTCGAATTACTGCTTCATCGTTCTCCTATCCCTTCACCACCACCACCACCACCATCACTGCTGTTGTTTAGGGGCGTTCTTGAACTAGAGAGAAAGAGAGCCGTAAAGTTGTGGACCACATTCCGAGCGGCTGCCAGCCATCGAGTGTCCTCCGTTGTTGGGCTAGTTGTAGGTGAGCAGGAGATGAGCAGCTTCGGAAAATCTCAGCTCTTCTCACTTGTCCTCTCGACGCATTAAGTCGCCGCTGCCGCATCAACGCACACCGTCGTGTGACATCGTCGGCAACAGATCGGCTTCACTTTGAACGTAACCATCGCCATCAGCACCACCGCTGCAAAAAGCGCTTGAATTGTCAGTGGAGACAAAGAACCACAGCTAACTCCACAAGACTACTAAGATGGCCTGGACTCCGTAAGAATACTACTTTTACTTCGTAGTTTCTTCAACTAACCTTGCTCATCATCTTTTCCATCTTTGAATCTAGGTACCAGTATGTGCTCGCCTTGATGATGATCGTCACCGGCTCCATCAATACGCTGGCAACAAAGTGGGCAGATGACGCCAAATCTAAAGGCATAAATAGTAAGTGCAATGACATTTTTGAATTGTTTACAAAACTTTAATTCCGTTTATACAATCTCCCTTTTTAGACGAAGTAAGACCGTTCAACCATCCGTTTCTTCAAGCGGTGGCGATGTTCTTTGGCGAGTTTCTCTGCTTTCTCGCGTACAAGGGCATGTACCTGTACTACAAGAAGAAGGACTACACCAATGAAATGATGCCCGACTCAGGTAGGAATGATGCGGGTGCTTTGCTGAAAAAGGCCATTTACCAATATCCTCTCTCTCTTTTTGTAGTTCGGGGCAGCACCTCCTTCAGTCCGTTCATCTTCCTTCCTCCGGCTCTCTGCGACATGACGGCCACGTCGTTGATGTACATTGGTCTCATTCTCACTAGCCCGTCTAGCTTTCAGATGCTCCGAGGTGCTCTCATCGTCTTCACCGGCCTTCTCTCTGTCGCCTTCCTCGGACGGCGACTGAAGATCTACGAGTGGCTGGGAATTCTCCTCGTCATTTGCGGTCTGGTCATTGTCGGCCTCAGCAACATCATCTCTGGCAAAGACTCGCAGGATCATGCGTTGAACAAGATTATCACTGGTTTGTTTGGCGCATTCACGTTGCCTAACTTAAAATGATAATAATAGTTTACCTTTGATAGGCGATCTGCTGATCATCATGGCGCAAATTATCACCGCCACTCAGATGATTGTCGAAGAGAAGTACGTCAGCGGGTCAAATGTGTCGCCTCTGCAGGCCGTCGGCTGGGAGGGCATTTTTGGCTTCTCCGTCCTCTCGGTGCTGCTGGTGCCAATGTACTTTATCCACGTTGGGAAGGGCATCTTCCAGAATCCCGATGGACAGATTGAGGACGCCCTAGACGGCTTTGTGCAGATTGGCAACAACTGGCAGGTGGCTCTTGGTTTGAGCGGTAATTGACTTGACTGCTGTAGTGTAATGTCGATACTAATCTTGGATATTTGTGTCCTTCAAAAAGGAACCATTCTCTCAATTGCCTTTTTCAACTTTGCCGGCATCAGTGTGACCAAGCAGATGAACGCTACTACCCGAACGTAAGAGAGTTTGCGTGATCACTTAAGCTTTATTTAAAAACTTTTTCTCTTTAAACAGTGTTCTCGACTCTGTTCGCACACTGGTCATCTGGGTGATCAGTCTCATTCTGAAGTGGGAAGTCTTTAGCTGGATTCAGCTGGGCGGCTTCATCGTCCTCATCATTGGCATGTGCGTCTACAATGACATTCTCTTCCGACCGACGATCAACAAGTACCGCAACAAAGACGTGGAAAGTGAGCAGATCATCGATGATCAGGAGTACGAGGAGCCGGCGGAGATTATCTCTTGAAACTAGGTGTAGTTTTTTCGGGACCTCATTCTGCCTCATTCAGTTTGTGCCTTGTTCTCTTGACACCGTCGCTGTTGAAGTGTTGCACCTTAAGATTTTATACCCTTTGTTTACTGCTCACACGCAAACACACTATCATCGTCCTCATCATCACCAACAACACAAATGCCATCTTCAGTGATAGTCATACGTTCTTTAATATCTGTTAGCCACTACCATTCAGTCTGTCATAATAATCAGCTCTGAAAAAGCCTAAGAAGTAAGCAGCAGCAGCCGAACCAAACCGAGCAGCGCTAGCCACCAGTACTGATCACAGCGTAGCGCAGCCACCACTAACTTTTATTTATCTCGAATAAATAATTTGTATCTCAATGTTGAAATCATTTCCAATTGTAATGTTCACGATTGAGCTCTATTGTGTGCACTGGCATGTATCACAGTCAGGGGCTGAATGTAATGCCGCCGAGGCTGCGATACTAATTGCCAGTCGTACAGTCGTAAGGCGGCTGCATACGTGAAGGAAAATGCATTTGTCTGTGAGTGAGCAATGTGCTTTCCTGCTTATCTGCGTCACCGTTTTGCAAAGGCTGTTGGCACTGTTCAACGTCTTTGATAGCCAACTCGCGAGAGAACAAGTGGTGAAGTGGTCATATCAAATAAAGCAGCAGTGGAAACGTCCCCTCTCTAAAGTCGGCCAAGTCCAGCGGCAGCAGTCAATCGGTTGCTCAAATAGCTGTTCAATTACGGCCACCGGTGATATGCACCACCTCGTGATAATGATGATAATGATGGTGATGAGGTGGCGATTTGCTCCCCAAAAATAAGTTGATCGCTGATTAAGCCTGCCCGTCTGCCTCCGCAGTGCACTCATAATTAATCCTCCATTTAAATGAGAAAGCAAAGTCTAATCTAATTAGGTTTCTTCCACCAGTCAACCGGAGAGAGCAGTGGAAAAGTGCAGAAAAGAAGAGATGGCACAGGTGGCTGTCGAGCAGAAGTGCTGGTAGTGGTAGTGGTAGTGGTAGTGGCCGCTGATGGAGGGAGCACTACTCTACCCTGCACCAATACTGTCAACTCTCAAATTAGCAATTACCAACTGCTGCTGCCGTTGTCGTTGTCTTTTTCCCTGTCGCCACTGTTCACTTGCTCCAGTATCCAACTCGCGCCCAGCGTTGATGGCTACTTTCGCCATTATAGACTCGCAGTACCAGAAGTGAGTAAGAAAAAGTGAGAGAGAGAGAGAGAGAGAGAGAGGAAGCCGGCAGTCGACGGCCGCAGCCGGTGCCAGCAGCAGCAGCAGCCGTAGCAGCTCCTTACGGACTGCCTCCACGCGGTGCCTTCCATCGTGCAGGTGGGCTGGCCAATCCGTACAGTGTACAGTGTGAGAGTGGTAAGGCTGAGAGAATGCAGCAGCAGCGGGAACGAAAAGAGCAGCTGACTCTGAATCAGAGAGAGATATCAAATTCGCATCAACTTCTCTCTCGCCACATTTTAGTTGTGATATGGCGCTCGTCTGAAGAAGGCTGTGTCTGCGCGTCACTTTGATTCTTCTCTTCCTCGCTGGATAACTTTTGTTGCCATTATTTTATCAGCTCACTTTGATTTTGATCTGCCCTCCCCTCCTCTCTGGAGAGCACGTGGAGAGAGGTTTCGGCTTTGGCTGCTTCGTCTTCCTCACTGGTGTCACATTCTGCTGTTGGTGATGCAAGAGCAAAACACACAAACTCGACTTTGACGTCTTCTTTTGTTTCTTCTGTCTACTTTCTTCAGCTAACACCACAATTTTGGCAGAGCAGCTTCTTTTAATTGGCATTTCTTCCATCTCCGTTTTCACTACCGCTACCAAACACTTCAACGACCATCGCGTTTTTTTCTCTGTTTTGCCTCAACATCACCATCATCAACAACAACATTTTTTTCTGTAAAGCTGATCAACACCCGTCAAACCTAACTATCGTCTTTGCTGACCATCACTATCTCCGTATTTCAACTCTGTGTACCACGTAGTGACACCATCGTGGTGTTCACCCCCAGATCCGTCCACGACATTCGACACAGGTCGTCAAAGGAGAGGCTTTCAAAATTCGTGTCAAAAACCGAATTCCCGTTCCTTCCATGAAAATGGAGCACGACTCGGACTTGGACGGCATGGTGAGTACACTTCTTCCGTTCATTTCTCGCGTACGTACTTTTGTTTTATTTACGACTTTACTCGAGCCTTTCAATTGACTTGTCGAGCAGGCAGTTGACTCTTCTCTTGGCCTGTTGCTAATCCTCACAAAGCACATTGTGCACAGACAGTGCAATGTGCCAGTCGGTGGATTTGGTGAAATTAATTAGCTTGTGTATGTACTCTCCCACTCTCTGCTTGCTGTGTTTTCTCTGTTCGAACTGGTGTTTTCGATTGTGAGCTGGTTCTCTCGCTCTCACACAGTTTTGGTGACGAATACTAAATGGAGATTGCTGCTGCTGATGCCGCTGAGCTGATCTGAGCTGTCTTAAAATTCTCGTAGAATTCACTTTCTCTTAGTTAGGAATGCCTTCAACACACACACAAAAAGTAGTACGGGCAACAGTGCACAGTAGCTGGAGATGATGATAGAAAATAACAAGTGATGATCGCACGATGAGGACGCGCGATTATTTTGAAATAACGCCAACTATTGCTGATGAACACAGATGTGCCACTGCGGCACTAGAGAGCACAGCTACACACAAATTAGAGGCGCCGTTTTCAATTTTATTTATTTATAGCAATTGAATAACTATAAATTGCCGTTGATTTGGAGTAGAATTCATTCATTATGACCTGCTATTTGCGCCTGCATGTGACACTCAATGGCAAGCACTGAGCGCAACCTCCGCTGCGGCTGTTGCTGTCGCTGTCTTTAATGTGCTGCTGATCGGAGAGGGAGAGAAAGCGGAGCGTCGAGCGTCAGAATTATGAGCCACTCTTGGTGGGGATGATATATTCTCTGATCTGAATGTGTCTCTGCTGAGTGCATCAGAACTGTCGCAAGCGTGGGCAAATGCCTCACCATCAAACTGGAGACAGTGTGTGTGTGATGGCAGCATGACTTCCATCGCCACCATCACCACCACCAGCACTCTAAACTGGGTGCCCATCTATCTGCTCCTTTTTATATCAAAAAGTATATATTCCCTCATAGCTGAGAGTGCCTAGTGCTCTTGCTTGATAAATCGCTCACAATTCTGCGATATTTGTTGATGCTTTGTGGCTGGTGACTGCAGAGAGTGCCACCACCAACAGCCCTGAGCCGACGCTGCACTCGATTGTAAACTCCTGTTGCAACAACTTGGTGCGTTATTTTGTCATTTTGTGGTGGCAATTTTTAGTCACACTCTCCAGCATCAACAGCAGCCGCTAACGATTACGATTGCACTGGTGCGTTTGGAGTGGCCCAATCTGAATGCCAGGCGGAGAGATTCTTTGATTGCTGCTGTTGGTCTTTCTCTTTCTCACTCTTTTCATTGCTTTTGCATTTTTTACGTTTACAGTGTTTTAAAGCAAAACGCTGCATGCACCGGTATTCTTGATTCTTCCAAGTAGGCAAAGATTCCAGAAGCACTGCAAGTTTAGCTTGATTTTTAATGTTTGTCCTAATCAATTGTTCCACCCGACGAATGTGCTCTGCTGTCGTCGCACCAGGCGACATGTGAGGCCTCCTCACATGTCATCCCACATTCTCCCGACAGGCGTTCTTTAATTCTACACACTTAATCTGCTTAGCAATGAATGCCCCAAAATGAAAGAGTGTGAACTGTTGTTGTTCACTGCTTTGTCTGCCTGCTGTAATAGTTGTTACTCATGTTTTGCAGTTGCCTCTGTTTTCCACTTCAGACTACGTGCGTCGGTGTGGGCATGTCTCCCCTGTCCTCTACATGCTCTCTGACCGTCAGTCAATTAATTACCAATTAACGCGCGGTGCTGCTGTGGCGGCGCCAGTGCACAGCGAAACTGTCCGCCGTGTTGCTGGCACCTCTTTTGCCTCTGTCTCGGTGGTGAACACTGCTCTGGTGTCTCTCTCTGCTGTCCAGTGGCCAATGATTGCTGATCAGACAGGCTTGAAGGCCGAGGCTGCCGAAACTGCTGGCGCAATACTGATAGCTTGGTATAGCTTGCTTTATTTTATTCGTAATGTGTGTGAGTGTAATGCAATCGTTCTTGTCTCCGTCACTGTCTCTCACTCACTCTCTCTGTGTCACGTTATATCTCACTCTCTTCCTGCTCACCCCTACAATAGCCAGCCTAGGGTAGTGCTGCTGCCGCTGCTACTAATGATTGCTGATATCTGCCCAAAGTGCAGCAGCAGCACCACCATCAGCAGTGATATCAATCAGCGGATCAATTCAATTTGACCAGTGTGTTTGTCTATTGGTGGCGGCTAGGCTGGCACTGTTGCTGCGGCGGCCACTCGATATCGAGGCACTCGATTGTTTGTTTTATACGAAGCACATTTTATTAGATTTTACTCGAAGCAGCAGTGACACAAATCAGCTAATCGAGGGCCACCACTTTTGACTTATGTCCACTGTGGAGCTGTAAAACAATACCGTCCTCCAATGACGAGGTCTACCAGTGTGTGACTGCCTGCATGTAGCCTGCACTTCATTCCCCTCTGTCTGTCCGTCTGCTCTGTCGCCACTAATGGCTTTTTGGCGGGCCCAAGGCCCTTGCCTGCCTAATCTGCTGCTGCTTCTGCTGACAAGGACGACGACGACGACTATGTATCACTTGATCTTCTAAATGAGCATTGGAGTTGAAGATTGCCATTTTACGCTGCTGCAGCTTTTGATCGACTCACATTTCTCCTTTCCCCTCTGGCCTCCTCTTAAAGGGGTGCTTCTTCCCTTTTTCTTTTTTCTCTTTCTCTCTCCTTGGTCGGTGGTAAATCGACTGCACTGCTGGGAAATATATTTATTATGATTAGGTTGGCATTAAATTATCGAGTTGAGCGAGCGCGCCGCTGGGGTCTCTCTTCCTTACCGTCGTCGCCGTGCCTAGGGGCTCAATTTGCCAGTCAGCAGCAGCAGCAGTAATAGAAGAAGCAAAAATGGTAGAAATCAATTCCTCTGTTTGCCTGCCTCGTGCATATAAATGGACATCGATTCGCGACTGCTGCTGCTGCCGTTCAAGTCGCCGAGCGCCGTCTGCCAATGCCAATGGTCTCTCCTCACCGAGCACGGGCCCATGCCAAATTATTCTTTAATATGCAGAGTAGGGCCATCATCACAGGGACCGGTGGTGGCAGTGGTGGTAGTTGTCAATCTAAAGACAGACAGGCTGCTGCTGCGGTTGTCCAGCACCGGCTTTTCGGCACACTCGGTCTCTTATCGCCTTTTTGTCCGTCTTTTAATCAAACACATATGGCCTTTGAATGTGGTGGGGCACTGCAGGCTGCGGCTGCTGCTGCTGCTGACTTGCAGGCCAGACTTTTTTCTGTAGACATTTGTGCTCACTAACTAACTAACTGCTGCTGCGGCTTTCAATAAATGCTGATCGAATGCAAATTGAATTGCAAGTCGGGTGGACGGAGCTCTCTGGAGCGTCACTAGACAACTGCTGTTGTTGCTGTTGCTCATTTCATTTGTTGAATTAGTTGGTGTGTCACTTGTGGATTGTCTAATGGATCGAAGCAGCAGTTCTAATACTCTCGAGGACGATGGTGCGGCAGTAGCGGCAACTGGCTAAATATAGTTTTTGCAGCGTCTCAGTTGCAATTGATAAGCGCGGCGGCGGTAGTGGCACACACGTTGTCAACTGGTAATAATCGCAATAAGTAATGGTCCCGCTGCTGTACCAGCAGTCTTCTGCCTTCTTCTGCCTTCAGTGGCAATTTTCACTTTAAATATATCGTTTCTCTAAATGATTTACACTGCTGCTGCTGCTTCAGTGGCAACACACAGACAGAGCACTCCACAGTGTTAGACCAGACGCCACGATTCTTGGCGTGACGAGCGCGAGATGATCTCCACGCACACACTGCTGCTGCTGGAGAATTAATCGCAGTGACACGGGTTGACACGGACACTAGTGCCGGGCTAAGTGGGCTCTATTTATACATATCACTCCGTCGCTAACGAGTGCATCTCACCAGAGTAGTCCTCTACGCCTCCCGTTCTCTGTGTGCGCCACTTCTTCTGGTGCTGTATTTGTGTGCGATGGCACTTCAATTGCCAATCAATTGCTGCACAACTGCTCTACTAATCGAAATTGACGACCTCTACACCATCGCTAGAGTGCATCTTGTTTTTATGTGCTCACTTCCGGTGAGGCAGTTTTAAGCAGTCCACTTTTACATGTGATGACATTTCAATTTTGCCAAAGGAGCACTTTCTTCTTTCAAGGCCAGCTGCTGCTGGTGAAATGACTGGCTGACTTGACTTAAGCTGATTGAAATGTTCAATGTCTTTGGAAAGCTTCAAGCAGCAACCTCACCAGCATTCTAATGCGAAAGAACGCATTTGGTAGTAATTATCCGTTATGGTGTGTGTGTAATTAGTTTTAGTAAGAGCAAATTAACTCTGTGCATCTGCTCTCGCTGCACACTTCTTTGCCGAGCATTAGTGCAGTAGTGCAGCTCGATTGATGGCAATGTGTCTTCACTCTGCTGTTGTTGCTGTTGCGACTCAAATTGAAATTGAGAGGTGGAGTGAGCAGAGGAAAGAGGGGGAGCTCAGCTTTAATCCAGAAAGAGTGGCCGATTGAAGAAGGAAAATGTGTGTGCCCCTCTCGCTCTTGTTCTAGTGCTGATTGATCGAAGGCACACACATACACAAGCGCGCGCACACATCTTCTTCATTCTCCATTCGATGATATTAAGATGTCGGTGGGGGTGGAAGGAGGGACAGGGAGACTACCGATCATCTCCTTACGTTCTTTCATGGGATGTCTGCACAGTGCCACATGGCTCGCAGACATTGCAGGGGAGAGAGAGGGCACATATGCTTGCCTTGCTGCTGCTGCTGCTGCCTTGTTTGATTTGGTCAAATTAGCGCTAGTCGATAAGTGCATCTGCGTGTGTGTGTGCACACAACGAAGACGAGCTAGCTATCGAGCTAAAAATAAAAAGTTCATTCTTTCAGAGAGATCTTTTGACAGACACTTCTCTCTCCCTTCTCTTTCTGGTCTTTTTCTTCACCACTTTTAATCTACCACCATCTTGTCACCAGGCGTTTAATTCGGCCATTTGGTGGGGAAGAGACTGTGGTGGTGTTTAGAGAAGCGACAGCATCATCCTCAAAACACGTGCACTAGCACGCTTTCTGGTGTTGTTGCTGTCGTCGTCTGGCTCTCTTTGCTTCAAAAAGACACTCTGAGCTCACAGCACATGGCAATTGAGCTTCAATGTAATTGACATCGATTGATGTCGGGTGCTGCTGACTTTCGATTCAGTTTCAGTGTTGCCTTTTTGTGCCGCACCCGAGCACAGTTCAGGAGAGAGGCAACAAGTGAGACCATTGCTGGGTGAGAAGGAAATGTGTGTTCGCCTATTGGCTGTCCAAGCTCGAGGATGACTCGATTCCTTGATTAGATGAGAGGCGCAGAGTAGGGCAGCAGCAGCAGCTCTGAGTATGCTTTCTCTTGATGGAGCACTGCTCCGTGGCCTGATTGGCTGATTGGCTAATTGGTCTATTAATAGTAGTGCTGCCAAATACTGCACACTTTTCTATCCCTGTGTGCCTGTGTGTGTGCACAGAGTGGGAGTAGGTGTCGTCGACGGTGAATGAATGCAAGGCGCAAATCAATGGCCGAAATGAATGCTGGTGCAAGAGAGTACGCGCTGGCGCGCATCCTGTCATTGTGTTGCCGTGTGTTTGCACACAAAGCAGTGACGATCGATTTCGGTCGATTTGTCAGCGACGGCGGCAAATGCAGGCATGCATGCAAACAAACAACTCAATGATTGGGCTGCTTGTGCACAGCTAGTCTATGAGTGCTGGAGCCATTAGCGAGTTGAAGTTGCTGTGTGTTTATGCTGCAGCCTCCCCCACCTTCTCCTCCTCCTCCTCTCTTCTCACCGTCACTTGTTTGCTCGCCCTTTGCTTCAAGTTGTTTCCTTCTTTCTGACCACAGCAGAAGTAATAATGACAAAAATGAAGGTGCCATAATCAAATTGTCAGCAACAGCCTTTTTCTGTTGACTAATTATGATAATATTAATTTTATGTGCTCGATGATGAACCAGTTGCTTCGTGTTTGTGTGGTGTGTGTTTATGTCAGTGTTTGAGTGCCTGCTGATTGACAAGGTTGTTGGTGGTGGTAGTGGTGATCGTTGAATGCGGCGTGTGCAAACATCACCCTTATGAATACAACTTTTGAAAAATGTGAGGGCTGACGATTTATTGGCATATAAAGAACCCCGACTCGGTGTAGTGATGATGATGATGATCAAAAGAAAATGGCCCTTTTGTGAACATGAAAGTACTGTACATGTACCTCTTTATACGTGTAGGCTTTTGATATAAAACCTTTTCTCGTAGGCATATGTCACACCTTTGCTGTGTATAAACAACATTTGCATTTCCTTTGGACACAGGCAGTGTATAAACCATGGAAAATTTGCAGTGCTAAACTGTTGCGTCTGCTTCTGCTGTTGCAGTCCCTCTCTCTTTTTTTAGCAATCGGACACTGTGTCGAAACATTGTGTACGTTTGCATTTATGAATGTTTGATAAAGTGCTCTGCTGGCTGTGGTATCTGGCTAATGGTCACCGCTGGTTGAGTGGTCAGTGTCCATCGTTAGGGCAGACTCGTCGTTGATTGATCATTCATCCAATGTGCTCTCATCTTCTCATCCCTTCTCTTCTCAATTGTGCGACCGAATTAATAATTCGCCCAGTTGTGTGTGTGTGTGTTTGGTGTCAATTGGCAGCAAAGCTGCCCGTTGGGAGCTGGCTCACTGTGCGCCCTTCTGTCTGATCCTTTGGTGATTAATGCTTCTGGTGCAAGGGCCGACCATTGGCGATGGCTGTGTTCGCCCATCAGCAGCAATCAAACAGCAGTCGGGTGCAACTTCAATTGTGAGCACTCTTTGCAGCAGTGGCCACTTCGGAAGAAGATGATGTTCATGATAATGATGATTATGATGATGGTGCTGGTGGAGCTGCTGCTGCTGGTGATCACCACTGAATGTGCTAACTCTATTTGCCGTATTTTCATTGAGCTGACAGCAACAGCAGCAGCAGAAACAGCAGTTGTTGCAGCTTTTATTTGAATAAAAATAGCCCCTCTTGTGTCGGTAATAAATGGAGTCACTGCGCGAGGAGGTAGACAGTATCACTCTTGGGCGCCCTAACTAGTAGCTGACGCTCACTATCTCTCTGCCTCACTTGAGGCTCGCCTAGCCTGGCCATTCTGCTGTCATTACACTGCACTTTGCGTGATTTCGCTTATCGCCCGGCGAGCATCAACATCAGCAGCACCCGGCCATCCGATGTCATTATACTTGGATGGGCAGCAGCAGCAACAGATACAGGCAAAATGTTTGTTTGCATTTGGCGTGTGAATCAAATCCATAATTAATAAGCTTGTCTATGATTTCTTAATATAAAAAGTACATAAAGAAGAGAGCTCTAGCAATAGCAGCCGCAGTCGCAGACAGTTGCTGGCGTAAAATTAATTGTTCGCTGCATATTTGCACGATTTGTGTGAGTGTGCGTTTTGCTGCAGCAATACTCATATTTGGCGGCTGCTCAGACAGTGTGCACAAATTGAATCGAAGTCTTCTTGGTTCTGAAGATGACGACTGTTGCTGCTGATGCTCGATTTGAGTAATTTAGTCTTTGTGTTTCGAATTACCAGCAGCAGCAACAGCACTAGGCTGACTGCACACTCAGCATGGCTATTTATCTCCGCTGGTTACCACTACCACCACCACCAGCAAGCTGCTTTTGGGTTTGCTGTGCCTGCACTGAAGTGGCATCACAAGTCGCATCTAGTGCGCTCGATGTCAATGGCTGCTGCAGTAATTAATCGTTTCTGCTCATTACATGGGAATTATTTATTGTGTTTTCACCAGCATCTGTTCTGCCCTGTCCCCTTTAGTGTGTACATTAGCTCTCTTTCTCCTTTCTTCGCCCATTGCGTGCAATTTATTTTTTATTTCCTTCTGTTGCATAATTAATAATAATCTTCCTCTTCTTTTCTATGCCTGCTTTGTAGAGCAATCATGAGGACGACGAGGATCAACTGTTGCACGATCGCGGCGGTGGCGGCGGTGGAGACGGCGGATCAGTGGAGGACGGCTACAACTCAGAGGACGAGGTGGGCATCGGCGGCCCTCGCAATGGCGGCGGCGCAACCAATGGTGCCAGCAATGGAAACAACAACAGCAACGGGAGCAGCGCTGTGGGCGCCATGACAGCCTTCAACCCGCTGAACCTGGAGCAAGCAATAAACCGACTGAAGGCACAGCAGCAGTTTGAAGACCAGCAGCACCAGCACCTGCAACAGGTGGTCGACAGGGAAAGGGGCCTAGGCAGAGGGGTCGTCGGCGGACATCCTACCAGTGGGGACATGGACGAGGAGGAGGAAGAGGAAGAGGGCGATGAGGAGGAGGACGATGAAGAGCAGCTGAAGGCGTCACAGAACGAGCTGGCCTTTAACATTATGCAGAGGCACGCGGCGCAAATGGCTGCAGCGGCTGCTGCCGCCGGTCTCACCGGAAACCACCACCACGCGGCCCACTTTGCGGCCAACCTGGCGGCGGTGGGCGGCCTCAGTGGACTGAACCCGTCGGCGATGTGCCAGCTCAATTCGGCACTGCTCGGGGCAGCGGCGGCCGCTTCAAATAACAACAACAACGGCAACCACAACTCCAACTCCTCACCCTCTGGCAATTCAGCCGGTGGTTCCTCTTCCTCGGGTGGTTCCGCCTCTTCCGCCGTGCTCGCCACCTCATCATCACCTTCGGCGTCGCACCTGCAGAGTATCGAGCCGGGAAAGGGCTACACCTATGAGGAGCAGTTTAAACAGGTATGTCTACTACAGACTTCTTCTTCTTATGTTGGTGGTGTTAAAAGATGTGAAATCTTGGCAGTTCAAGTGAGTGTGAGTGCGGGAGAAAAGTAGAAATCTCACGAATCGCACCGTCGTCAGAAATGTCACCAAAGGACAATTTGCAGTTTGTTTGTATTATCAGGGCTGCATTTCCGCCCGGGTATTGGGAGGGCAGTTTTTTATTATTCCTTTTGTGCCAGGGTGTGGGGGATGAAGTCAGCCAAAGAGAGTAGTAAGCAAATAGAATATTTTCTTCCACTATTTATCTTATGGGTGTGCGATTAATTTTAATAAAGATGAGCGAGTGAGCAGCAGCAGCAGTTTGTAGTGGTAGTGCCGTTTTGCATCGAAGATGTGTTTATATGTAATATTCACAGGGCGCGTTGTTGAATTGGCTGTTGAGTGAGTGAGTAAGGGAGAGAGAGAAAGAGAAGGGCCTTCGGTTCCCCTTTTCTCTGCAGCCTTGTTCTTTGCTCCGTCTTCAGTGTCCACTTAGCACGTCATAATGGCAGCAGTACTCGGCGGTGTCTGTGCTTTCTTTCTTTCTTCTCTTCCCTTCCTTCCCTTCTCTGTCTCTGTGTTTGCTCACAGTTAATGTGCTCGCCAAATAGATCTGCGCGCCTGAAGTTAGTCTCAGGCAGCCATAAAGCTCCAACGCACAGTGTACAAATTAAGCTCGCCTGTTTGCTCGCCTGCATTGGCGGTGATGGCGGCGGCGGTGGTGATGATGATGGTGGTGATGGTGCCTGCCTGCCCCAGTGCAATTTCAATAGTGCCAGGCGAACCAATCAATTTGATGGCGCACAGTGCCCGAGAGAGAGAACTGCCCGATGTTTAATTATCAATGTCGCTGAATGTTTATTAACACTTATCACACTCTCTCGGTGCGCGCGCGGCACTGTGCTCCTGCTGGCAAGTGTTGCTGAGTGGTCAGTGAAGTTGGCCATCTCTCGCCATATTTCCCCGGCTCTCTTCCCCCAACTCCCTCCCTCCCTCTCCTCCTCACTTCATCATCATCTCCTCATTCGATTGCCTTCGATTCAATCAACTCGATCGATGGCAATCCAGTGAGTGTGTGAGTGTGCTATGTGCTATGTGCGTCACTGATGGCGGCAGCGGTATTGTTGACCCTGCAGTCAAAGACGGCGACGTCTTCGTTGGTGGACGCAACAGCCAATGCGCCACCACTGCCACCACTGGCAAATGTCATTGCCGTTCTTCAACTGCTGCTGCTGCCGCAGAACTGTCTGTTGATGTAGAATGTATTATTTACGAGTTTGCCCATTAATGGCAATGATCAAGGCATATTTGCATTTGAATTTATTATTCACGCAGACGGAAAAGAGAGGGACGACATCGACGAGGGAGTCTCTCTCTTTCTTGGCAGCCACAGCCCGACTGAATTGGCTGTCTCTCTCTCCGGCAGTGATATCTCTCTTTTAAATAGAATTGTTAGCTGGCTGCTTTCCTGCCTGCCTGCCTGGCAGACCAACTCACTCGAAGCCCAATCGTAATTAATCATCGAAGTTAATTATAACAATATTGCCGTTCGGAGCGTCATCGTCCAATATCTTGTCTAAGATTTATTAACATTAGGAGCTCAGATTTCACTAGTGTAGTGCTGGCTCTCTCTCTCTCTCTCTCTCTATCTCTCTCTCTCTCTCTCTCTCTCTCTCTCTC
>JAALOO010000036.1_pt1 | contig 101187 bp, 81 predicted proteins | sample 7257641 | NCBI WGS metagenome assembly JAALOO01 (sample SAMN14085613, study PRJNA598686) | mite metagenome | biome: ENVO:01001000; feature: ENVO:01001002; material: ENVO:01001226; isolation source: single female mite from University of Michigan culture on fish food culture... ...
TTCAAGTTCTAACTTTTTGTTTGAAAATCATCGTTTATTTTTGCATGGTCCTTTCCACACTTTTCTTGCTGAGAAGTTGTGCTCTTTGAAAAACGACATCTTTGAATCGAGCACTGCGCGATTTTTGGCGGCACGAGGCAGAAAAAACAACACAAAAAACAACATGCAATCGCACGGGTCGAGGTGGAAGACCGTTGACGCGTTTTATCTTCTAAACACCAACTGACCTAAATTATCCACCACCAACGCCATCAACGCCACCAGTACCAGAATGGACTTTCTCTTCTCCAGTCCGCCAAAGGCACCTGAAGATCTGCCTCAGATGAAGTACTACCCAATCTTCGATCGGCGATGGCAAACAACGGTGAAGGATAAGGAAAAGTCTAATCAAACGATCTCGGGTGGAAAGGCCAAATCAGCCTCCTCGCTGCGGTCCAAGAAAATGACCCGTGCCAAGCCGTACTCGCGCAAGCAGCTGTTCAAGTCAAGTGATCAGTACTTCCTTGATTTAGGCCAGAAGGACTTTGATCCACAACGCTGCAAAGTTTGCAATATGATTTTTAGCTCAGGCGAACTGGTGGACGAGAGAACGCACGAAGAGTATCACGACATGTTTATCAACAGTCTAAAGTACCGCGAATGGAAGAACGAAGATATCGCTGCCAACTTTGACGATGGCGCTCGCATCCTCCGGGTTTTGCCCTCTTCGCCACACTTTATGCACAAAAAAATTGATGAACTATACAAAGTCTCCGACCTTGAACTTAACATCAACCAAGACCTGAAGTCGACCATGAAGTCCTGCTCCGCCTACTTTATCTACATCACCTCAAAGCGCATTGCTGGTTTCGTGGACGTCGTTCGCGTGAACGCCGCCAACTGGCTCGTTCAGGAGGATCCGCCGATGGCGAGCACTGAGGAGGTGCCAGCGACGTGCGGAGTCGCCCGCATTTGGATTCACCCCAAGTTTCGCAGAAAGGGCATTGCCACCCGTCTGCTGGACACCGTGCGCCACTCCTTCATTCCCGGTGAGGTCATCGACAAAAGGCAGCTGGCCTTCTCCGATCCTACCGCAATCGGCAAGGACTTTGCCAAAAGTTACACTCAGTCAAACAAATTTTCTATCTACCTGCACAGCCACATTGTTGAATAGTGGTAAGACGCATATCCTCTTTTTCTATCTCAATTATTACTTCATGGGAAAACTTGTACATTCTCTCAGGCCATCATCAGGAAAAACCAACGCCACAAAATCTAAGCAAACACACTCACACTGTGTGTTCAAACCACTTTTACTGTCTTTTTCTCCACTGCCACCTGTACATAGATACTCTGACTCTACTTATCTGCTAGCACACACAACCACTATTCGCATACTGGACCAAATACTTAATTGAATTAAAGCCCGACGCCGTGTTCACCTGTTTCTTCTGGTTGGCTGATGCCGCTTTATTACTGTCAACTGCAGTACGTTGTCCTGGTTTGCAGCAGCAGCAGCAGCTGTAGCTGCTGTTCTCTTCTGATAAACTGGCCGATCGTCACACACACTCAAACACACACACTCGTTGTGTAAAGGTAAGTGGCAATAAGAGTGGCGAGTGCAATTAGTACTGCACACCGTACAAATGTCGTCGCTCAACGGCGGAGGATAGAGGCGCGAAAATCAGAAACGGTAGAAGTTAAGGGGAGCAATTTTTAAGTGAAAGTTGGCTTCCCTGCGCAATACATTTGTACAGCAAAAAGGTCAATTTTTCGGTACACATTTCTCAGCAACCACACATCGGATTAAGATGCTGTAAAAAGCAAAATGTAGATGAGAATGTAATCTTCATTTGTAGTCGATCGCAAAATAAGTTGAACAATATTATTTTAAACAATAATCAAGTTTTTTAAAAAAAAGCATTTGAGAGTCAAAAAATCATGCAAAAAAATTTTTTAAATTTTTTTGCGATTGACTAAAATGAAGATTATATTCCATCTACATTTTGCTTTTTACAGCATCTTAATCCGATGTGTGGTTGCTAAGAAATGTGTACCGAAAAATTGACCTTTTTGCTATACAAATGTATTGCGCAGGGAAGCCAACTTTTTCTCAAAAATGGCTCCCCTTAAGCACTGCCATGACTTCAAGTCAGGCCGCCTGGAGCAGCAGTGAAAAGTACTGCTAAAAGAAAGAGAGAGATGGCTGAAGCAGAGCCGCAGTGAGGACTGCTCTCAGTGCGGCAATGACGCCAAGCGAACAAGGCTACAATTTACAATCACGCAGTAAATGTCGTCTGTAGTAGTAGAAAAGAGACAGACAGTGCAGCGAACATCCTCGATGCATGCTTTGGACGCACTCTGAGGAATCGAGTCACATCGGCACTCTCGCCCTCACCCTCACCATCGCCAGCAGTAGACTGCCGTGGACTGAAGAAGAGAGGGCGATGCACATGCACCTCGCACATTACCACTGCATATCGCAATATCACTCCATCCCCATCAGAAGCCATCATATTGAGCCACCAGAAAAGCGCCCCTTTTTTTATTACGACCACAAGCTATGCTGTTGGTTGAGGCTGCTCTTCTGTCCACCGTCGCCTGAATGTCTCTTGCCGTCATCGTCCTGTCACAGACACCCGAAGACGACTTGAGAAGCAAAAGAAAGAACAGCAGCAGCATATCATCAGAAGTGGTGAGTACCAAATGTCTGTTGTTATTGTTGTTGTTGTTGGTGGTGATGGTGGTGGTGTCAGTGTTGGTGTTGTGGTTGGCATTCAATGTTGAGCCCACCTGTTGATGCTACTACTGCTGCTGCAGTTGTGATCAGTTTGTCCCTGAGCTCTACCGTACAGTACACAGGCCGTACCATTTCTCAAATGAACTGTGCTTGTCCTTTCAGTGCCCAAAGAACATTATAATGATGATGAAGACTGCAAGTGACACTGTCGCCCAGTGACACGGTAGCGAGGACAGAGGCTGCACACATACACACACTCACACACGGACGCACATGGGACTAATCCCTTAACGGGAAGTGGGAATTAAGTGGCCAAGAGCAGTGAAAGCAGTATCTGCTAAAGTAGTAGTTGCTACTTTGTCGACGGCGAGTAAGCACACACAGTGAGAGAGTTCTGATCCGACAAGTGAGGACGCTAATGACGAAAGTCAGTTAGAGCTGCTGAAAGGTTGCGACGACCATGGCAATGGGCACATTCTATTAATTCCCTCGATTATGTGATTTGCTGCAGTTGGCAGGGCAATCAACACATTGTCAGCAGTCTGCAGCCACCAACTGGTGCCGCCTGTCACCTGCACACACACACTGCTTCATCCCCAACAGCAGCCATATAGCACCTCACTTTGCCAGCAAGTGTGCTGATTCAGTCTGACCAGCACACCAGCAGGCCACTGCTCACTGATAATCGACCATTTGGGAAATCTATCATCATCAGCGGCTGCGGTGGTGATAGATTTGGATGTGGGCAATGGCAATCGGCGAAGCGGAGTGCTCCCTCACTGCAGCACCACCACCATCATCCCTAGCTCTCTCTGCTCATCGGCTCATTACGCAAGCGTCGACGACGACGACGTCGATGGCGTGCCGTGATGATGTCCAAATGTTCCAATGCTGTAGCTCACTACAGCAGATAGCTGTCAGCTTTTAAAATACTGCTCCCGATAAGATAGTGACGCCCGAGAGGATAGCAGAGCACTGGTAGAACAGTGACAAACTCAGGGATATGCTATGTGTACACACACACACACTCACACACACTGTAGAGACTGTACATGGCCCCGTTGTGCCAGACTGAGAAGAGTGGGAGATTGAAGTAGGAGATAGAGCAGCGGATAGATTGGCAGAGGTAACGAGAAAGAGCTAGACTCGGAAAGAGCGAGCGAGGAGAGGAGCTCTCGATCTCGGGTGTGATGCAAAAGTCCTTCCCCTTAACGTTGACTGGCGTTCACCAGTTTGTACTGAGGGGGGCCATTTTTTTGTGCCCCCAGCACTCTGTCCTAGCACTGATCTCCATGGATGGGAAAAGAGCAGCAGCACTGAGTTCTCGTGCTGTCGCCGATTGGTGGCTGTGTGCAGCTGTGCTGCTACTGACAGCAACAACAGCAGCAACAACTTACGCCACAGTTGGCCAGATCTGTTGCCCACCACCGACACTACCAGTCCTTTCACCAGCAGAAGCACTAGTGACTAGTGCACGAAGCAGTAGCAGCAATAGCAAAGAGAGAGTGAGAGAGTGGAGCTGAGTGTGGTGATCATTGCTCGCCCCTATCGATGCTCTGGCAAGCAGGACTCAGCAGAGTAACCAGTGTGTCTGTAACCACTGCCCACGGCGACACAGAGAGAAGCAGCATCTTTGCAGAGAGAAACAGCAGCAGCAGCATCAACGGCAGCAGCATCTCCCACCGATCGATCACACCTCTTTGTTTTGCCAAGGCGAACACAAACACACACACACAAACAGTGAGAGAGACATCAACAACTCATTCACTTTATCTCCTCTTCTTCCCTGCCCCTTCTTCATCGCAGCACGCACTAGTCAGCCCCGGTCCCGGAGCACCACCAGCACTACCACCAACAGCATCTTCAACGCCTCCTCCCTCTTCATCCTCCTCCTCCTCCTCAGAACCAGGCAGCAGCAGCCACCACCACCACCACCACCACCACCACCACCACCACCACCACCACCGCCACCACCACCATCAACATCAACATCAGCAACTTTCATCGGTACCATCGTCGGTATCATCAGTCGCATTCAGTTCATTCCTCAAGTGTTGTTGCCTACGCCGAGCCAGTGTCGCCCCTCGCCTTCAGTCCTTTATGGCTATCACTGCCAATGTGGTCAGTTCAGAAGTCTGGGAACAGAATAAAAAGTACACCGTCTACAAGATAGTGGTCAAGTATGACAGCCACACTTGGATCATCCACCGGCGGTACAATGAGTTTAGCAAACTCTGCGACCTCGTATGTCTACTGAACGGTCACTGAACTGGCCCCCCCCCTCTCTGCACTGCCACTCTCTAACTAACCCTTTCCACTTCTCTGTCTTTTTGCAGCTCAAAAAGCTCTACCCTCATCTTCACCTGAAGCTGCCCGGCAAGAAGCTGTTTGGCAACAACTTCAGTTCCGATTTCATCAAAACGCGCCGCCAGGCATTGGACACTCTGGTGCAGCGAGTCCTCGGCGAGCCACAGGTTTTAGATGTGTATGTTTACAAAACAGTGACAGTAGCGACCACAACAACAACAGCAGCAACCACTGCCTACCTGTCACCTGATCGCTAACCAAAGGTGCTTTTTTATCTCTCTTTCCTTTTTCGCTTTCTTGTAGCGCTGAAGTGAGGACGTTCTTTCAGCTCGACCGAACGCTAAAGAACAGCGTCGAAGATGATGACGACCACGAGGACGCCTCGATGACCATCACCTCAAACAGCAGTGAGAAGATGATCAATCTGGGTCCCTCAGAGAAGCCCAGCGTCAAACCGAGCGACTTTGAGTTCCTGCGCACCATTGGCAAGGGCAGCTTTGGAAAGGTCTTCTCAGCGCGCCACAAAAAGGAGGACACCATATACGCCATCAAAGTACTCAACAAGAAGATGATTCTCAAGCGCAACGAGAAGAATCACATTATGAGCGAGCGGAATGTGCTGCTGAAGAATCTGAACCATCCCTTCCTCGTCGGCCTGTACTACTCATTTCAGACCAAAGACAAGCTGTACTTTGTCTTGGACTACGTCAACGGCGGAGAGGTAAGTCGATGGCTACTAGCTTACAGCAGTAGTTTTATATTCCATTTTCCCCTGGCAGCTCTTTTTCCACCTCTCCAAAGAACGCCTCTTTACGGAGCCGCGAGCGAGGTTTTACGCCGCGGAGATCACCAGCGCCATTGGCTACCTGCACTCCCAGGGCATCATATACCGAGACCTGAAACCGGAGAACATTCTTCTCGACTCTGACGGTCACATCATTCTCACCGACTTTGGCCTGTGTAAAGAGGGCCTCCGAGAGCGGGAAACGACCAACACCTTCTGCGGCACGCCCGAGTACCTGGCGCCCGAAGTGCTGCGCAAGGAGCCCTACGACCGGTGCGTCGACTGGTGGTGTCTGGGCGCAGTGCTCTACGAAATGCTCAACTCACTGGTAGGTGGACAGTAGTGGACTTCATTGTGGTGGTGGTGGTGGTGGTCATGTGATGGTCATTATCATCTTGCCACCATCAGCCCCCGTCAGCCTATCATCATCGGCCTAATGATCGTCTTCTCTCTTTCCCACACAAACCACACACCTAAACAGCCACCCTTCTACAGTCGTGACAATGCAGAGATGTACGACAACATTTTGCACAAACCAGTTCGATTTCGTGCCAACATGTCTACAGCCGCTAGAAATATCCTCGAGTTGGTAAGTATAGTGAGTAATGATGATGAGTTGCACTGACATTGCTCCTGCTTGGTAAAAAACTACCAAATTGGCAGTGCCAACTGCAATCATCATCGTACTGTGTGTTATTGTGTAAACTTGACGATGATATGCTTTGTCTAACCAATGATTTGCTGTACAATGAATGATTTCCTCCTAGCTGCTGCAAAAGGATAAACGGAAGCGTCTGGGCGCAATCGAAGACGCAGACGAAATAAAGCGACACGAGTTCTTCCGGCCAATCAACTGGGCTGACCTTGAGTCAAAGAGCATTCCGCCGCCATTCAACCCTAATGTGGTAAGTAATCAATAGGAGAAAGGGATGGCATTCACTCTCATTAAACACTATCACTTTCTTAATCACCCGCAGAAGGACAACCTCGATATGAGAAATATCGACCCTGAGTTTGTGCGCGAAGCCATTCCCAATTCTGTGATCAAGTCTCAAGGCATGGGAGCCTCCAGTCTGGGCGATAACGTCTTCCAGGGCTTCTCCTACGCCCCCGTGCACAACCACAATCTCGGATACTGAGAATAATATGTGCCGGAAAACTACACTGTTTTATATCTCTATTACTTTTTCTATAATCCCCGTGATCCCTTCTTTCTTAATCTGTTGTTGAACTTTGACAAAAATGCTTTGCGACTTACACTTACTGTTATGTTTGTGAAAGGTAAAAGTTTCAGGTCTACACTTGTTAATGAATTCACATTTTATAAATAAAAACAAAAGAAAAAGTGAGAGATAAGTTCAAAGCAGGGCACGTGCCCAGGGGCAGGTGTCTACCTGCGACAAGTTAATGAGATGACAGTCATTGGGGGCGCCACTTTCAATTTGCTATATATGGTAGAGAAACTTAATTTTTTTGCCTTCATTCGCTCATCGACTTTGATCTAAAGAACTGCAACCAACTGTTAACTTCTGCAAACCCACAAATCGCACCATGGACAAGCACGAGAAGGACAGGAAGAGGAGGGAAAAAGTGGAAGAAATAGAGCAGTTCACGATTAACCTTGAGAAGATTCCCAATGAAGTGATGAGCCTAATATTTAGCAAGTTACCTCCCAGTGAGGTGCTCCGTGTTCGCGAAACTTGCCGCGACTGGAAGAAAAACATCGAGTCGCTGTACCCCAGCAACAAACATGTGCTCATCTACTTCAAAGCCGGATTCGAGAAGGACGATCTGGCGAGGCGTTTCTTTGCCACCCATCTGAAACCCTTCAAAAAGATCTCAATTAGAGCAAGTGCCTATCCAACTGAGGACTTGAGTCTCGACTTTTGTTCGACTGTCTCGCATGTTTTCCTGAGTCGAATCACCAAAATGTTTCCCAAACTGGAGCACCTCATTGTGGACACTGTTCTCGATAATTTCTCTGCCAATGCGCTCATCTACTTTCTTCCCACTTGGACGAATCTCCGTACGTTCGCCGCTTTTAGAGCCGCTAACCTGTCAAAGAAGGTCAAGTTGAAATTGATGGAAGCCATCAAACAGTGTCCCTCCATCCGCCGACTCGGTATCACCGATATGGGTCGAAATTGGTGGTGGTACCTTCCCTTTGGAAACATCTCCGAACTCGCTTACGAAAGTAAAGATGACATTTCCCGTGAGATCGTTGCGAGGCTAACCAATAACACCTTCAAATTCTGGACTCGTATCAACCGTCTATCTCCGAATAGTGTCGAAAATTGGGTCAAAGACAGTCCATACTTTGTCGAGGAGCTGGAAATGCTCCACCTCGGGGATATTGTAGATGAGTTCAACGGTGACCGAGGATACGTCAACGTCAGCTCGTTTAAGAACTTGTATGTCCTACGTGTTCAGTTCGAGTGGTGCGCCGGTAGTGCCGATGTGCCCAATTCATATGTAAGTTTATTGTCCTCTTTACGAAATCGCAAAACTAACATTACTGTTATCCTATTTCAAGATCTACCAAACGCTAGACCCTGAAATCTTTATCAAAATGATTGGCCTTTCAAACCTCTTCAAACTGGAGCTAATCTGCTTTAAGCTGGACATTGCAGCTACGCTCAACTTTGATTTGCGCCCTTTGGAGACGGTCACTCAGCTCCGACTGAATCGCTTCTACGCCCGAGACACTGGCGATTTTGATGGCCTTGGCTTTTGCACAATCGTCAACAGACTCTTTCCTCTGCTCGAGAAGCTCAGTTTGGTGGTGGCCAGAGAAGTCGATGGAGAAGCCATTGAACGGGTCTACAGGCAATTCTTCCCCAACCTCAAACAATTTGAGCTGACAGTGTTTGCACCGGCAAAAAGCGACAGCTACATTGGCTACTTTGAGTATTATCCCGAGTAACTAACTTTGACCATATTCTACAGACACCAAACACCCATTCAGTGCAGCATTCATACTAACTGATTTTATACCATCAAAAATTCATTGTAATTCTTGTTTATGCATACTCGACAATATCTTTAGTCAATAAAAATACAAACTGCTTTTATCGATTTACAAAAAGTAAATGTTTATTGCCACTATGATTGAGTGTGCGTTTGAGTTTCCGCTTGCAAAACAACTGCGTCGGTACAACAAAAAGGGAAGAGGTATAAATAACTAGCAAAAATACAGGCAAACACTGATTGAGGTAGCAACTAGAAAAACTCATCGTCATCCTCGAGCGTGTCTAGATGCTCATTTTCGCTATCATTGCTGGGAACAGCGGTGGTGGCGATGATTGGATACAGACACGTGGGCTTCGTTTTAATGTAGAATTTCTTTTCCAGTATGCGCGTCGTTTTGGTGAAGGTATGCACACGAACGAATCGGTCGAGGCTGCAAGAGAAGATTTTATTGGAAATTTTACTGTCACGAACGTATTTGATGTCTCGAATTGATCCGCCACCGAAGCCCTTGAAGCCGCCCAGTGTCTTGGAGGCACGAGTGTTGATGCGCAAGTCAAAGGCGAGCATCCGACCGAGGGTCGTCCCGGCGACCAGACTCGTCGACGGCGTAGCCGTACTGGTCAGGGTGGGCAGTGAGCAGATGCTGGTGAGCGAAGGCAGGTTTGATTCGTTGTTGGCGTTGTTTAGTGATTTCAAGTTGATCGACATGATGGGCTTCTTTTGGCGCTCTTTTATGTCGTAGATCTTTATACAGGGGTCCGTTCTCGAGCAGGTTGCAATCAGGTGAGGGTCAATGTTGTCGTTGACGATCCAGTCGAGTCCACTGAGCCAGATATCATGCGTGATGCCCAGCCAGTCGGTGTTGGTCGGTTTGGCGGCAAAAATACTCTGCCCAGTGGACATGTCGTACACTTTCAAGTCTGAGTTGAAGCCACCAGTGGCCAGTTTGTTGTTGCACACCTTGAAACACGTCAAGTAGGTCTGTTCCACATTCCAGTTGGGCTCACAGATTGTCACAGTGCTATTTGTTTCCGTCTCTTGAAGAGACTCATTTGCCGTCTTGGACGCCTTCAAATGGACTGCCGTTTCAGCTGAAGTCTTTTGCTTTTTCCTTTTCTTTTTCGTTTCCGTTTTAGTGTTTTCAGGCGGTAGTTGATTTTCAATGCCTAACATGTTCAGCGCCTTGCTGTTAGGCTTATATTTGGCCGAGCAGAGGGCCTTTTCAATGTTGAGCTTGTAGATGGATCCATTTTTGAATCCAATCACTATATTTTGGTCGTCAATGCACTGACCGCTCACCAGGTTGGACTTGTTCTCCACACTGTACTCGACTGGTTGAATCTCATCGGTGAGTGCATCGTAGGTAAACAGTGAATTGGCCTTATTGGCGATGAGAAAGTTTTGGTTGAGCAAGTCAAAGGTGAGAGGAGATATGGAGACGACGCCACGTGACAGATGCAATTGCTCCTTTGGGCACAGGTTGAAGGTGTTTATTTCCTTCTTGAAGAGGTCGATCTTCTTTATTTGGCCGAGTTCGTCGCCGACGAGAACGCCCGTTGGCTCCATCACTGCGGAGCTAATCATTTTCCTTGGCGGGCGAGGAGGGAGCACAGTAAGGCACAGGAGGGAGGCAGAGGAGGCGATCCAAGAAAAGTTAAAGTTAAAAGTAGCAGCAGCAAGCAATAACACGACCATGTGCTATATATTTTCAGTGCCCATCGCGCTGCCTGCTTGCACTGCTAGGCAGCTTGGAGTACCTTCATGTATGGCGTTATCCTAAGCACAGCTGGATTCAGGATCCACTTTATTTGGATCTTTTGTTTTACAAGTGTCAAACACCTTAAATGACGCTAGAAACTAGGAACACGACAAAAGTAAGAAACTAGGCGTCCAAATTAAACTCAAATTAAAACCTAATCCTTTGAGCACAAAACCTTGACACTTGCATACCGGCAAAATGAGTGGTGCTTTTGAGCTTAAAACAGGATTCGGTTTTAATTTCAGATAACCAAAAGAGATATCAACACAACGATGCTTTTAGCAACAAATAAATAAAGAGAGAACGAAGGGTTTAGGAGAAATGAAAGCACGCGAGTGCACTCATTTGTGATGTTTATTTTTTGAAATTAACCGAAAAATACATCATCTTGCTCGCTTAATCCAGCTTCTTGAAGCCGATCTGGTTGGCGTATTGTCGGAAGCATCGACGGCACATGTTGAGGCCGTACTTGCGGATCAAACCGTGGTGGTTGCTGCAGACTCGGCTGTAAATAAACAGAATAAAAGCAGGTAAGTGTCTGCAGAGTCTTTGAAGAGCAAAATCAGGCCAGACCTGTGGTCTGAGGGTACTTACCAGTGGCGAGAGCCAGGGCCAAACTTTCGGGGGTGCGAAAACCAGATGTTCTGTTGTCCCATGGTGAGTTAGGAGCGGTTTTGGGTTGGAAGTCGATGTAATCGGCTTGGCGTCGTCGTGAAAGGAAGAGGACAAAAAATTGCCAGCGTCGGTGTGCGTTTCCCTGTGAGTCCCGGTCGTAGAGGACGTACTTTATTAAAAATAAAAAAATCTGCGCGCGCACTACGACTCCGATTGAGTGAGTGAGAAATGGAGAGAGATTGAGGGATACTGGAATTTTCAGTGACTGGAAGTGGCAAAGCAAGTTTCTAGAACATCTTTTCGATACAGTATTTCACTTCAACCAGTTAATAACTCAGTTTTGTTACTGAACATGAAGTTTAAAATTTTGTTGAGTGCTGATAATATCTTCGGAGCACTCTTTTATTACAATCAACTATCTGTACAATGCAAATATTGGAAATGGAATGTTTACCAAGTGAACCAAGTGAACACTAACTAGGATCTCGCGATTTTTTCTTCTTTTTCTTCTTGCTCTTTCTTTCCTTTTTTCCTTTGGAGCACGAGCACTTCTTGCTGCAGTTGTGGTCGAATTGTTTTGGAAAGGTGTCAATGCGCGCATTGATTGATTCCACTACATAGTCGGACAGCTTGGGAAATTGTTGCACTAGAAAATCCGTCTTTTTGCTCTTGTTCTTTGATTTCGCCGACTTGGACTTGGACCGTCGACCAGAGGAAACCTTGCTCTTCTTTGACCCTGGTTTTTGACTCCTTTTGCTTTTAGATCGAGCCGAACTTTTCTTGGACTTGACGACTTGAGTGTCTCTACTGATCATGCTTCCCTGGTCATCCTGACAATCACTGACAGCATTTGCCACTGAGCCTCCCTGTGTTGGGGCCTCTGCGACTTTAATTTCATTCATTTCCCGATGAAAAACGGGAACATAGTCCGACGGAGCGATCAAAATTGTATCCACAGTAGTTAAGGTGGGAGCTCGAGGAGCCGAACAGTTGGCCTTGCTTTTTGATGTTGGCTTTTTATTCTTTTTAGTTTTATCAGACTTTCGCGATTTACTCTTTCTACTTGGCTTCGAAACGGTCGACTTTTTGCTCTTTTTGCCACTCATCAGTAAAGAGTCACAAGTTTAGATCTGGTTGAAAAATCGTTTACTCTCAAATAGTTCCGATTTGTAACACTTTACTTTCCCAGATAAATACAATAATAATTAAGTTCGATGTTGTGAGTCAGCGAATTGTTGTTTGTTAAATTCGTTTGCCTACAATTAACTTTACTGTTGAGTCATTTGTCGCCTGGTTTGTCGAATATTTAGGAAGATATTGGTGAATTGTTTAGAGATTTTTATTTGGTAAAATAAAGTTGTACAGAACAGAAGAGGGGAAGATATTGGAAAAACAATTTGGAGCAAAAATAAAGGTTATACAATAAATTATATAGTCTTTATTAAAATATCAAATTAATAAAGTCCTTGTAAAAGGGGGGCAGATTTGTAAAGTACAAAATTATATAAAGTCGTTCGGTAGAGGGGAAAGTTGTGGTGGTGGTGGATTGGCCCAAGATAGCAGAAACATAGAAAACCGAAGCACTTGCAATTTGTAAATCGAAATAAAAGAGAGAATAAATGGACCCAGCGATGGCGGCAACAGCTGCTGAACATAGTCTGAGGGCGAATAGGCGCCAACCGAACAGAGGTGAAAGCAGCTGCTGGTTTGCTGATTTTGGATTTTGAATGGGAAAAGAGCCGTTGCTGTTGTTGCTGCTGTTGCTCACCGCCTCAGCAGTGGACGTGAATGTAATTGTCGACGACGACGGCGTGGTCATCGTCAATGAAGGTCTCCAGCAGCGAGTCATCCTCCTCCACCGAGTCCTCATTGTGGGCCTCCTCGACCAGACGGTAGATGCGCGACCAGTTCTTCAGCGTCTGCAGCACCTCGGTGGTGTACGACGGCAGGTAGTACTTCATGCTGGGCATCTTGAAACCGTTGAAGGTGGAGCCGGCGGCCATGGTGTAGGCGCCCATCTCTCGGAAGATGATCCACTCGCCGATGTTCATCTCCGGGAGGACCACATTCTGAATGATGCAGTCCATGCTGTCGCAGGTCGGGCCCCAGATGGTGGACAGGCGGCACTGGCGGGCGTTGAAGTCGCCGTGCATGGGAAAGGGCACCGGTGTCACCTTCCAGTGGTCGAAGATGGTGCAGTTGAAGGAGCCGTAGACGCCGTCGTTCAGGTAGTACATGCTGGCCAGAGTGTTGCTGCCGTCCTCCAGCGGGACGATGCGCTTAGCGATGATATTGGTCACCAGAGTGAAGGCAGAGGCAACCTGCAGAAGTGGTATGGAAGAAAGAAAGAGTTTGTTGATGAGAACCAGTTCCTGCTTGTTTACATCAATCACTTTTTCCTCTCCTCAGGAGAGGGAAAGTAGTGGATGCGGTGAAGAGAGTGAGCACTTACGTAGTAGCGACCCGGTTCGGCGATAATCTGCACCTTGCTCTTGCAGCCGTCGGCATCATACTCAGGAAAGTGCAGCTCCAGAGCCTCGTTGATTGCACTGGCGGTCTCGTCAAAGGAAATGGCAGCGTTTGAAGTACCAGGAAATCCTCCGCCTGCATAAATTAAATAAAGAGAAGAGAAGGGGTTACACGGGTTCATGATCGCAAAGAAGATGTAAACACTGCGGAAGGGGGTAACTGACCGATATCGAGGAGGTTCATGTTGAAGCCCATCTTCTGACCGAGCTCAAAGACGAACTTGGCGTTAGCGAGGGCGCTCTTGTACGCCTCGACGCTCTCGCAGCCGCTGCCCACGTGGAAGCTGCAGCCGACGACGTTCACGCCGATCTTCTTGGCCACCTGCAGGAGGAAGGGCACTCGGGCCATGTCGGCGCCGAATTTAAGGCCCAGTCGGCAGACAGAGTGGCTGTCGTCGACGCGAATGCGAATGACCATCTTGGAGTTGGGGTGCATCTGGCGGATCTTGTACAGCTCCAGTTCATTGTCGAAGGTCATGTAGTCGATGCCCATCGAGGCGGCGTGCGAGATGTACGACTTGGTCTTGCAGGGGTTCGCGTAGATGATGTCATCGGGAGCGACGCCAAGGTCGAGCATCGTATCGATTTCAGTCTGCATGAAAGAGAGTGAAGACAAAGGACAAGTTAGTTGTTGACCATCAAGTATTGATCACTCTGAGATACTCACCTTAGAGGCGCAGTCGAATCCAATGCCCAGCGAGGCGAGGATCTCGAGGACGATGGGCGACGAGTTGCACTTGACGGCGTAGAAGGGCCGAACGCGGGGCAGCTTGAGGAGCCAGGTCTTGTGCTTGCGAAGGATGTCATTCACGTCGCACACGTAGAAGGCGTCCTCATTCTTGCGCTTGTCGATGGTGTCCCGGATGATGTCATCCAGAGAGGGGTTCTCGCTGAAGAGCTTCTCCAGAACGGTCAGCTTCATGGTTAGTTCGGTTTGGGGGTGGTGGTGCTGGTGGTGGTACAGTGGACAGAAACGGTGGTGCTGGGGTTTGGCGGTGACGGCAGCGGCGGCGGCGGTCAATTGGCAGGGGTGGAGCGTGTTTCGATTTAAATTTGCAAGTGCTGTAAAGGAGGCAGTGTTAGGCAAGTGGCGGGAGACAGCGGTGAGCGTGAGAGAGGACAACTGGTGCCCGCGCTCTCTTACACCACCACCAGCATTACTTACCGGCAATCTATGGCCTGTACTTGTGCCTAACCGTTTCAGCTGTGCCAAGGCGGATCGCCCTCAAAGTGCTTCAATTCAAAGATGTATGAATTGATGTCGAGGGGTCGAACCTGATACCCCTGAGAGAGGAAGGAGGAAGTGGAGAAAGAGAAGGCAAAACATCAGTTCCTGCGACTTTCGGTAACGACGTTCTGAACTAGCGCTGGCAAGAAGGACAGCCGCTGCTGCTGAAAAGTTGCTCGAGTGCTGTACATACCTGCTGAGTAGTTGCCCACCCGAAAATCTGTGTTGTGGTTATCGGAGTAATTTTGGAAGCTTTTGAAGCTGCTGGGAGGAGAACGTCATCAATCTGGCGGAAGTGAAGAGGGAGAAGAAGAGCGAGGGCCCGTGATAGTCAGGAGGACAAAGTCATTTGTGCAGTATGGCAGAGAGGAAGAGAGGAAGAAGTGAGTGCTCGAGAGACGAGTGATTCGTGAAGATCAGTGGCTCAGTGGCTTGTGTCTGCTATTGCAGTACTGAAGACTCTGCCAGCAAATGCGTCGCCTTTTATACAGCCAAACGCGCTTGCCACAGACAGCGTAATCGGTGTTCTGATGATTGCCACTGCGACTTTAACTGTGGGCGCGCATCAGACACTCTGCCGCTGTCTCCGTAGACTTCAGCCTCCTCTTCTCTGGTACTACTACTACTGCTGCTGCTGCACACAACGTCACACCACCTCACTCGATCGCTCTCGCACGCACTGGGCACTAGCACTGCCGTGTACAGCTACAGCCATAGTGACAGTGTTGCAGCCGCCATCAGGGGCGGAGTGGTCCAAAGGTCCGATGAAGTGGATCAGCGACTACTAGCAGTGAAGCGATCCGAACCGAGTGACAAAGTGCGTATCCTACACTGTTCAACACTCAGGCAGTGCATATTTTATTTTATTTTATTTTACAATAAATAATTATTAGCATTCACTGGAGTCGGCGTACAATACAGTCGACTACCCACTGAAGTGAGTAGTCACACTGTCGAGGTACAGGCAGTTCAGTGGCGAAGAGCTATCACCGATCAGTTGCAAGTGAAGTGTGCGGTGGTGGTGATGGGGGAGATTGCCGACAGAGTGTCAACCAGTTTGTAGGTGCAATGCAAGTCGGGTAATTGTGGCCCTCGTCCTTTGATCTTGCGGTCCTTCGAAGGACCACTGTCCAAGGATTTGTTTCGTCCTGTGCCTAATTCTCACTTTTTTCTTGGTATCCCCTTTTGCCAATGTGGCTGATGTGACATGGACAGTGTACCAGCTGCGGCTCAGTTCAGTTCAGTTTAGTTCATTGCAGCCTCAATACCACTGAAGAGAAAGAGCGAAAAGCAGACAGAGTGACACACCACTTGACTGCATCGCTTGGCGCCTTTTGCACGGCTCGTTTTCATTTCGCGAGACTCACCGGGAGAAGTGTGGTGAATCCTATAACGCAGTACCGCTTTCGTCCAGTTCATTCCAGTCAGGGAGCTTCGCAGTGGCGAGCTAAACTGAAACATACGAGGGAAAATAGAGAGAGAAAAGCGAGCCAACTCAAACTTTTAAACTTTCAGAGCACTTGGCACTTTGTAGCGACCGCAGTCGCAGTGTGCACTTCTTTATTTTCTCTTTTCCATCTAATGTTTGTTGCTCTGTCCTTCTCTCTCGCCTGTTCCCCTCGGACTCGCCAGTTGTCCTCGAGCATTGTTTATTCTTTTGATCACTATCGTGTGTTTTTACCCGGCGCCAGTAGCAGCAGCAGCGGCAGTGGCACTATCACTTCAACTCAGCTCAATTCCAGTGGTCACAACAGAGGCAGACAGACAGAAGGACCGATCGACCCTGACTGAAGGCACTGTGACAATGCTCTCGTGTCCTGTCTGGCCACACTTTATTGCACTGAAGATTCACTGCAGTGGTTACCACCATTTTCTTCGCTAAAACGTTCAATCAGTTTTGCTGCAGTGATGATATGCCCGGTGTGATGCCTGCTGATTCGAGCCGCTATTGGCAGCTCCTGTGTGATTGCTCTGCGACCTAAAAGAGATCCTTATGTGTGTCTCCTTTGTGGGCCGTTGTGCCAATGGCAGTCAAGCCAGGAAAGTATCGCCATCCTGAGCGGTGCCAATCAGTGGGCAAATCACCCTCCAAATCAGTGCCAGTCACTTTCGATGTCTTTCATGTGGCGGTTTGAAGAGCAGTCGGTAGGCAATCAGTGGAGTAGAACGACACACGCGTTCTCGTGTTTCCAGTGAAGTGTCTCATCACCAATGAGCGCCCTAGCATCCAAATTTGGTGCAGCAGCCGGAGCAGCATCTTCAACTGGCTGACGCAACCGGCGCCTTCCTTGCCTCGCTATCACCACCACCAACGGCAGCAACAACAGTAGCAGGAGGACTCTGTGCACCGCCAGTGCGACTGCATCCAAGAACTGCTCTGCCACTGGTCGTTGTCACCATTGATGACTTTGTCGCCTGGAGAAGGAGAAGGAGAAAGAAAGAGAGTGAGGGAGTGCTGAGGTGCTGCACTGGCATCGAGCTTCGCTCTCTGGTCGCTCTCGATCGACTTTGACCATCATAAGACAGACTGTCTAGAGCGGCATGACTACAACTGCTCGGATTTTACGGCTATTGCAGTCAGCATACTTTGATTTGATTTGCTTTAATTTACTCTGCTTTACTTTTCGATATATTTTTACAAAGTGCACTTTGATGCAGTGAAAAGAAAGAAAGGAAGAAAGAGAAAAAGCGAGAGAGCGAGAGAGCGCCGGACAAGGACAAGGAGTCAGGAGATTTGAGGTGAATGGAAGGAAAGAAAGAAAGAGCTTGAGCTGTTCCCATTTTTAGTGGGGAACGCAGTTTACAGGTACCTGTGGTTGGTGGAGGGAGGAGGGGAGGAACAGTGGTTGATTAGGTGAGCAAAATAAACACACAGACTGTTGGTTGAAGAGTGCACTCACTTGGCAGACCAGTCGGTTTTTCCAAAGTGCGTCGAGGAAAGGTGACTCCTGGCGCTGGGCACACCGACGGAGTTGTTGCTTATTGAGTTCTTCCTACCATTGAAACCATTGTTTACTGAGTTCTGACTTAAAACTGCAATGAAAGAAAGCAGGGAACAATGTACAAATGGTTAGAACTTCTACAGTGGACATTGATCCCTCAGCAACTCTTACCTGAGTTCTTGTACAGTCCACTTTTAGTGTTCTGCCCGGCAATGTATCTTGACCGAGCGAGGTACTGGTCCTTCATGCTGACGGCACTTTTTGCGTTGATCATCACATTGCTAGTGCCGTTGCTGTTGCTGCTGACTTTACTGCTCAGCGGCCCATTACCGTTGGGCATCTGACTGCCAATCTGCATCTGCAGCTGTTGAATGCTGTGGTTGTCGACATTGGGCGAGCTCGGTTGGACGTAGCTGGGCATCGTCTTGCTCTGGCTCGACTGGTAGTGCGAGGCGGCCGACTTTTTGTACTCGGACATGTTCGGCGCCGTCTTCACATTGGTCACCGTCTTCTCCGACATCGGCGTCACCGACAGGTCGACGTTGGCAAAGTAGGCGTACTTGAGTGACTGCACTGCAGTGGGACGCTTCGAGGGGTTCCACTGGAGCATGTCCTTCAGGAGGTGCAAGGCATCTTTGGAGAGGTTAGGCACTACAGTCTCTATTGGTATTTGCGTGAACTGGGGAAAGCGAAAGTTCATCATGTTCGCCAGTTGGTACGCTTCGGGCCAGTCATTCTGGTGAATCAAAAGTTAGTTGATTTAATTTCTCTAGTTACCATCTCATCTTACCTTGTCCGGCGTGCCCAGCACTGAGGTAACTCTGAAGTTTTGGTCAATTTCACTGCGCCCGGGAAAGAGTGGCTGCAGTGTGTACAGTTCGGCCATGATGCAGCCCACTGCCCAGACGTCAATGGGCGATGAGTAGTTGGTGGAGCGGAGAAGCACCTCCGGCGCCCGGTACCAGCGAGTGGAGACGTAGTCGGTGTACGGCGGCCTCGACCTGATCTCCCGTGCCAGTCCAAAGTCGGCGATTTTAATAAGCTCCGGACCCATGCACAGCAGATTCTCCGGCTTGATATCCCGGTGGAAGAAGCCGTGCTTGTGCATGAAAGTGAGGCCTTGGAATATTTGGTACAGTATATTGCGAATGATCGCCTCCGAAAAGGGGTTCTCTCTGGAGGGAGTATAGGGCAGTTCAATAATTAGCTGATGCAATTCCTAACTTCCTTGTCCCCCGTGCCCTTTAGTTCCGTGTGATCGTTGTCGGCGGATTTACTCAATCAACAAGTCACACACACTTACATAGACTTGTTTATAGTCCACTGATAGTGAGATAGTGAGACTAATGCAAACAGCACTATCTGCTCTTGAGTTGTTTTACAACACAAGACAATGTTTGTGTCCAGTGCAAAGTTTGCCTCCGGTTAACACAAAGTCAGAGTACCATAAACACCGACTGACAGTTGTAGAGGACTTTTACCTGCACCTGCACTAGCATCATCCCCACACCGGTACTCACCTGTCTTTAATCAGCTGATATAGGTTTTCCTTCATGTATTCGAAAACAAAGTACAGCTGGTTATCTTCACGTATCACCTCCTTCAGCTTGATTAGGTTCGGGTGGCTCAACTTTTGCAGTGACTGCAGCGTGAACAGTGGTGTAGTTAGGCATTGGAAGCGTGAAAGGGAGAGAGGGGGAAAGGGAAAAGAAAGATAGTAAAAAGTTAGCACACTTTTGTAGTGACTCGATCCTTAAACCGATCGAATGGGGCCGGCTTTTTTTGGACGCGAATAAGCAAGCAGACAGTAAGAAAGAAGAAGAAAGCAAACAAACATTAGCTCTCTCCTTTGGGCAAGGTCACTTTGCATGCCCCGGCCCGCCGAGAGTGAGTGTATGTCACAACAACCACTGCACATCCACTGCATTATCATCATCATCAGACTATTCTCAGCTTCAGAGGTCAGACTAGTTCGGACCGGTTCAACACACTCTGCGTTGATGTGCTGTGCAACTGCTGTGCAACTGCTGTCGCTGCCTTGCTGACCGGAAGCACAATCACACAAGTGATAGTGTTACGCAGAAAAGCAGTAGTAGCAGCACTTACATCTACCTCATCTCTGATCATCTTCTTCGCCTTCACTCTTTCTCTCTACCCACGATCACATGAACAGAAAGTGCAATCACGCGTTTTTTCTCTTTCTCGCTCGCACAGGTGGTGCCAAATTGTTGGTCTCCCTACTGAGTGCACGTCTGGTACTGGCCACCCCAGCGATGACCGACACAGTCCTCGACTCGAAACGGAGCCGGACGCCCAAGGGGACACAAGTCGATGCTCTATCGAGCAGAGGACGTCGTGTTGGTCGTTGTCTTTGCCGTTGTCTCCCTCACTGTCGCCACGGTGGCGCCGGGAAGAGGCGAAGAGAGCGTCTGTCGTCGCCACCAACGCCATTCGCTAATGGAGTTGGCAATTGATTCGCGCGTTGAGACTGAAACTAACAGAAAGCCTGAATCAGTCACAACACAGAAGAAGACGGCGCTGACAGTGCTCTCTGTGATTGCAGTTGTCTCCCTGGTGCGCCACCAGTGAAACTGTACAGTGGCCCTTGGCTGACTGTTTTGTTCTCAGATCGTTCCCCGAATGTGCACGGCTGAAATTAATCTGAATGCGGCAGCGTGATACCTTCTTTCTCCTTTGCGTCATTAACTGTTTTTTGTATATTGGCTCCACAGGCGAAATACCCAAAACAAATGATCAAGTGGGGTAAACAAAACAACAACAGCAGCAGTAGTCGTACAACCGATGTGATACCACTGCTTTGTGCGCGGTAGTCACTGGCAGTTGGCACTGGCACTGTCCTGCTGATCAAGTGCTCAAGTGGGAAGCTAAGTTAGGCGAACTCTCCGATATATATTGCTGCTACCATGTTTAGAAAGTGATAGCAGTGTTGGTAGTGAAAAAGAAAAGAGGGAGAGATGAGTGATAATTTTGAAAATTTAATGACGGTTCAGGGTAGAAAGGCACACCATTACTGAAAGAAGGAGAAGGGTGCACTTGAAAGCGAGTGACACTGAAACGGCAGCAAAAGTGGCACTGCTGATGTGCACTGGCGGCACAGCACTGTCATTACACCACATCGCAGACGAATGAACCGTACAATGAGTCTAATGAGAGCGAGACACCGACTACTTGGAAGTGGCGTCCCAAGTGAAGGGGGTAATTGCAGTGAGATACAGTCATGAATGTACTGCTGGAAAGTATAGCCGGTACACAACTCCAGACAGTGGGGTCTCTCCAGGCAACGACATCATCAACTTTGACAAAAGGAAAGGGAGAGAGTTGGTGGTTGGTAGTTGCTGATACTGTTACTGCGACTATCATCAGCCGCTCTAATTGCCCCTCTAATGCGAGCACTCTGGCCAGCAAGTACCGTTTAATCGGTTGTGGCCCCTTTTCTGCTCTAATCGAGTCCATCTCCCGGTCTTTTGGTAGTCATTCAGTTTGAAGTCTGCAGCAATCGGAAGTTGTCAATTCCATGGGGACTGTGACAATGAACTAACCGCCAGCAGAGTGAACAAAGTAGAACAATTGAATAAGAGAAGACGCGCATATTGGCCACAGGGCGAGTGACCAGCAAAGCCAGCAGAGTCAGGAGCAAGACAACAGTAGACTTACCTTAACTTCCCTTAGGTTCATGCACTCTTCCCAGGTGAAGTACTTGCGTTTCATTCTGAAGATCGAACATGGGAGAGGAAAGAAGGTGAGAGACAAAGAAGAGGACAATTAGCTGCATCAGTGGTCAGTGGTGAGAGCGTGCACCGAGAAAGCACTTACTTCTTGATGGCCACCTTCTCGCCGGAATCGATTTTCTGGCCGAGAAAGACCGAGCCATATGTGCCATCTCCCAGCTGGCTTAGCTTCACATATCTATTCATCGCAAGACGTATTGACGGCCTGATGGGGAGGCACTTCTGTGTGGTAATGTGTCGACAGACTGGGTGGACACAATGAAAACACACAGACAGAGGGCCCAGCGAGTTTCAGGAGAAAGGAAAATAAGAGGAAAAGGAGAAGAGGGGAGGAGGTGAGTATCACATTATTCTGCGGGTGCAGAAGTGGCCTTTCTTGTGGCCACAAGCTGAGCAAACATAGGCTGAGGTGATGGTGGTGTTGTCTTCTATGCCATCCACCTGAAAACAACAGCGACCACTGCGACGACTGACGGGCTGTTGTGTTGGGGCGAATGAAGCTTAGTCCAAACAGAAGACAAAGCGAGGGAAAGAAGAAGCGACGGTAGAATTGAAGCGGGCGATCGTCGGCAAAACCGAACGCCGACACTCGACGGCGCTGGCTCGGCGATCGTCGAGCAGAAGAGCGGAATGCGAAATGCCTGGCTACTAGAAATACTACCTCTCACTCTCTTTACTTTTGAGTCCTTTCTCTTTGTCGTCGTCGTCGCCGTTTCCAAAGCGATCAGGTGTGTGTGTGTGTGTGTGTGTTTGAGCGACCAGCAAAAGTGTACCGGTGGCACCAATCGAAATGTGGGGATGGGGATTCACATGGGTCATGCGTCACAGTGCCACTGCCTAGTGAGGATTCTGTGCTTCGCTGCACTCACACACACATTCTCTCATTCTCATTCACTTCAAGGTTTGGGCACCCGTGTCCAGGTGGTGGTGGTGGTAGTGGCCAGGGCAGTGTACACAATGCCAGTGGCTTATAGTCTACAGTACTTTAATACAACAAAACAACAGTAAACTACTAGAGGAGATAATAAATATACACGTACACATAAGGGAATACACTGAAAGGGCTGAATTAAACACACCAGAGGACTCAATAATGTACAGTAAAAACCGCCAACAAACCAGTGACCCATATCCAGTGGACACAGTTACATAAAATTTCATTCCTGCACCTGCTGATGACCATAATCCTTAGCCAACAAAGCCGCCCTTATTTCGGCAATACAACTGTATAACTTCGTAGCAGGTCCCAGCTTGAGGTGCAGCTGATCAGTGATGTCACTCTGCTTTAGCAGCAACATTGCCTCGCCGTCAATTTTCTGTGGTAGTGGTCAAGAAGTAGTAAAGAAAAGTAATTAACATTTAGATCTAACGCTTTAGAGCAGTCACTCCTAACTCTTACCTCGTCCGAAAACAAAGCAGCAGACTGTTCATCGCCAGTTAGAGCTCGCACAAATCGTTCAACAAGAGTGTAGTCCCAAGTGGTGACCTTCTTTAGCTCAAACTCTCCCTCGCTACCATTTAGTAGGTAGTTGCATCTGCTCAGTATTGGTTTCTTTTGTTTGACTGTGCAGTAGTCCTGTTCCAGCAAAGCAATGCTGTAGTTGAGTAAGTCCTGTTCATCTTCCTCTGTGCTGAAACTTAAGACTCCATTTGTAATTGGCATTTCCATTTGGTCCTGTTGGTTCTCTTCACTGATATCGTCTTTTTCTTCTTCTGATTTGATTTCTGAGTTTTCTGCCTCTTTATCGTTTTCCACATCATCATCATCATCTTCGTCTTCACCACCTTCATCTTCATCGCTCTCCACAGATTCATTGTCACTTTCATATCGATCAGTCGGCTCAGTGTCCAAGTTTTTGTCACTGTACGGGCAGTCCTCCACTGTGTCGTGACGCCTGTGATTGTACCAGCGAACATGCCCACGGCCATTGCAGTTTGTAACTGTACAAGTTGTTTTAGTCTTTTTAGAGTCTAGGAAACAAGGGAATCAGCTAATAAAAACACAAACACTTTAAATTGACATACTCTGGACGAATGATGGAGGCGGCTGTAGAGGATGATTAGCCTGGGAACACCAGTTAATTGGATGGAGGTTAGGGCAGTCGTCATCAATCTGAAAGCAACAATTCAACATTGGTTAGAGAAAAGAGCAAGTGCATCTCAACGTACCCAATAGTCGTATTTGTCATCCCAGCCGTCAAAGTGAATTTTCACAAAATGCCCCGTGCGACTGGCAATTGTGGCCACGCGAATGAAGCGAGGGTTATGCAGATCCAAGGCTTCCAACTTCATTCCCGTCTTCCAGCTGTTGTTAATCTTTGTTTTGAAGGCGCGTGCAGGCACTGAAACCATATCAGTCTCAGCTAGGTAGGTATCCCAGTTAAAAGCCTCACCACCCTGATAGTTGTTTGGCGCTGTCAGTGGCTTCCCTCTTGACTTGCACCTGTGAGAAGAGATAGGATTGAGAACTTTTGATTTGTTTGTAAAGTGATACCGAACTCTTACCAGTTGATGGGGTGAATGAGCGGTGATGTGTGGTGGGCCCAGTAGTCGTAACTGTCATCCCAGCCATCAAAGTGAATCAACAGATGATCATTGAGAATGTCTTTGATGCTCGCCACACACACTAGGTTGTTGTTGGCTCGATCCACTGCCTCCAGCTTCATGCCTACATTGAAGCCAGTGGCGACCACGGCTGCAAACTTTGCACGATCATCTGTTGGGCAGGTGAAAAGAGTCCATGGGGCAGCCTCAGCGTTGGTCTCAGCAAGGTAGCGCTCCCATACAAAGTCATCCGCTGCAATGCCTCGTGGCGGCTCAAGCTTACGATGGGTGCTCCTGCAGAAGCCAGCTGGGAAGATGAACTCGTTGCTTGAGTTCACCCAAAAGTCGTACTTTCGCTTGTATCCATCAAAATGCAGTCGGAGACGAGGGCCGATTATTTCCGTCACAGTGAGTACACAAAACCGTGATGGATGAAACGGATCAATGCCTTCCAACTTCATGCCCACTTGAAATTGGAATTGGAATCGGTCCTCCTTAGTCGGACACAGCTGGGAAGGCAGGAATGACTTGTATGGAATGGCAATGAATTTGTTCTTTTCCATGTAAGTCTTCCAAGAGAATGTTTTAAAGTCAAAGTGGTTGAGGGCGCCATGGCCAGGAGACGAAGGTGATGACGTAGCTGGGGTGGATGACTTTGGGGTGTCGTTTTTGTTTTCCTCATACAGCAGAGACAGCTGTTTGAACATTTTGTAGTATGTCGGATTCAAGTGCATACAGTCTTTGCAAAATTTAGAATCTTTAAAGAAATCCCTCTTTAGCCCGTATGTTTTGCAGTTTTTGCATCGTGCAATTTCATCATCTTCCGATTCTTGGTCTGAAAGCTCGGCCGTCATCAGCTTTTGCCTTTTTCTAAATGGCTCCTCTTCCAGGCCATCATCGCCAGCCACAAGCAATAGCTCGCCAGCTGAGTCCAATTTGAATCGGCAGACACTGCCTGGCAAGTACCCGACATTGTTTTTCCACTTGATAACACTCTTGATCATCGTCAGTGGATCTTCGGAAGTGTGAGAGGGCACTGAAACAGACGAGCCCGATGCGCTTTCTGCTGGAGCAACAAATACACAGCAGTGAGAACAGAGCAATGCGTTGTGGGGCAAGCGGTCATCTGACCGTAACATACCTTGGTCTGCGTCCTGTTCAAGGGAGTCCTGTAAATAAACAGACAAACAGCCTTTAGTTTTTGTGGTCATTCTGAGAATCTCGTCAAATGGGACAATTGCATTTGAATTTCAGTCGGAGTAACTACGCTCAACACAACATTGGCAATACACACTATTGTCAGTGTCAGTCGCTGATAGCTAATGCGTGCGGACAAACAGCCCACAACTCTGCACTCTGATGCTAACATTTACCAACAACTCACCTGTACTTTCGAGGTTCCATTCTCCAAAATCATCTCTGGCTCAGTTTGCTCTGGGTCAATCTTCTCGGCTATCGGAGAAGGGCAGAGAGTAGGGTTAGCGAAAGTGAAGTAGAAAAGGGTCAGTTTAGTGCGAAATAAGAAATGACAGTAGCGAGTAGTAGCATCAGCAGCCACAGCACAGTCAGCATTACGTACAGTTAGTGGCGATAGAAGAGGGATCCAGGCATGACTCGGCGGAAAGCGCCCTCGATTGGGACTCCATTGTCTCCTCCATGGTCACTGGAACGAGTGTGGACACTCTTCCGCAGTACCGCTTACCTCCTCAGGTAGTCACCAGAATCCAATTGGATCAGAACTTTAATTTTACAATAAAATTGAGAGATATTCATAAATGTGACTACGCAAATGCGTTTCGAGCTGTTGGCCTTGCCGCAGTCAGCCTGCCTGCTGGCTCACTCTTCTCTTTCCCCTTTCTCTCTGTACACCTTTCACCTTTCTTTCTTTCTGTCCTCTGTCCTCCTTTCCACATTTTCCTTTCTTTCTATCCTTTCTCTATCCTATCCTATCTAATCAGAACTATCTTTGATCTTATTTGATCGGCCCTGTTTGGACTCTGTTTGAGCAGGCTGAAATGACGAGAACACCGCAATGATTGACAGCAATGTCCACGTGATTGCAAGTGAATGATCAAACACACATCTAATGTCGGAAGTGATGAAAGAATAGATATCTGAATAGTTGATCAATATTCAAACAGGCTGCTGCCACCTTTGCGGTGGCGGCGGTCTGGTCTGTTGAAGAAGCGATTTCTGATCCGACGATGTACACTTCTGATCACTGCAACATGTAAACATCTGAATAGCATTGCACTTTTACTTTTATTCTTTCTACATTTTTAACTTTTCAACAACTTTGCTTCCTAATCTAAGAAACACCTGAGAACCATCTGATTGTGGATCTTTAACCACAATTGGACAACCATCATCAGAGCACGTGCTTAGTTCAGGCAAAACCGGTATATCGGCCACTAGTTCGGCGTCCAACTTTTGCGCCAACTTTGAGCCACTATCAGGGCCGAAAAGATGATGATTTTGCGAACAGTTTGAGCACTTGTAGTAGCTCATATTCTGCACCAGACCGAGGATAGGCACTTCGAGATTGCGGTACATGTTTGCTCCTCTAACGACGTCCGCCTGAGCTACTTGTTGAGGTGTCGTTACGAGCAGTACACCGTCGATGGGAATATTTTGGACGATGGAAAGCTGTGTGTCGCCCGTTCCAGGTGGCATGTCGACGACGAGAATGTCCAGCTCTCCCCAGTTGACTGAACGAAGCAGCTTTTGCAGAGCGGACATTACCATGAGACCACGCCAAATGACTGGATTCTCTTCTTCGACGAGAAAACCCATTGACATGCACTTGACGCCATAGTTCACTAGAGGAAGCATCATATTTTCTGAAAAGGAATAATAGAGTTAGATCAACTTAAGAGAAGTTGAGCACGTTCTTACGTTTGTTCAGTTCTGGTTGGCCACTGAGGCCGGTCATCTTTGGCAGCGATGGCCCAAACAGATCGGCATCGAGTATGCCAATTTGCAGGTTCTGGTGAACGTGTTTAATGGCGTACGCAAGGTTCACACTGACCAGGGACTTGCCAACACCTCCTTTGGCCGATGATACCAAAACTATCTTCTTCACGCCGGCAATCGGTAGCTTCTTTGGCAGCTTCCCTTGTGGTTTTGCCGTACCCAAGTGACGGCATTGATGCTACAGATGGGGTACAATTATTAAACTGCACGTGAACAATCACTCCAATATGATTACCTGTGTTAGTTTGTGTGCAAATGACCTGAAAAACACCTGCTTCAGAGATAAAGCCATTCTGATGTACGAAACGAGATAAATGTTTACAGCGCGCTTCTGTTTACGTTCAACTTGCACTGTCTGAAGTGGGCTTGTGTGAGCATGAGAACCACGTGACCGGTTTTGTGTTTTGTTGATTTGTGTGGATTTTTGGGTTTTCCATCAACTTGATCATCTAAAGGCCACCATGAAACTCTTTAGGCCGCTGTGGACACACTTCAAGCCACTGGCTGAAGAGAAGAGCGTCGATAAAATAAAGCATCTGCCTGTTCTGGCCAAGGAAATAACGCAGATATTGGAGCCCCGTGATGGCCAGTACTTTATTGACATGACCTTTGGCGGTGGTGGACACACGAAGTACTTGCTGAGTACACACAAGAAAATAACCATATTTGCACTGGATCGAGATCCAGCCGCCTTTCAGCGAGCCATCGTACTCGCTAAAGATGTTGATGCCAAGGAGAACGGTCAGAAAGTTATTCCTCTGTTGGGGCGATTCAGCGAACTGTCGACGCTGATGGGTAAACTCAAAGTTCCTAAACATTTTGTGGATGGCGCCATCATGGATCTGGGCGCCTCGTCTTTTCAATTTGAAGAAGGTCTCCGAGGATTTTCCCTGCGGGCAAACGGGCCACTGGACATGCGAATGGACGCAGATCGATTTCCCAACATGCCCACAGCGGCGGATGTGGTCAACACGTTAGGCGCCGAAGAGCTGGCAAAGATCTTCAAGACATATGGCGAAGAGAAGTACGCCATGAAGGTGGCGCAGACTATCATTGACTCTCGCTTCATGATGAAGAGCTTGAGGACGACACAGGAGCTGGCCACACTGGTCGGTAACGTTCTCGGCGGCGAACGGTACGACCAGCTGGGGCGCAGTGCTCACCCTGCCACAAAGGTCTTCCAGGCGTTGCGAATCTTTGTTAATAATGAAATGAACGAAATCAGCCATGGCATCGACACAGTGTCCCGCTACTTAAAACGCAGTGAACACCCGCAGACTGATAACGACAACGACCTGGTCACTGAGGACAGAGCCAAGGGAGGACTGCTGGGCGTCATTTCGTTCCACTCACTTGAGGATAAGATCGTCAAGGGAAAGTTTGTAGGACTGAAGCCCACCAAGGCGGAGAAGAACACCATCGCCTACGAGCGCCCTGACCTGGAGCCGGTCATCGAGAAGGAGCGAAAGACGTGGAAGTTCTACCAGACGAGAATCATCTACCCAAGCGAGAATGAGGTCAATCTGAATCCACGCTCGAGATCGGCAAAGCTGCGCTTTGGAGTTCGTCTGAATGATGCTTAAAAGGCTATAGGAGCTGAAGTGCACCACTCGATAAGACACTTTTAGTTTCTGTTGAACGCAAGTCACCCTCTAAGCCCTGATCTAATCACCACCAGCAGCAGCAGTCACTTGAGCCTCACTTGAGCTGGCTTGACCAATAATAAAGTCACTGATAACGCAAATGTCAATTGCTCTCTGAGATAGACTGTGATCTGTGCGTGCTAGTGTGACTCAAACAGTGTTTGAACGTAACTGGCGCAGTGACAAGTGTAGTGCGCTGTCCTGCCAATCGCCTAATCTGCCATCGATAACTGTCTCGTCTTTGCCAGCGTTCTTCAACCTCACAAAAAGCGCGCTCCACGGTGATAGGAGTGAAGGGACGTAGGCTGATTGATATAAAGTGACACCAGTGACGCTCTGACGCCGACATTGCTCTCTTTTGCTGCTTCTCTTCTTCCAGTTGTGCTGACAGACCGCACACAATGCGACTGACTGCCCTTCTACTTTTGGCCTTTCAAGGTAAGACGATGATATTTTCGGTGACGATTTTCGGAATTCTCATTACCTTCCTTTGCAGGCCTCCTCGTCTCTGCGGAGACGCCTGTCTTCAGCACCAACTATGTGGTGACGGGTCAAATTCTGCTCCCATATGCGGAGATTGTGGAGCCGTTTACTGCGTACTACAGCGCCGATGCCAACAAGAGCCGCATCGACTACTACGACGACCTGATGCAGACCGTCCAGCGACCGGACATTAATCAGTTCTACAAGCTCGCCTATATGGTCAACGGCGATGGCGATGCAGTGCGCGTCTGCTTCAACATGGCCGGTAAGTCTTGATGAAAAAGAAAAGATTTTAAACTGAAATTCAATTCAATACAGGCACCACACTGTCGCCGGTCTCTGTGCAGGGCGTTCTGCCTGATCTGAGCAACTTTCAGCTGAAGGCAAAGGGCGTCTGCCGAAAGCTGTCGAGTAAGGTGCAGGCGGAGGGCGACTGCGAGGCCTGGGAGTACCGAGTCACCTACGGACAGAAGGACAACAAGTACCTGTTCATTCTGCGACGAGACAGCCAGAACCAGCCCATTCCCATTTACTACCTCATGTTCGGCTATGACTCACTGCTCGGCTCGCACTACGACAAGTACGAGGTCATCTACGATCTGGGCTCCTACAAGACCGGACCCATTGACCCGAAGGTCTTTGACATCTACATGCCCTACAAGTGCACTGGCTTTCCCGGCCCTGGCCACCAGAATGTCGCCCTGATGAACCCGATGCGTGAGTTTATTCACGGCGACCGGACGCACATTGACCAGAGCTTTGATGAGTTTATGGCAAAGCACAACAAGTCCTATGTGGGCAAAGACGAGCTGAGCATTCGCGCGAAGAACTACCTGCACAACTACCGCTACGTCATGTCGGAGAACCGACGTTCCTTCAGCTTCAAGGTGGGCATCAACCACCTGGCCGACCGATCGGACGATGAGCTGCGCGTGCTGCGTGGCCGCCAGAACAGCAACACCACCTTCAATGGCGCCATGACTTTTGATAAGAGCAAGTACGACTTGTCGAAGGTCCCCGCCAATTGGGACTGGCGCCTGCTAGGAGCAGTTACGCCCGTTAAAGTAAGTATTTACAGGAGTTTTACATGTAGAACAACCTTCAATTCAAAATCTTATATCCTTCTAGGACCAAGCAATTTGCGGATCATGTGAGAAATATTTCGTCATTGTTTGAAGGACTTTTTTTAGTACTAATCAAAACTTTTGTTTCACTTATCGCAAATACCACAACGTAGGCTGGAGTTTTGGTAAGTGCCATCCACTTAAAGATCTTAGCAATCGGTGATCATCAACTAACTGATTGAACTATCACAACACAGGCACCACTGGTACAATTGAAGGTGTGTACTTTGTGAAGACGGGCAATCTGCTGCGACTGTCTCAGCAGCAGCTGATTGACTGCAGCTGGTCAGAGGCGAACAATGGCTGTGACGGAGGTGAGGACTTCCGGTCGTACGAGTATATCATGAAGGTCGGTGGCATCTCCACTGAGGACGCCTATGGCCCGTACCTGGGAGTGGACGGCAGGTGCCACGACAAGGCGGTGAAGAAGGCGGTCAAGGTGACTGGATTTTACAATGTAACTCAATATGACCCAGAAGCGATGAGGGTGGCACTCTTCAACAATGGCCCCGTCACTGTGTCCATTGACGCCTCGCAGAAGTCGTTTACCTTTTACTCACACGGCATCTACTACGATCCCAAGTGTTCGTCCAAGGATCTCGACCACTCTGTCCTCGCTGTGGGCTACGGTGAGCTGAAGGGTGAAAAGTACTGGCTCATTAAGAACTCCTGGTCTACCTACTGGTAAGCTGGTTTAGTGTGTTTCCCGTTTGACTAAACATGCCTTTTCACTTTGTGCAGGGGCAACGATGGCTATGTGCTAATTAACCAGAAGAACAACAACTGCGGCGTGCTCACTGATGCTACGTTCCCCGTTGTGGAGTAGCCAACTATTTGTGTGTTCCTGTTGAAGTCTGACAGATGTGGATAAAGTGTTGCGGTAGTGCACACCCAGATCTAGCTAGTAAATAAAATTGTGCAAAGGTCACTCCCCAGTGATACTCATCATATGACAGTGTGCCATTGAATGAAATAGTGCTGGTGCTAGCCACTTTTACAGTTGGCGCTCTATCAATGGGAAGCGACAACCGGTATCCCACCGCCATCAAGTGTGCCTTTTGATTGATTGTGTGTGTGTCTTGTGCCAATGCTCACTAGTGTGGGCATCAGCAATAATACCGAGTGACTACTCATGTGACAACTGATTCAGTCTACTTTCTCCTTTGCCTAATGAGTGCCACTTCATCCCTTGTGTTGGGGTGCTGCACTGACAGTTTCTCCGCTGATAAGACAGTGTGGCAAGTGGGCCAACTGACAGTCAGAAAATGAAAGATTAAAGTACGGTGCATGCACACACATACACAAGCTGCTGTCATTTGATTAGAAAGGGCTTTATTCTAGAACAGATTAGAGAAATCATCAGTTATATAATACAGTCAGTGTGTGTGTGTGTGTTGTTGGTGGGTGTGAGTTGTATCGGTCTGGGTAACAACAGATATGTAACGAATAAGTGTGTTTTTATGGGATGGGTGTGCCCGCAGCAGTAGTAGGTAGTAGTAGCAGAATATGGCCTTGGAGCGGAGAATTGAGCAAAAGAAGTGGGTGTGTGCAATTGCCAAAAAGGTCAGGAAGGGGAAAAGAAGGTGAGCATGTCAGTGGCACTTGAGAGAGAAGGCATTATGTGCAGAATTAATGTGGCACCTAGTAAGTTATTACTTTTTTATTGTTTTCCTGGTTGATTTCGCCAGCAGAGACGGTTTGGCAACTGGTTGCAGGGCTGAGGCAAAGAGAGGCAACAAAGAATTGACCATGTGTGCAACTGCTGACAGAATGGCTTGAGACGAGAGGAGGGTAACAGAGTTCAGAGTGTCTGACTAGGTTAATAACTGCGCTTACAGAGAAAATAGTGGGAGAGAGTGCAGCATCTGGAAGAGAGATCCAAGGCCGCACATGTCAAGTCTGTCTTGTGCTTTAAAATGTGCTGAGAGAGTAAAATGGAGCATAGAGAGTAAGTTTAAAATAGAGAAATTAATGTAATAATAATAACTAAAACGTATGGTAATTGAGTCAAGAAATATATGGAGTACAAAAAAGGGGTGAAAAGCTAAATAAAAGGGAAAACAAAACAAATTATGAGATAACCTAATCGGATAGAGTGTGTGTGATTGTTTGTGGTAACAAGGGTCATGTAAACGTGAGAAAGAGGTGAAGAAAGGTGGTGCAAAAGAGAGAAAGAGAGTAGGCAAATGGTGTGATCACTTGCGGGATGATCAGTGTTAAGACCAGGCAGAATGAAGACGACAAATAGGCACACACAAAGTAGTAAGGCAAACAGTGTAGAGCAGTCGGTTAGAGTGCGAGGAAACTGAGTCGATTTGATATAGATTGGAGACGGTCTCGTAGAGCAGAGAAGAAGAGAGAAGGGCTGTTCAAGTCTGAGCAATTGGGTGGCACTTGTGGTGGCAACGAAGTAGAGCTGAAGATTAAATGGTTCGTTGATGACTACCGAATAAAGGAAACTACTGATTGGCAAGGCTGAAGGCTGAGAGCAGAGGGGAAAAAGACTAAATGCAGTATTTACGAAGGGAAAGGAGGGGAAGGAGGTAGAGTAGAGCTAAAGTTATAGATGATAAAAGGCCTAAGGTGGTAGTGGTGGGTGGTGGGAGGTGGTGCTGGTGGTCTCTGGTACACTGCCACACCACTGTCCACTACGTCTTGAGGGTGACGGTTTTCAGGTGGTCTGCACTGCTTAACCTCTCCACTGCGGCAGAGGCGAGCAGGTAGAGACAGCCAAAGGGATCGTCCCCTTCGATGCCCGAGGAGAGCGAGGAGGAGGAGGTGGGCGAGGAGAGAGAGTGGTCGCTCAGGGAGGACATCTCAGAGCCGCCCACCGGACAGTAGTCGCTGGGGAGGGCCCTGTTGGAGGTCTGGTTGAGCCAGGTGACGATGCTGCTGTTCGGACAGAGGCCGCTCGAGGCGAAGCTCAGGTCGAGCAGGGTGGGCCGCTTTGGCTCGAAGCAGTGCTCCGCCTGCTGCAGCTGCTCTTCCTCGTGGTTCTGGCGCCACCTTTTCGTCAGCTTTATGGGAGAATGAGGATCTGAGGGTGAGGAGGGGGAAAGAAGGAGTGAGATGAGTGAATAATTAGCACATACTAAAGGCAATGTGACAGGCAGACAACTTACCACTGAAGGAAGAATTGCTCAGGTTGCGACTGAAGGTGCTGGCATTAGAGTTGGCGGTGCTGGTGGAGCTTCCGCTGTCCGAGTCAACGTCTCCATCCAGGTCACTTTCGTTGGAGCTGAAGCCATCGTCGTGGTTGCTACTGCGGAAGACAAGAGAAACGAGGAAAGCGCCAGCGCATTAGTGATAACAGTCAACACAGACGATTAGACAGTTGGCAGTGCGTGCAGGGAGGAAAAGAGGGAAAGAGAGGGAGAAGGAAAAGAAAGCTGCTGCCTGTTTAGCGTACCCTTGATTGTCGAGTAGACACCCAAAGCCATAATCTGAACCTGGCGACATATGGGAATCACCATGTTGTCGTTTGCTGGAGCTCTTGCGTGTTATCGTGTATTTCAGAGGGTCATTTCCTTCTTTGCGAATTATATCCGGCAATATCCTCCTTCGTGCGTTGATGAACCAATTGCAGACCTGTAGGACAGCAGAGACGGTTAGTGAACAGAAACGGGAAAAACCTCTTTTCACTTGTCATTGAGAGGGAATGAGTATGTGGACGCACCTGTAGCACGCTGAGATTGGCCATTTGTGAGAGGTACTGCTTTTCCTGGTCAGAGGGGTAGGCGTTGTATCGGTGTTCGTAGAGCCACATGCGCAGAATCTTCACCGATTCCTTGGGGAGGTTGCCGCGTCGTTTGCGATTCGAAGACATGCTGCTGCCTGCTCGATGTGACTCGTGCTCGTGCTCGTGGAGGTGTTCGAAGTGAGGGTTCCTCTCGATGATGGCGTTGACGTTTGTGCTGCCACTGCTGCTGTCGGAGTTGCTGCCGCTGCTGCTGCCGCTGGAGCTGCCTGGAGAGATAAGCTCTGAGTACAAGAGGAGAGAAGAAGGAGGAGGAGAAAGTGAAGAGTGAGAAATGAGAAAGGGAGATCAGAGTTGGTCACGCGGTAGTGCGATAGAAGAAGAAGAAGAAGCAGAAGAAGGAGGAAAAGTAAAAGAGTAGCAACGGAGTCGGTGTGTGACTGACGAATACGACAGTGACGGCGACGACATCGTCGTCTAACGGTGTGTCCCCAGACGGACAGGCACTCTCCGCGACGACATCACCACCATCAGCATCAGCATCAGCATCCACACCACCGCGAGAACACGCTCATTCAGCCCATTCAGCTGCAGCTCGCGCTCTTCAGAGGCCAATTCGAAGCAGCACAGACTTTCAGTGCAGGCAGAACACACGGTGTGACTGTCAGTCAGTCAGGGAGAAAGGAAAGACAGCCCCGAAAGAGAGAGAGTGTAGAAAGTGAAAGTACTCACTGTCAGACACGCCGACACACATATCACATTGAACGGCACTGTCTGTACGGTCTGCATTGGAGAAGAGGAGACCATTGCCTTAAACGCCAAAGACGATCAGGCAGACAGACAGCACTGCTACCACCACCGGTAGCAGCACTGCGATGTACAACTTAGTCAGTCACATGTCTCCTTTTCGCTTTCGCTACCTGAGAGTGAGAGTGGGTCTGCCAGCGTTGATAGATGCTCTTGGCTGCACTTTCTTTCTCTTCGATCACAATCACTGGGCGACGGGGGAGGCAGCAGAGAGGACGGCGACAGAGGTGCACTGCCGCTGCTACTGCTCTTGCCTTCTTTTACAACTTTTTTCAGTGCGAGTTAAAAGTATTTGTGTGTGTGTGTGTGTGTGTCTGCGACGACAGTGCCAAGGTCGCTCATTGTCCGAGACTTGTACAGGCGGTGAGACAGTGTGGCGACATATGCAGACAGCTCGTAAGTCAGTCAGCCAGCCATCGAAATGACCTTCCACCGAGTGTTCAGTGTGCGAGGCGAGGCGTCGCAGATGTGCTGCTTCTCGTTGAGGTGTTCATCAGTAGCAGAAGCAAGTCACAAGTGTGTTGCAGCTTTCGCTTAGCTAAGCGAACCGACAGATAAATCAGCCTGACTGTGTACAGCAGCTGTCCAAGACGGTGCGCACTCATGTACGGCTAGTCTCTCTCAGTAGGCCAACATCATCAATGGCGACAAGTGACAGTCGCTTACCACCCCTTACCAGCACCACTGGTGATCATCCGCGAGCATTAAAATGGTTGAGAGCGCAAATACTACTACGCGACCAGGGAAACAACAAAAACAAAGCCATGTTGACTGCTGCTGGACTGCCAACAGATCTTTTTTGACAAAAGGAAGCAACAACTGTCTAACTCGGAGTGACATCGACAACATCAGACACGGCAACAAAGCAGCCCAGTCGATGAGTGTATGGTGTCTGGCCGTGTGACTTGTGTCTCTCCTTCTCTCCTTTACTTTCTTTCTTTATCTTTCGATGTCTTTCCCTTCGCCTCCCCTCAGACGGGCGCGCAGAAGTGCCGATTGGCGCCAGACGCCAGAGTGCCAGGCCAGATTGCGGGCTCATTCGCTTTCTCTCTCTCTCTCTTACTTTCTCCTGCACAGTGAGAGAACGCGCGCGAGCGCTTGACTGCGGTTCAAAAGCACCAAATAAGGCTAGTATCCTAAATTAAATACGACACTCACTTAATGGATATGTAAGTCGGCAGCTAATAACAATGCGGTGGTGGTGGCGTTGCCGTCTGTTTGCCGCCACAATCCTCGAGGAGGAGCATGTGCTATAATTATCGAAACGAGTGAATCGAGTGTGTGTGCCTAGTTTCCATTTCACGAGTGCCAAGACGATCGCGGATCGGGGAGCGATAGCCACAACACTCTCTCACACACACAGCCTGCGCCAACAACTTTGACAAATCGACCAGTAAGCAAGCAAGCAAGCGGCAACCGCAACAAGTGCATCTGCGTCGTAGAGCAAAGAGAGCAAGGCGCAGGCACTGTTCAGCGGTGCCTCTCTGCGCGAGGAGGCCTCACCACTGAACAGGTAAACAGGAAATAAGGAAGTGGAAGATGTCGACAGAGCAGAGAGTGTTGTGACAGACAGACTGACAGTTAGAGCACGCGGAGATGCGGCCATGCAGATTGTGCCAGTGTCAACACACAACGACCACCGAATCGGGACTGAGCTGCTGATCGAGACTGAGGCCAGCACATATTGGCACAGTCGACCAGCAGCAGCTCCACTGAGTGGCACTTCCACTTTCACTCTCAGCGTGTGGAGGCAACCTTGTCCTCGAGAGATACCACTGCCACTGCGAACAACGGCTGTTGGGAGGGAAAGAGAAGCACATCAGCAGCAGTTGATTAGAGTGATCAGCACACTACTCCTCTGATGACTGCAGTCCAGCAAACGTCAGCAGGAGCAGCACCTTGCTCGAGTGCTCCACAAGCTCACTCCAAATGGTGCCGTCTCAGCTGCAATCCAGTCAGCTCTGCTCTGCAACTGTCTTCATTCAGCCTGTGCCCCTCGATGCAATCACCATCACCATCGCATCGCCATAATCGTCGCTGTCATTTCAATTGCTGCAAAGGTTAGCACTGTCGCAGTAGCATCAGCAGAGGCAGTAGCACTGACTTGTACTTGAGGCTTTTCGTGCAGCTCTGACAGGAAACAGTGCGACTGACTGCTGAACTAAGGCAACTCTAAGACAGCGTGCTCTGCCTGTCTGCCTCAGTCGCACCATAAATACAACACAGAAAGAGGGAGAACGGGAGAAGGGAAGGAACGAACGAGGATCCTCGCTCGGCGAGGACACTCCATAGCGATGCATGGCGGCCGAATGAGTGAGTGATAAGTGTCGCTCGCAGAGGAACACATACAGACGATGCTCAAAACAGAGGAGAAAGAGAAAGAGAGCGAAGTGCATACACGGCAATTGCCCATCATCAACTCTTTTCCGTATGGTGACGTAGTAGATAGCAGTGCCTAGTGTACCACCACCACAAACAGGCAGACTGCAGAAGTGACTGCTTTCTAATCACTGCCTGCCTGGCATAATCAATTGCAGAAGCTGCAGCTGTACTGGTCGTCGCATCTCCACCACAATGCACTTTGACAACTGCAGAAGACAGTGAAAAAGTAGAAGGCTGTATCCCAGTCTGTGCAGCATGGGTTTTGTAACCAGTCAGTGAGGGATGAGAGATGAAGGGACGCTGATTAGTGCCAAAACATGCACCGCTGCAGTTGTGCGGTTGCTGCCGGTGGCGATAGCATTCCTGGCGCAATGTACGCCGAGCAAGCTGGATTTATTATCAGACCGAGATGGTTCAGTTGATGGTACTGCTGTTCCTGCTACTGTCACTGCTGCCGCTGCTTCTCTCTCGATAAGTCGGAAGGATATAATACTGCTTTTGCTGTGTAAGCAAACTTGGAAAAGGTGAAGCAGCAGCGGTTGATTCTACTGCTGCTGCTCTTAACTATCTGCTTACTGCCATAATAATTGGCCTATTAGGTGACACTTGACGACACTGACAAAAAGTACTCCTGCCAGCAGCAGCAGCAGAGACAGCAGCACCGCCACCACCACGACCACGTTGTCGATCAGCGATGCCGGGCAGCTGCCAGACAGGAAGCAGCAGCAGCAGAAGAAGGGAGAAGAAGGGAGAGAAGAGCGCGAGAGAGCACGCCGTCTCCGCTGGAGGATATATTCAGCCATTGGCGAATAGGTGCATTACCGCACTGCTCACTGAGTGGGAGGATGACGTGCCCAAGTTCGGTGCAGTACATGGCCGATGATGCTGCTCAATTGAGAGCAAGGCAGGCGCCAACAGCACAAAAAGTAGACCTCACCGTCTGATTGAATGCAGAACATCGTCTCGAAGTGAGAGTGCCTCGAAGAGGCACAATCGGCAAAGGTCAGCATCTGCATCAGCAGCAGTTTGTACAAGCTTTTTCTGTCTGTATACAGGGCAGGCAGTGCGAAGGTGAACATCAGTATGGCGGCAGTCAGACCATGTAGTACAGTGTGTGCCTGTCTGAGAGGTCTGTGCGTGTCTTCTTACGGCAGTCGAAAAACGCCAAGCGCCATTTAAAGTGCACACAGAAACGACAAGTGAGAACAGATGCCAGTGGCGAATGGATTGCGATGGATGGAAGGCAAGGCTGAAGTAAGATCAAAGACGTCCATGTTCACTCGGTGTGCAGGAACAAGAAATAGCAACAAATGCGCACACAGAGGGGCGAACGGGCAAACGAGTGAATGAGCGAAACTGGGTCAGACACTTTGCACAATAACGAGCGATATAACAGCGTACTAATTGCAGTATCGAGCCGAACAGATTAGCACAAGAGGATGCGAGCGGTGGCGATGGCGAGGACCACTGCTGCCAACAACACAGCACTGCCAGTCTCTGTCTGCCTGGCTGCCAACGATGCGGACTGTCATGTCGTTTGTTGGCTGCTGCTGCTTCATCTTCACTCATTCAGAGTCTGCCTGCCTCCAATCGGTGTCAATTGGCCTCCACCAGAAGCAGAGCTGTCGCCGACAAGTGTGTCGATGATGGTGGTGCTGCTGACCGATGGACTAGCCTCCAACTCGTAAAGTGACAGATGAACTGATCCACTGGTTCACTGTCGTCATATGACGCCTGCACCGTCCTCCACCAGTTTATCTACTGTGCTCGCCGTGTGAAGTAAGGATTCCACGATGAGCAATTTGACAGTTGACACTACAACTGTTGCTGTTGCTGCAGTCGAGCGTACAGTTGCAGCGTGGTTCCGCAAGCTGGTGATGATACTTTTCTGTTGTCGATTTAAATAGCCTCAATGAACGAGCAGTCTTCTTCTTCTTCCCTTTCCTCTGCTCGTTCTGCTCGTCAACCTCTCGGTACAGGCGAACATGCAGAGAGAACACTGCCACATCTTCTGCTGGCGGATCGTGCCAAGGCTTCGAGGCCACGTAAGAAGTACGGCACTCACTCGGAGCAAGTGAGCAAGTGTAATTGCCAGGCTCGGTGACACATACAAAGTAGCACTGGAATATCTGGCATTTTTTTGCCACACCAAAAGCAAACTTTAATCGGCCTGAATGCGTCCATCTATCCGCTTCTGTGCCAGCCCGAGTGTGTCTCCAAAAATACTCAATGTGCCTGTCAGTGAGAGTTCGAGTCAGAGCGAGCTTCGCAAGTTTCGAGTCTCAGTTAGTCAGTTGACAGAATGGTCGGTCCTTCTTTCGGAGCAGACGGTTTGCTAAAAATACATTATTCGGTACTGATGCCGTTTCTGCTGATGCCGCCACTACATAGGCACATGCACTACCACTGACGACACCGACGCCGACACCGCCAAATGTACTTGCCGCCGCGACGGCAGGCACCGATTGACGTGACGTACAATCAGCCGTGCAGTTGACATCTCTTACTGACATTTGCTGCGGCTGAAGCAGTGACTGAGTGTGCCTTCAGCTTCCCTACCGCCGGATTCACTACTCGCGCGAGCGCAGATGCTGTGAGCTTACCTTTTTTACATTTCATTACGACCCAATTGTCTGCGCTTGTGCTTGTTGCTGAAGTGTGCCTGTGGCGCCAGTGGACGAGATTTGTTGGCCAGTCAGTTGGGGCTGATGATAAAGCTGATGGTGCTGGTTGTTTGCTGGTGGATCCAGTTCAGTGAGGGCAAAGGTGAGGTCCACAGAAGGTGAGATGGAGTTTGGAGCACAATTGTAAAAACACGTGGAATTCCAATTTAGAGAAGTAGTCTTACAGCGAAGTTAGCAGGGCATCTGTCAGTGAGTGAGTGCAGCGTGGGGGCCCGACCTGTCAGCTTGCGCGCCAGTGCGGTCTGCGTGCGAATAGTGGCACAGAGCGAAGTCAACTGAAGCTAAGAGTGCTGTGGCCTGTTGAGAAGTGCTGTGGAGGCATGTGGAGGAAGTGACAGCCACGTGGTGTGGGCAAGGGGCACTGAAGAAGGAGAAGAAGGAGGAGGAGTGCTAGAGCTGGGCAAGAGGAGGCCCAGCAGGAGCACAAGTGTAGTCGTCGTCGCCGGACAGTGGTTGTGGACCAGAGTGGTCGATTCCAGGAAAAACAGGAGGAAGAAGAAGAAGAATAAAAAGTTTGACGAACTAAACACTCGCAGAGAAAAGTGAAGAGAGCTGAGCGCTAGACGTCAGGAGCTGTTGCTGCTGGTGCTTTTCTGAAGGAACTGAGCACACAAACGCACGTGTTTGCGGCTGTGCTAGCCTGTTTCCCCGCTCTGGGTGCTACTACTACCGCTGTGCTTCTACTTCTTCTTCTTGTGCTTCAATGTGCTCTGCTGTCCTATGCTTCCACTGCCAGAGAAGCCACTGCCACAGAAGATAAAAGTTAGTGTGTAGAGAAGAGAAGATACTTCTTGACTTTGACAACCACTACCACTACCACGGCAACTGGTGATTGCAGGATTGACTCCAGTCATGACATGCTGTCGGTGTGTTTTGGAGTACTTCGACGACGACGAGTGTACGCCAGTGGACGACAGACAGCTACAGAGACAGTCCTTGCAAGCACAGTAAGTTGCACGCACTCTTGTCGGCTCATATGATCATACTGGCCAAGCTGAATTTTGCAAAGGCAAGCCTCGTGCTCTTTCTCTTACCACGAGCAAAGATCACCGCGTGCGCGAGCGTTTAATGTCGTCGAAGTTAGTTAGTAATATTTGTATAATAGTGTGGTGCTTCAATGAGTACTGGCCAAGACTGCTGAAGGCGCCATTGTCTAGCCAATGCTGACGGCAGTGGAAAGTGCCTGACCAAAGTTGCACAACGAATGATAAAAATGTGCAAATTGTGCTATCGCCCAATTATCTCACGCGTACTTTCACATCGTCACATCGGTCTTACGTGGAAATGGTAGCAGTGCAATTGTTGTATTCGTCGATAGATGCTCCTCATCAGAGCCCCCCTCTTTCCTCAGTACCTCCTTCACATGCAACGTCAGGCAATTTGTTTAGTTTTGCTAATGATCGATTCAAGCTTATTCATGCTCTTGGCCAAGTCCACTTTGATTCGATCTTTGAGGGCAGCCTCGTACTTTAGCATCCTCTCAGCTGACTTTAGACGGCTGTCACTTTCCAGGTGGCTCAGTTGAAGCTGCTCCAGGTATCGATACTGCTTGTCAAGCGTCTCAAAGAGGTCATCCAGCTTTGTGGAAAAGTCCTTGTACGTTAGTCGGTTCGCCCGAAAATCATCAATCAGACTGCGCAACTTGGACACTACTCCCATAAACTCCTTCAGTATGGCTTCTTGAGTGCTCTGCGCATTTGGTCCGTTTGTCTGACAGCTTCTAGCATCAGCAGAACCTGTAGTGACAGTAGAGCTTGTTTTGACAGGTCGATTATCAACAGGTTTTGAGATCGGATTCGTTTTTCTGTCTAAAATTTTCTTAATAATTCCGCTTGACTCGAGCTTGGAAAACGCAGAATCTAGATGTAGAGGAAATTAGAATTTAGTATTTGAGTGTTTGAGTAAAGCAAATTACCTGATAAAAATACTGTGGCCTTGTCAATGCAATCTTTAGTGATGTTTAATTTATGTTTATCAACGCCCTTATTATTTAGTTGAATTAATTGTTCAGTGTTGAGAACCAGTTCAGAGCAAATTTGAACTGCCTCTGACAGCTTTGTCTTTAGTTGCTCGTTCTCCACGTATACTTCCATTTCTCCTCTGTTATCAGCCAGCTTTTTCAGTTTGACATTTTCTTTACTTTGCTTCTCAAGCTTCTCTTTCAAGCTTTTAATTTCATTATTCTTTTTCTCAAACTCGTTGAGAACTTTAAACTTCAACTCTGATGAAAAACAAAATGGTTAGCAAATGTCAAACACCAACAAATACCTGTTCCATACCTGATTCTGGCGTCATCGGTTCATTACTTTCGAGTAAATATATTTTCAGCTTTAAATCAAAATTCTCTTTCCTCAGCTGGTCCATCTTTTCGTAATACTCTTTCAGGAGAAAATCGTGATCCATTTGCGACTCTTCAATCGACAGCGATGGCAGTGTGCTCTCGGTCAGCTTTGAGAGGTCGACATAGGTGGAGGGAAAATTCTCCAAAGCACAGGAGCGATCCTCCAGGTCGCCTGTTTCTTCCATTCTGGTGGGTGAATAGGGTTCGGTCAAGAGGAACTCGAGGACTAGAAAATTAACCGATTTTTTGTTCAACAAATGTAACTCGTGCGCGAAAATATTTTTGCGAAAACAAACCGACGTTTTCGCCGGTGGCAGTGGAAATAGCTGTCGGTCGGTATAAAAAGTCGCCGACGGCGGAGGTGAAAAAAGTCTTCCGTTATCTTTAATTAAAAAAGGTTTGCCGCATACAATTGTTCAATGTATAGATCTAGATAGCCTTTTGGTAGTCAGTTTCAGTTACTGATAGAGTGACAGCTCAAATACTGACACCAGATTCAAGATGGCAACATGAATGCTCTCAACAATGTACAGATTACATCAGCCAGTTTCATCAGTTGGTGAATGGAATAAACTTGGAGTACTTTGCCGGGAGGAAGGGCGCCAGCGCCTCGGGAACGTTGATGCCCTCGGGCGTCTGGTACACCTCAAGAATGACGCAGATGACGCGGGTGATGGCGCACATTGTGCCGTTCAGCATGTGCACGTAGTCCACCTGGCCGGTCATCTTCTTGGACTGTCCAAAGCGGATCTGCAACCGCCTCGACTGGTAGTCGGTGCAGTTGGAGACAGAGACCAGCTCGCGGAAGGCCTTCGAGCCGGGGAACCAGGCCTCGAGGTCGTACTTCATGGCGGCGGCGTTGTTCAGGGCGCCCGAGACAATGGCCACCACCTGGTAGGGAATGCCCAGCGACTGGTAAAAGGCCTCCGAGTTGGCGATCATCTCGTGGAAGTGGTCCCAGGACTTGTTCGGCGAGCAGATGATGAACTGCTCCACCTTCTCAAACTGGTGCACCCGAAAGATGCCTCGCGTGTCACGGCCGTGAGCGCCCACCTCCTGGCGAAAGCAGGTCGACAGACCGGCGTATTTGATCGGCAACGAGTCAGGGTTCATCCACTCGCCTCGGTGCACCGCGCAGATGGGCTGCTCCGAAGTGGCAATCAGGTACTTGTCCTCGCTATCCTCGCTGTCCTTGCTCGACACCACCTTGTACAGCTCATCATCGAACTGGTTCAGCTGAGCAACGGCCGCCATCAGCGGCTTCTTCATCCAGAAGGGAGTGTACAGCGGGATAAAGTCAGCGTCAGCCAGGAAGCGCAGGGCGTACTGAATGAGAGCCTGCTGCAGAAAGACGCCGGGTCCGCGGAGAAAGTAGCCCCTAGAGCCGGCAATGTCAGCACCATGATCGGTGTCCATGCCGCCGATCTTCTGGATCAGGTCAATGTGCGAAAGCAGTTTGAAGCCCTTCTTCTCAAAGTCAAAGTCGCCCCACTTGCGAACGATGGCGTTCTCGTCCTCGTTATTGGAGATGGGCACATCAGGATGAAGGAGGTTGCCAATTTCACGCAAAATAGAATCTCGCGTCTCTTCCAGTTCGTTCAGCTCCTTCGTCACTTCGATCGTCCTGTCCTCCACTTGCTGGCGCATCGACTTTAAGTTGTCCAACGTGAGGCTGGCGTCAATTTCATTGATCTTCTCAAAAAGTTCAGCTAGCTCAAAGGGTTTCGTCTCGTTGGCGGCGGCCGGCGTAGTAGGAGCAGCCGCCTCGTCTCCCTTGTTGCCTCCCGCTTGCTTGTTGAGCTTAATCTTATTGCCGTACTCCTTGGAGATCTTATTCTTCGCCTTGTTCAGCTGATCTAGGCTGTGCCGCAAACCTCGCCACTTGGTGTCTAGGCTGATCACCTTCTCGACGGCTTCGACGTCATCAAAACGGGATTTGACATTCTGGCGAATGCGGTCCGGGCATCCGCCCTTATCTTCACGAAATAGATCCAAATCGAGAACCATTGTTTTGGTGGTGGTGATCGAGAGGACGGGATGATGCAAGGCTGAAGATGATGCGAGTAACAAGAATAGAGATGGCCTTTTGTAGACAAATTGTCGTTGTGGACACGTTGCGGCTGCGTTGCTTTTTTTCTTTGTACAAACTGCAAATGGGTCACAATAGCCGGCAACATCATTCAAAACAAACGCAGCAAAACAGCTGCTGATGCGCGGTCTGGTTAACGGACTGGAACTTCTTTGCAACAGTTGACCACAATGCGCCATGGACAAACTCCGGTAGATAAGAGAGATTATTGAAACTAAAGCGAAAGGATTAAGTTTATACTAACCAAACTCTATTTTGTTCCGTTTAGAGTGAACTCGATTGGAATTCAGATGATCCCTGAACTGTTGCACAAAAAACTGTTTGGCGCCCTTCCGCATAAGAATTCAACTGTAAACGCCACTTACATTCTAAGTCAACTGAAAAAGTCCATTGAGAATGTTCAGTTTAAAACGACCAGTGATCAGTTCAGCAGTGCCTCCGGTCAGTCGTTCGAGTATCCCTGGCAAAGAGTGGCAAAGTATTTGCCTCCGCTCAAGAACAACAACGTCACTGATCACCTGGAACTGCTTGGCCGAACGTACTCGACACCTTACCTAAAATGTGTTCACAGTCTGCTGACAATTCCTGACAGTTTACTGGAAAACAGGCCCAAAGAGTGGAGCTTTAGTCGCGGATGGACGCGATACACTCTCGACGGGAACGGTGGCTATTTGAGCGAAGCTGTCCAGTTCCCGCTTGAAGATTCAGTGGTCTTTGACATTGAAGTCTGCATGGAGGCAAGCAACAACAACAGGCCTACATTGGCGGTGGCACTCACACCGGCGGCCTGGTACTCTTGGTGCGGAGACACTCTGATCAACCTGAACACGGAGGCAACCGAAACGAGGCCCATCTTTGGCTCAATCGACGACATCTCAATGGAGGACCTCATTCCAATGGGCCAGTGGAAAAGTGGCGAGCGACTCATTGTCGGCCACAACGTCAGCTTCGATCGGTCGTACATCAAAGAGCAGTACAACATTGACCTCGACGGAACGCGCTTCCTCGACACGATGAGCCTGCATATAGCCGTCTCAGGCCTGAACCAAGACCAGAAGATATTCGCCATTCGGAATGGCAATCCGTGGAACTCGATCTCATCACTGAACAACCTCAACGACGTCTACAAGCTGTACTGCCAAACGGAGGAGAACGTCGACAAGGATCCGCGAAATGTATTTGTGAAGGGCAGTCTGGCCGACGTGTATCACAGCTTTCAGCCGTTGACTGACTACTGCTCAAACGACGTCGCCGTTACGCTAAAGATACTAAAGTCCCTTTTTCCCACCTTTGTCGAACGCTTTCCCCATCCAGTGACACTGGTGGGCATGATGGAGATGTCCGTCATGTACCTGCCGGTGAATAAGCGCACCTGGAAACGCTACCTCAACGAGTCGACGTCCATCTACGAAGAGTACAAGGGCGAGATCAATCAGACGCTGAAGGAGATTGCCTGCGACTCCTGCAGCTACCTCCAAGGTGACAACTATTTAAAGGACCCCTGGCTGTGGGACCTCGACTGGAGCACTCGTCCGGTGGGCTTCAAAAAAAGCTTTGAGCTTTCGAAAAAGCCGACGAAATCGAAAAGTAACAGCAATAGTAGCAGTCTGGTGGAGACGTTAATGGACACGGCAAAGCACCTCAAGAAGAATCAGCCCCTTTTGCCCGGCTACCCAAAGTGGTTTCTCGAGTTTTGCGAGAGCTCGCGCAACTTGAACAAACTCGACCAGGTCGACTTTGACACGATCATTGAGTCCAATCAGCTGAACATCAGTCCGAAGCTGCGTGCCATTCCAAAGCTGCTCAAGCTCATGTGGAATGGCTTTCCGCTGTACCACGACAAGGTCTACGGCTGGGGGTACCTGGTGCCCGATGAGGCGCAGCTGCTGGACGACGAGAGCCAGGCCCACTTTGGCCCAATGGAGCAGATGCTGGAGATGGCAAAGGCAAATCAGATGGAGGTGGACCGTCTGAAACGGGAGGAGGGAATCAAGGGCATTGTGCCGGGGTGCCTCTTCTTCAAACTACCTCACAAAGACGGGCCAAACCGAAAGGTGGGCAATCCTCTCGGCAAGGTAAAGTGTAGAGAGAGAAAAGACAGATTCCTTTCATTTCCGTTTACTTCTCTATGGCCATCTTTCAGGACTTTATCTCAAAGATAGCCGACGGGACACTGCGACCCTTTCTGAGCACCGTCAAGGACCTGGTGCTGCAGCAGAACAAGATCTCCTACTGGGTGAACTCCTCGAAGCGCATCCTCTCGCAGCTGGTCATCGCCTACGACTCGGCCACCGGCGACGGCTGCATTGTGCCGCGAGTCGTCGTCTCGGGCACGGTCACCCGCCGGGCGGTGGAGCCCACCTGGCTGACGGCCAGCAACTCATACGCCGACCGACTGGGCAGTGAGCTGAAGGGCATCATCCAGTGCCCGCCCGGCTACTGCTACGTGGGCGCAGACGTCGACTCGCAAGAGCTGTGGATTGCCGCACTCATTGGCGACGCCCACTTCAGCGGCATTCAGGGCTCCACGGGGCTGGGCTGGATGACGCTGAGGGGCGACAAGGCGCAGGGCACTGACATGCACAGCGTGACGGCCAACTCCATCAACATCAGCCGAGACGAGGCGAAGGTGCTCAACTACGCGCGCATCTACGGCTCAGGACCGGACTTTGCCGCCCGCTTCCTTCGCCAGTCGAACACCAATCTGAGCGAGGAGGAGGCCAAGTCGAAGGCGAAGAAGATCTTTGTGGAGACGAAGGGCGTCAAGAGGAGGCTCACCCACTACGAGGGCGGCGAGGCGACGAGGGTGGTGCGCCAGTGGGCGAACGGCACCGAGTCGCACATGTTCAACAGGCTGGAGGCGATCGCCACCAGTGAGCACCCGGAGACGCCCTTCCTTCGAGGGCGCATCAGCCGGGCGCTGGAGCCGTCTGTCGTCGGCTACGACTTCATGACCAGTCGCATCAACTGGGTGGTGCAGAGCTCGGCGGTGGACTTTCTGCACATTCTCCTGGTGTGCATGAAGTGGCTCATGGCCGAGTTCCAGATTGACGGCCGCTTCTCCATTAGCATCCACGACGAGATTCGGTACATTGTTCGCGAGGAGCACAAGTACAAGGCGGCACTGGCGCTGCAGCTGTCCAATCTGCTGGCGCGAGCCTACTTCACCTCGGCCCTCCAACTCAACGACCTCCCCGCCTCGGTGGCCTTCTTCAGCTCCATCGAGATTGACCAGTGCCTGCGAAAGGACGTCCACCAGGACTGCAAGACGCCCTCCAATCCACTGGGCCTCTCCAAAGGCTACGGCGTGCCAGCGGGCGAGTCATTGAGCATAGCGCGACTCGTCGAGCTGCTGCAGAATGACCTCCACTTCTATCAAACAGAGTGCAACAAGAAACAGCCATCGAAGGAGCGCTTGACCGTAACTGCTTCATAAAAACTGATGATCGCCGCCGTCGATGTGGTGGTGGCTATTGCTGCTATGGTCACATGATGACGCTAAACGTGTCACCGATAATAAACAGCATCAGTTTGATCTGTCAGCATCAGCCTAGTGATCGCATTCTCCTTCTCTGGTATCGGGAGCGCATTTTCACTGCCACGGCGTCGTCAGCTGACGGCGACCTGAGCCGAGCTGCACCGTTGTCTTCGCCGCCTGTGAGCAAGGGCGGCGCTGCGGTCGTCGTAGCGGCAAAAGAGTAGTGGTGGTTGTCCTGCTGCTGCAGCAGCTGTTGTAGCTGTTGTAGAAGTGTGAGTGTCTGCTTGCCCAATTGTAGGACAATTCGCTGTTAGGGAGAGAGAGAGCAGAGAAACAAGGTAAACACGAGTGATTTCGCTGTTTAGATTACCACTGGCCATCACAGATCTTGAACTGCTCCCTCTCCCCGACTACCTGGCCCATCTGAAGATCACCACCACCACCACGATTATCACCCGACACTGCAGCTGCCCACCCCAGTGAGACCGTCCCCAGCAGCGATGTCTCACACCGAGACAAATGGCTTCTACGACGACAACCAGAACATCGACGATGCTTCTCCCGAGAAGCAGGTTCTCTACTACAAAAAGAGGTACACCCACCTTTCTTTTACACCTTCTTTTGCACAACAGCTCTGCTTATGTTGTTGTGGTTGTTTTGCCACCAAAAACGTAACCATTCCATTCTTTATCTCATTACAGATTAGAAGAGCTTCAAGGGGAGTTTGATGAGTACCAGCAAAGTAGTCGTGAGCTGGAGAATGAACTGGAGACGCAGCTGTCGAACTACGAGAAGCGTAACCTTGAACTCGAGGTGAAGAATCGGAACCTGGTGACGGAAAATGAAGTGCTACGAACTCGATTCGAGAGGATATCTTCAGAGAGTCACAACCAGCTAAATGATCTGCAAAGTAAATACGAAAAAGTTTCAACTGAAAATGAGCAGCTGAAGAGCTACATCAGAGACTTGGAGCAGTCGAATGATGATCTGGACAGGGCGAAGCGAACACTTGATGCCACCCTCGCCGAGTTTGATTCCAGATTGAATGAGCAGATAGAGAGAAACGAGCTACTAGAAAGTGAAATAGGCGAAAAGGAGCAACTTCAAGTGGTCATACAGAGGCTAAAGGACGAAGCTCGTGATCTTCGGCTGGAGTTGATGATTCAACAGGGCTCCAAGAACAAAAAGGCCGTTGTCGGAGATGGTGAAGGCAACAACAGCACCGGCGGCACCACCCCCTCTGGCCCTCACCACCGTCAGTCGAAGGCAGCTGTACATAGTAACAATAACAATTCATTTTCCGAGCGTCTAACAAACGGAAGCGGCGGCGGCGGACCAACGACGCCGGAGAGCAACAAAACATTTGCCGGCGGCAGTCCGAACGGTAGTCCCAACTACAGTAGTAATACTCCGAAGCAGTCGCCCAACCCGATTCCACTTCTCTCCGCCTCATCGCGAATCTCCGCGCTGAACATTGTCAGTGATCTGTTACGAAAAGTGGGCGCTCTGGAGTCGAAGCTGGCCAGCTGTCGCAGCATCGTTCCCGTCTCGGCGACCCTCATGAACTCGAAGATGACCTCACCGGTGAAGGGCAGCGGCAGTAGCACCACCGGCGCCACCAATAACAATGTCGATACTAACTCACCTGTAAATTCCTCCTCATTCAAGGACATTAACACTAGTGTCTAGCAGCGAGTCTGAATCTGAGATCTAACAGAGACACTACGCAGCCGAGAGCTAAGCATCGCTAAATCATTTAAATTATTTTATCTTTATTTTTATACCAATGCAGACACTCCTTGCGTAGAAGTTCTTAATTACCATTTTCGTTGTTACACTGTTTTTCCCTCTCTCACCTCTCTCTCATCAACACCACCACAATCACTCTACACTTTTACACACACACACATTCAATCATTACAGGCAATTAACAAACATCCTTTTAGATCACAACAGTTTTTCAAATTGTCTCTCTTAATTTTACTAGTGAAATTGTTCTGCACTAACACTCACACTATTGCCTTTTATTATAAACGTTGTACATATAAAATGAGGCTGAGAACGGTTGATGCCAACAGTGCCAGTCCGCCTAACGGTGGTTCGTGGCGGTGAAGCATCCACACTGGAAGGGAGAGAGGAGATGCTATCGAGCAGGCGGAAGGCGAGTGGCCAGTCGGCGTAAGCAGACAACGCGAGAGCAGAGAGAGAGGGAGAGGGAGCATCAAGTGTGTGTGAGAGTGCCATGGCTGCCGGGGTGGCTGTTCACTTCAGTGTCTCCGTTTCAGTTCTTCGTGCTCCAGTTGTCTGCGGCGCCGGTAGGGCAGTCGGCCACTTCAGCTCACCTCACCTACACTGACCGGTTATCTCTACTCCACAGATCTGCACTCTCTGCCTCAGATCAGCTCGAGCTGATAGAGTGGCGCGCAAACTACCACGGCCGACTGACTACCCGAGACAACAGCAGCTCAACTCAACTCAACTCTCCACACTGTGGCTCCATTATTACGTCATCTCGGCTATTATTGCTGGGAGCTGCAGTGTTGGCAGTGTTGGCAGTTGACTAGTCGCATGTGAGCCAGTGTTTGTGTATGTGTACGGAAGTAGTACGAGCTATCATCGACCAGGCATCAGAGGAGCCTTTCCCCCCTTGTCACTCATCACCAAATCAGCCATCGTCTTCTGCAGCGCGCACTCGAGAATCCCGCCGCCAGCGTGCCAACACGCGCCGCCTGCCATCTGATGCAATTCCTGCACCTGCACCATCAGACTCTGCTGCCGTGCACTCTCTGCCTCTGCAAATCGTACACGCTACGAATGCGACCGACACTCTGAGTTCTCTATTTGTGTGTTTACCAAAGCAGTCACTCGCAACATGTTTGCAATCTATCGCTGTCAGATGACCATTTAATCTCGCGCCCGTAGTCCATTTTTGTCCCATTTTTCATCTCATTTTCACCCACTCTACCCTACGCAAATGGCTGCTGTGCTCATGGACGTGAAAGGCCTGGCGGCCCACCAGGACGACCGCCAGGGTTCGGCGCCAGAGGTGGCCCTGGAGAGCAACTTAAAAATAGACCTTCAGCTGAATGAACTACTGAGGAGAGAGGTAATCTGAAGTAGTACTGTAGTGGAGTTCAACCGATTCACCATCTTTTCCACTTAGAACTTTATCCTCCATCCCACACCGGAGTGGATCGAGAGTGTCATCGTCTGCTTCAAGGCCAAGTTAAAGTGCAACAATGAGTTTATCATATCGATAGGCTGTCTGGAGGACGGCCAGGGCGGACGTACAACCGATGATCTCGAGACTTGTCGCGAAAACGTCACCGACATTGCCAGATCAGTCGACGCCGACTGCACTCTGCTCTGCCGAAAGCGAATTGACTCTTCAGAATTTTACGTTGACGAGTTCTTAATACGGAAGAAACCGGAGCAGAATGACTTTCACGAGGTCAGGGTTGCCGTTCTGGGCAATGTGGACAGTGGCAAGTCGACGCTGCTCTCCGTGCTGACGCACTGTGAGCTCGATAACGGCCGTGGTTTGGCCCGGCAAAAGATCTTCAGGCATAAGCACGAGCAGGAGACAGGCAGGACATCGAGCATCGGCAATGACATTCTCGGCTTTTCCAGCACAGGCCAAATAGTGAATCAGCCCATTCTGCATGGCAGCAATAATCTCAACTGGACAAAGATTTGCGAGGAGTCCTCCAAGGTCATCACCTTCATCGACTTGGCCGGCCACGAGAAGTACCTAAAGACGACCATTTTCGGCATGACCGGTCACTGCCCTGACTACGCTTTGCTGATGATTGGCGCCAATGCGGGCATCATTGGCATGACTAAAGAGGTAGGTTTTTATAACAAAACTTATTTGTTCATAAAACTAATTGTCTCCTTCTACAGCATCTCGGTGTCACCCTTGCGCTGAATATTCCCGTCTTTGTGGTGATCACCAAAATCGACATGTGTCCGCCAAATATTCTCCAGCAAACGCTTACCAACTTGAGGAAGGTACTCAAATCTCAGGGCTGTCGGAAGATACCCATTCTGGTGGAGAGCGACGAAGACGTCATCATATCTGCCTCTAACTTTGTCTCTGAGCGACTGTGTCCTATTTTTCAAGTTTCCAACGTCACTGGGAAGAACTTGAACTACCTGAAATCGTTCTTGAATCTGCTCAACTCTCGCTCCCCTAACTACGACGACAGTCCAAAGGAGTTTCAAATCGATGAAATCTACGGAGTTTCAGGAGTCGGCGTAGTGGTAAGTATTCACTTTTCTGTAACACACTGATCCCGATGAGTTCTCACCGCTTGTTCCTTAACTCAGGTCAGTGGACTTACATTGAAAGGCGTCATCTCCACAAATGATACCCTCATGCTGGGTCCAAACTCGCTGGGCCAATTCATTCCCGTTTCAATCAAATCAATCCACCGGAAAAGATTACCAGTGAAGGAAGTCAGAAGCGGACAGACGGCTTCGTTTGCTCTCAAAAAGGTATGTCAATGAATTTTATTAGTTTCTTCTTTTTCCTAATACTCTCTTCACGTAGATTCGCCGAAATGAGATTCGCAAAGGCATGGTCATGCTGTGCCCAAGTCTCGAGCCAAAAGCGTACTGGGAGTTTGAAGGCGAAATTCTCGTCTTGCACCACCCAACGACAATCAGCACCCGTTACCAGGCGATGGGTTAGTGTGACTAAAGCATTTGCTTTTGTTCAGGCCTAACTGATCCTCTTTTTGCAGTCCACTGCGGCAGCATTCGTCAGACGGCGCAAATCATCGAAATGAGCCAGGAGTGCCTGAGGACAGGCGACAAGGCGAAGGTGCACTTTCGCTTCATCAAGAATCCCGAGTACTTGCACCCAGGTATGCGGATCATCTTCCGAGAAGGCAGGACAAAGGCAATAGGCAATGTCATCAAGCTGCTGCCTGGAGCTGCACCACTTGGATATACATCAAAGAATAAACCACGAAACAGTAAAATTGAGAGGTGAACAGCTCGAGAGAAGGCAACTCTAGAGAAGAACTAATGCTCAAAATAGAAAATGACAAAAAGACAACTTTAGCTTTTAAGGATGCACGCAATCAATCAGCAACTTTATCATCCGTTTTGAATTTCTCTTCACACACTTTTTTCTCAGTGCAACTTGTACGAACCGCGGACTGACGCTGTTTGCAGTGACAGGCGCTGCCACCGGAGATGTCGTTACTCTTCAGACACAAGCACTACATCATATAATATTTTGTTTTGTTTATCATTTGCCGGGACACGCGTTTGTGATAAAGTGATGCTTACTACCTACTCTCAACTTTAAAAATATATGAAATAAAGTTAACATTACCGGTACCAATCACACCAACAAATGATGAACTTGCCACGTGTTTTTCTGAAACAGGCGGTGAATATTTCCCTGAGAAGAGGTCGGCTGGTTTCACCGATCACCACTCGGCCACTGGCCACTGCTGTGCCCAACAAGGAGTCCTATCAGTTCCAAACTGAATCAGAGGAGAAAAAGTTTGAATTCGGTATGTGCTGTTGTTTCGGTTTGTTGAGTAGCTTTGAGAGAAGTCTACTAACTCACCTAACTCCCTTTTGCCTCCTGCAGTTCGAGGTGTTTTCAACAATGTCGCCAACAACTACGACCTCATGAACGATGTCCTCAGCGTGGGCGTTCATCGTCTTTGGAAGCGGTACTTCATCGAGAAGCTCGACCCATATCCGGGTACAAAGCTGCTCGACGTGGCCGGCGGAACGGGAGACATCGCCTTTGAGTTTCTTCGTTACGCCACCGAAAAGGGCGACTCGACCAGTTCTGTGGTCGTCTGTGATATCAACGAGAACATGATGAAGGTCGGTCAGCAGAGAGCCGCCAAGCAGAAGATGGACCCAAACAGACTTGACTGGGTGCACGGGGACGGTCTCAATTTACCCTTTGAGGAGAACACATTTGACGCCTATTCAGTGGTCTTTGGCATTCGCAATATGGTCAATCTGCCGAAGGCTATTGATGAGGCGTACCGTGTTCTAAAGCCCGGCGGAATATTTATGTGCATGGAGTTTAGCCAAGTGAACAATGTCTTTCTGAAAAGGTAAGATCTGTGCCCTCAGGGCAAGTTCATTCACCCTCTAATGATTTGTTTACTTTTCAGCTTCTACGACTGGTACTCCTATCAGATGATTCCCGTCATTGGCGAGGTCGTTTCCAATGACTTTAAATCGTACCAGTATCTCGTGGAGAGCATTCGCAAGTTTCCAGACCAAGAGACCTTCAAGGCGATGATTGAAGAGGGTGGATTCAAACTGGTCGACTACGACAATCTCTCCTGTGGCATTGCTGCCATCCACAGCGGGTACAAGCCGCTGTGAAAGTGTCAATAGAAATTCATTTGCAATAATAAACGAGCATTTAAAATCTTAATCGCCACTTTTATTTCTAACGATTGGTCATAGAAATAAAATGCAAATTAATCTTGAAAATGGAAAATAAACAAAATGAATGAAAATAAATAAAGAATTGTAAGAGATGGAATACCAATCGTATCACCGCAAAAGCATTGTTAAGATTAGCTGTCGCGCCGTGCTTCGGTTTATCCTGACTTGAAGAGGAGGATAGCCACCTGGCCAAGATAAAAGTAAATGAAGTGCTTCGTCTCGTGAGTGACGTAGCTGCCAAAGTTTCGGCCGACGATGCAGTGCCAGGTTGGATTGTACTTCTTGTCGAACTCCTTCTTGATGTAGGCAGCAATGTCCTTCTCAATGTTGTACTTGTCCAGAGCCTGCAGTGCAGTGTTGATCGCATCGTCCTGCATCTCCTCGCTCATGTCGGCATTCTTAACCACGGCTTTCTTGTCACCTGACATTTTTCTTTGTTTGTGTCGGTGGTTGAGGCTGTGAAGGAGAACAATAAAAGTGTTATTAGCGCACTGTGGTGTGTCAGTAGAGCTGGCTATCAAAAGTAGCTAGAGTGTGTAGGTACCGTTCGTGAGATTCAAAGGTGGTCGATCGGTGATCAGCAGGGAATTATCGCAAATAACGGCGATCTGACGTCCGATATGTGCTCGACGAGGCAGAAGAATAGCAGTGCCAAAATGAACAAAGTCGGCGCGAAGAGTGCGCTCCTTACGCATGGCTCGCCGCACCTGCCACTCTGCCAGTGCCTCACTCGCCGCTGGCCAATGGCGGCGCACCGCCTACCCTTGACAGTGCAAATCTTTCACCGATCTTTCACAGCAAGCTCCGCCTCTGCCAATCTATTTTGACTAATTTGGGCACACAGAGGTAGGCAGAGCCAAAGTGGCGGGCCAGTTCAAACTGGACTGCAAATGTGCCTCCATTTCGGGCATTTACATCCATCACACAGCATAAGAAGAGCGATGTCCTTTTTGAGACGGCAGGTCGTCTGCTTTTGGCGCATTGGTAACCTGAGTCAGCAAACTCCACCTCGGCTCCTCTGTACAGCAGTCACTCACATTTTTTGGGCACTTGTTTTTACACTAAAACTACACTAAAACAGTTGCATTCTTTAAAGTTTAATTTTTAAAACTAGAGCTTCAAATACTCTTGAAAGCGTTCGGAAAGCCGGTAGGCATTGACAATAATTAAAATGTCAGGTAGCAATGGATTGTGTCATTTTTGTCTTTTCACACAATGAGAAAGTTCCCGTTCATTTAGAGGGCCAGTGTGAGAATGTTCCCAAAAACAATAAAGATTGCTTCGGTTTTCACGTGCATGTTGTTTTCGGTAGCCGCTTGGAAAAGCGTCTGCTTGACGTTTATTTGACTGTGATTTCATCAGTTCCGCACCAGAAACTACCTTCATCATCATCATCTTCATCACCATGAACACGTTACGAATTCAGCCTTATTTAGGCCTTTTAGCACTGATTATTTTGGCAGTGTCATTGGCTGCAGAAGACAAACTGAATGAGAAAAGAATTCTCCTGCCGTACAACAGCGGCGTGCCAACCAATTTCACCGTACACACGAGAGGCGATGGAGAAGTTCAAATCAGCTACAATGATGTCCACAACTCGCTCATGTTCAACTCACAAATGAACATCTACATTCGGCCCATCGAGGCTATTGAAATTCTGCCAAGCATCGTGGAGGCAAGCATCGGCGGCACTGTCGTCCTACCTGTAGCAGTGCTGGGCTTTCTCAACGGAATCGACGGTGAGAAGGCGTACTTCGATGACTGCGTGCAGGTTTCATTTGACGTTGATATCGTCGAATCGGTAAGGAAATTGTGCTTATGAAAGCTCAAAATAACAATACTTTTCTTTTTTAGTCTCGCGTCCGCTATCAGTCAAACAATGTGATGCCAGGCATTGGCATGCACTCCTGCAGGTCTTTTAGCTTTGAGTGCACAGCCGTTGGCAACTCTCGCATTTGGATCAGCTATGGTCAGAACAAGGAAATCAAAACGTCAGCCATTGTCGGCTGTTACGGGCCGATCGTTGTGATGCAGCCGACCGAGTCTCCCGTTCTCTCCCTTGGCTCTTCCATTGACATTGCCTTTGAAGGTGGCCCGCGACCGTGGTCGATGTATCCTGAGGGCCATTACACGAAAGTCACGGCCGTCAATTCTTCTCTTATCTCAATAGCGGAAATCAAAGATCGCTATCGCTATAACAAAGAACTCCACGTGTATCGCACCAAGTGTTTAGACTACGGCGAGGCGGAAGTTACGCTGGAAGCTGGCAATATAAAGTCACCTACTCTAATGAATCCGGCATCAACCTCAACTACTGTAAAGATCAACTGTTCCAAGCCAAAAACGCTGATCATCCAGCACAAGCTTTCCAAGTCTACATGTCCGCAACATGACTTTGTTTTCAAACTGGAGAAAAATCGTAAAATTGAGCTTGACGTTCTAGTTTTAGACGACCAAGGCAATTCATTCTACAACTTTACCTCGCTGTACTTTGACTGGTCAATGGACGGCAATGGCGAGTTTCAGAAAACAAACGGAATCAATGAAGAAGTTATTGGCGCCAAAGGGTACTCGACTATTACCCGAAGCTTCCAGGTAATCTCTCAACTGACAACTGCCCGCTCAAAGGTCCGCGGCCGCATCACCGGATACCATGAATCGTTCTGGGGTGATAGCTTTGACGTCTTTCGAGAAGTCGAAATCATCCTCACTGATCCAATAGCTACTGAAGAAGACAACCTTTCACTTCTCAAGCATCCTTCTTACAAGGTATGTGGTTTTTATAAAAAACCTTTTCTAACTTAATTTTAAACCCATTTTAGAAATCAATTAAAATTCAAAAGGGATCGGGACATTTTTCGGTTGATTACACCTCTAAAGACATCATCAACGTTCAAATGAAGCCAAACAGTCGGACTATTGACGTAAGTTACTAAGTGTTTAGCATGCTTTTTGAGTTTAAAACTTTTCATTTTTTTCAGATTGTACCGCTCAACGTTGGATCAGGCGTCATTACAATCACAGACCTGTGCCTTAGCTATCCAAAGCACACAATTGCATTTTCAGTTGTAGAAGCACTCGACGTTAATTTAGATCTCATCGACAAAATTGAGTTGGGCTCAACAGTCAAGGGCACGTTTTATGTGCTTGACCATCGCGGCATGAAAATGCACTCTTCACTGCATTCAATTCTGAATGTTGTCACATCAAACAGCTTTTTGGAAATTAGGTATGTTGCTACTTCTCTACACCTTATTTTACTCTACTGACCTTATTTTAAACTCACAGTGATATCAAGCCAATTAACGACTACATCACCTCCTTTTCGGTGAAGGCCACCAGTATTGGCATTTCAAAGGTGCTCATTCGATCGCAATCGGATGATCTAAAGTCTGTTCAATCAGGCGCTATTGAAGTTCAAGTAAGAGTTCTTCAAACTACTGGTTCTATGAACGATTTGACAGATCTAATTTATTTTGTTGCAGGTTTTTTCCCCTCTTCAAATTGTTCCATCAAATATCACGCTGATTGTGGGAAATCACTTTCAAGCCAACTTTATTGGCGGTCCTCAAACTCAGCGCAACATTGAGTTTGTCATCGGTGATCCGTCGCTTGCTTCAGTTGCCAACAATGGACTGATCAAAGCATTGAAAATTGGCAAAACTAAACTGACTGCAAGAGCGACAAACATCAACAACTTTGAGTATTCTCGCGCTGAGGTGGAAGTGCACGTTGTGCCGCTGAAGAAGATAAAGATTTGGTCTCCCGTTAATCAGATTGTCCTTGGCTCTCACATGCCTCTTTACTTGATTGGCAGCTCAGAGCAACATGAGACGCCCTTCATGTGCGGCCAGGCAGAGCCGGCGTTGAATGTCACGTGGACGTTGTCCAACGAAAAGATTGCCTCCATTGAGAGCTCATTCCAAAAGGTCTGTATTTTTCAGTTTTTCAGTTCATTCAACTAACTTTTTGTTGTTATAGTTTGGCATTGTCGATTCAGTCACCGATCAGATTGCAGCTCGTTTCAGCGCCAAAACTGTGGGCACTGTAACTGTGAAGGCAAGAGTGGAGGTGACAGTGCCGCCTAACTCTCGAGACACTGAGCAGATTTGGAAAAGCATCATTCTGACAGATTCAGTGCAAATTAACGTGCTCACCACCTTTGCTCCCTACCTGTCGCCGTCGTTTGCTGCCGCCGGAGCGACGCAGGAGATTGCCAACACCAAGGTGCTCTTGCTCTCGCCCAATGCCGAGCTGATGTTGCACTTCAACCACCTCGATGAGATCTCCTACAAAGTACTGAACAGCACCTCGGTGCGCATCATCAACGACACTGAGCTGGTGCTGCAGGCGGGCGACCAGCAGGAGCTTGCACTGCTCCTGCTCACCCGAGACGTCCACAAGACTGGTCTCATTGAGTTCTACAGCTTTGTGGTGCACGTGGAGAGGGTGCGCTATCTCTCCCTGGAGTTCCTCGACACGACCTTCATCCAGGAGAGGTCGAGCACCAGCAGCATTGACGTCTTCCCGCTGGGCTCTGAATCGCACCTGGTGGTGAACTTCTTCGACAATCACGGTCGCAAGTTTGACTCGGTCAAATCGAATCTCAAGTGGCACCTCTCTCGCAATGACATCATCACTGTGCTCAGCGACCCACTGGACAACACTCTGAAGATTCGCGCACTGAAAGAGGGCTCCGTCGTCATGCAGGTCACTGATCAGGTGAACCAGGTGGGAGCCTTCTATAAGATCAACGTTGGCGCTCTAGACGGTGGCAGTGATAATGGGGCAGCTAACGGTGAGCAAACAGTGGTGTCAGCTCCTCGGGAAGCTGTCGTTAAGTTTGAAGAGAGTGGCAGGTGCTCGCCCAGCAGCAACAACAACATCAACAATCTGCAGTCTCCACCGCCCCCCTACTCCTCGACGACTGATTCCTTTTACTACGCCACCACGCTCATCTTCGGCACACTACTCTTGGCAGTTGTGCTCTACTTTCTCATCCGCTACCTTGCATCCATTCCATTTGGCGGAAAGGTGAAAGAGTACGGAGCAGCTTATCCACCTGCAGTTGGCAACGCCGGCGATTTGAGCTTTACTAATGGTTCGCCTAGTTCCAGTCCAAGACGAGGTAAGTAAAAGCGCTTTTGAATTTGTTTTTCCTTATTAACCCCTCTATACTTTATCTTTGCACCAGTTGTGGACTACCAGAACACGTCAAGCGGCAACTTGAACACTACACTGCTAGCAACGCCTTCAATCAACCGTACTCGACTGTCCACTCTTTCTCTCCACCAGTCCCCCACTTCGCCTTCTGTGAACACGCCAAGCACACCTATTTCTCCACGAGGTCGCTCACTTTACTCCCTTCGTCAAAGCTTTCAGTGATCACTTCTTGAATATTTATTTTTCCTTATCACATCGACTCCATCGATCACCAATGAATTCTCATCGCTTGTTACTTAACTCATCCTCATCACCGTCTTCATAAACTGCCTTGTAAATAGACTTTTTTTATGAAAAACGCAAACAGTACATGAGCGGAACTTGTCACTACATGTTAAAGTTAATTTTGGATCGTTTGATCGGAGCGGCCTTCTTGACCGCCTCAACTCGGTTGCCTCGAGTCAGAGCCAGTGGCTGCTTGGATTCTGCAAGGAAATTTGTGTTTTAATAGTAGAAGAGTGAAAAAACAACCAACTGATGTTCTTACCATTTCTGACCTTCTCCGTGACCAGTTTGTCGGCATCCGCACTGAGAGTTGGGTAGTACTTCTCATGGATGCGCGTGAGGACAGTCAGGCCACGGTAGCAGTCAACCTGGCGACTCTCCTTGGGAAAAGGCTTAAAGTGCTCCGACTTGCTGTGGCACACTATTTGCATCCATCTGAAAGAAGAATGAAAAAGATGATAAGGTATAATATAGAAAAGGTCACAGGAGTGCTCGTACGGGTGTTTGCGAATTTGAGGAATAGTGCTGCGCTTGCGAAAGTCCTTTTCAAAAAGATCTGAAAAAGGGGAAATTGTTGAGCGGCAGTAGGACAACAGTCGTTAGTTTTTACTGTTGAACAGATCCACCAGAAGGACGTCCTCTCGAACCTGAGGCGTGTAGTCGACGTTCTTGTGGAGGATGGCGTCGTGCTCCTCCTCCGTCATCACCTGTTCATTGAAGAAGGGCAGTCGACCGGTGAACATCTGGTAGAGAATGACACCGGCCGCCCAGATGTCCACCTTGGAGCCCGAGTAGCGGTACACCGCAGGATCGAACATCTCCGGTGAGTGGTAGAGCGGCGTGCCGTCATTGCCGCCCACCATGTCATTGTCGTCGAAGATGTTCAGCGTCTGACAGACGCCAAAGTCGGCCAGCTTGAGCACATTCTGGTGGGACACTAGCACATTGTCCGGTTTGAGGTCACGGTGGATCACGCCGCGAGAGTGCAGGTAGTAGAGGCCGCTGCAGATTTGACCAAAGTTGCTAGGTTCAAAGAGAAGTGTTAGCTTATGAATGGCAGCTAGTCAATTCATTTATAGAGCGCAGACACTCACTCTTTGCTCTGGCACTTTGAGAGCTTCTCGTAGGCCTTTATGAACTCTGACAGCTCTCCGTAGCAAAACTCGGAGAACATGTAAATCTTCTGCTGGGCAAAGAAGAGGTCGTAGACGCGCATGACGTTCGGGTGGATGAAGTGATAGGTGATGGCCAGCTCCTTGTTGATGGCACGACGCACGTGGGGGTCCTTTTTAATCATATTCTTTTTGATGATCTTCCCTGCAAATAAAGGCAGTTTCAGTAGAAGTTTTAATTTTTACTTTCTATAGACATATCTTACCAGCGTATCGCTTCAGCGTGTACTTGTCGACAAACTCGCGAACAGTGCCAAACTTGCCCTTGCCTAGCTTCTCTCCCTTGATGTAATGCTTAACCTCCTTGTACTTGGGCACTTTGACGTGATAGATGGCTGAATCAGGTGGGAACAAATCATAGTCGTCCAGATCCATCAAAGACCATGTGGGCTCATTGGAAGGAGGTGAAGGCCTTGGTGGGGAGGTCCCGTTGATGATATCATTGAGGAGCTTCTCCTGGTCACTAGCGTTTGCTTTGGCACTTTTTTCAGGTTGTGAGTTTTTGCCAGCTGATTTTGACAATTTCTCAACAGGAGACTCTTGTGGCATTTTTCAATACAGTCAAGTGTTCAAATAAAACAAACGACACCTCATTTTAAACTTACCTTTTGAAACGAAATTCTATTTTACACAAAATTTGATTGTTTAAAACGTAGAACTTTATTGCAATAAAAACCTTTTGACACATGTTTGTGCGTGTTGTTTACTTGAAAGACTGCAAACCGGTGATGGCTCTGCCGAGGATGAGCGCGTGAATATCATGTGTGCCCTCGTAGGTGTTCACCGATTCGAGGTTCATCACGTGCCGAATGATGTGGTACTCATCGGAGATGCCATTGCCGCCGAGCATGTCTCGACACTTGCGGGCAATCTCCAGCGCCTTTCCCGCCGAGTTGCGCTTGATCACCGACACCATCTCCGGCACCAGCTGCCCACTGTCCTTCAGTCGTCCCACCTGCAGACAGCCCAGCAGACCCAAGTTAATGTCGGTGAGCATGTCGGCCAGCTTCAGCTGAATCAGCTGATTCGCCGCCAGTGGCCGCCCAAACTGCTTCCGCTCCATCGTGTAGCTTCGAGCCGCCTCAAAGCAGAAGGTGGCCGCGCCGAGTGCTCCCCAGGCGATGCCGTAGCGAGCATTGTTCAGACAACTGAATGGGCCTTTCAGGCCTTCTACCTTGGGGAGGATGTTCTCCTCTGGCACGACGACGTCCTCCATCAGGATCATTCCTGTAGCTGAGGCTCGAAGGGAGAACTTGCCCTCAATCTGCGGCGTACTGAGGCCCTTCATACCGCGCTCGAGGATGAAACCGCGAATTTTGCCGTCCAGTTTGGCCCAGACGACAAACACATCGGCAACCGGTGAGTTGGTGATCCACGTCTTGGATCCATTGAGGATGTACGACTTGGAGGCGGCGTCGTACTTGGCGCGAGTCTCCATACTGCCCGGATCGCTGCCGTGGTTGGGCTCAGTCAGGCCGAACGAGCCTACGGTCAAGAGTGTGCACATGTTATCATCTCTCAAGTAGCAGTATTGCCTGTTGCTGCTGGTCACTTACCAATCAGTTTGCCTTTTGCCAGCCCGGGCAGGTACTTGTCCTTCTGTTGATCGGAGCCAAAGCTGTAAATGGGATGCATCACCAGCGACGACTGGACGCTCATCGCCGAACGGTAGCCACTGTCGACACGTTCCACCTCGTAGGCGATCAGTCCGTAGGCGACTGAAGACACATTCGCACATCCGTAGCCCTTGATGGTGGAGCCCAGTGCTCCGAGTGCTCCCATTTCCTTCATTATAGCCTTATCAAATGATTCATTTCGGTTCGCCAGCAGCACCCTCGGCAGCAGCTTCTCATTACAGTAGCTCCTCAGTTGATTTTTAATTTCCAGCTCATCCGCTGTCAGCTGACCCTCCACCAGAAAGGGATCCTGCCAGTTGAATTGATTACTCGCTCTGACAGCTGAGCTGCTGTGCAACAGGGAGCACCGCTGAGTGACATTCTTCAGTGATGAATTGCCGGTGATGATGATGTTGGCCTGCTTGCCCTGACCGGCCACAAATGTCAACAACAGCCTTTTGGGAATCATCATTTTGGTCTTGACTTTGAAAAACTGATGGATGAGACGATGCTGCCTTCACTTCAACTTGGCGACTTCTGCAAGTGGCTCATAATGATCAGCTCATGTGGTCGTGTGCAATCTAATCATCGTTGGTGGTGATGGTAGTGGGCATACCTTCTCATGGTGAAGCACTCTTTTCCAGCTGATAAGGCAGACAGACAGTCTTCCCCACTCAACACATGACCACTGACAGGCATTGATGGGCAGCCTTTCTTTGGAGGTGACACTACCACCACCACCACCACAATACACACAAACAGCAGGCAAGCCTGCCAAACGGGCAAATTAGTTCACAGTGGTAAAATCAGTGAGTTTTATTAAACATGAACAAATAAAAATAGATTACAATTAAATAATACAGAAATACAAAAGAGGATACTATTGCATCTTGCTCATCTCGAATCGAGTGTTTAGCAGCTCGTCATCAGAGTCAATAAGGTTTGGCAGAGAACTGGTGAAGTATGGGATAAAGTTTAGAGAGTTGTAATAGACTTGAGTCTGATTACTTACGAATCAACCAGTGACGTAGTAATGTTTTCCTCAATCCATTTTAGATTATCCACCGTTTCCTTGCTGAGAATCTCCGGCTCAGTGTCACTAGCTGAATTGCGCCGTGCCTGGTTAGCCGTGCGACTCTTCACTTCAGTGCCTTCAATCAGTCGGTGAACGTCTTTGTCCTTTTCCACGTCCTCCTCGTCGTCGCTCACATCGAGTAGTGGCGTGAAGGCGTACCTGTTGTTGTGGTCCAAGGTTCCATCAGTTTTAGTATCGTCAATCCTTGAGGTGAACTGCGAAGAATACCTTTGATTGTTGTTCGTTGGCCGCCAGAGAATCATGATTGCCAGCAAAATGATAGAGAACAGAATATGCCAGTACGCTTCATCAAACCAAACTGACTTCCAGTCAGTTAGACAGTAGGTGAACTTGTGCTGAAATGGAAAATTATGGTAAAAATGTTCCCGTTCCAAATCGACGTCCACTTACAATGCGAATCTGCCAAATCATAAAGGCAATGGATGCAAGAACAGCAAAGACCAGAACATTTGTAAAGTGGTTGAAAAGCTCGAGTTTGATTAGATTTCGGCGCAAGCGAAGAATTTTTGTCGTTTGCACCAAGTTGCTGAAAATCCACCAGCAAATTGTACTGTCCAGCAGCGCCAACGGGATGCCGGCAATTAACGTCTGATTAGAAGGGTCGTTTTTAGGCTAAAAGAAATGTACAAATTAGTACATTTACACGTATCACATGAACAAACCTTGTAAATACGAAGCGTTGCCTCTAAAGTTCCGAGGATAAAGTAGAGACATCCTACAGAAACGATTTTGTTGAGTGTGTGTCCCAAATGAGGTCTGCTCAGAAGCACAAAATATGAGTGGCATAAAATAACAACATGTAAGGTTCGACTTACTTGATAATTTCGAATCCACATGAAACTATGATCACCAGCACTCGAGCCAATGTCCTCTTCAAGCAGGAGAACAGTTCTGCCAGGTAGAAAGTATTTCGCTCCAAAATGCCACTTGAGTTCAATGATTGGTAAACACCATAGAATATGGCCTTCTCAAGCATTCCCAAGAGAATGACAATGGCAATGCAGAACTGAATTCTCAGCAGCTCCTTCCACTGCACCATCGACACGACGAACCAGGCGAGTGCATAGAAAAAGTACAAGCAGGACATTAATGCGTAAAAGGTCAGCAATGGATAGTCGACCGCAGAGAGGTAGTGGCCAGAGGGTGACTGAAAGTTGATGTCCACTGTCAGGTTGAATCGACGATTGTCTTGAGATCGAACAAACAAAAGAAATAGATAGACATTGTCTTCGGGGACGGCGATGCTGTAGGCATTTTTTCTCTGCAAAAAACACTCCGTAAAGAACTTGTACTTTACAAAGGCTTAGAAAACTTACAAAAGTGTGTTGCGCAATACTGTTTTGTTTCTTTGAAAAGTACAAACTGTAATCACTAGATGAGCTTTCACATGGGAGGTTTTGAGGCACACATTGTGGACTTGAATTGGTGTTGATTGTTTCATTTGTAAAGGAGGCACCACTGAAAGGCTGACGAAGTGGAAAGCGAGTTAGCTAGTTGTGAGAGTTTATCAACAAAATCAGCTGTTTTTACCGTCAAGTCAATAAACTCATTACAGGAAATGGAGATTTCCTCTGTTTTTAAGTACTTGACTGTGGTGTAGCCAAAGTCGCCCATTTGCGACGCCGGGCAGTAGTAGTACCATTTCAGGTATTCCGGCATCTGAGAGCAAATGTGTGAGATGATGACACAGAGAAAGAAGCACAGAATCACTTACAGATATCTCCGAACCGAGATATTCCTCAAAACAGGGTGAGGCACGCAGCACCCAGCCGACGTTGATCTTCTGACTTGCATCATGGGTGGGATCACACGAGACTAATGTAAACAAATGGTCAGATTACTGTTAGCGTTTTCTGGCTTCCAACTTACTTTTAAGAGCAATGCTCGAGTTGGCGTACAGTGCACTGTGAGTGCTGAAGTAGTGACAGCTCTTCTGATAAGGTAAGCAACAAGAGAAGGTAAGTGTATCAGGTAACTTGCAATAGTAATAGCGAAGCCGGCTCTTACCTCTCTGACGGTGAATGACCACTTTCCCTGGTCAGGGAAGGCTTCCACTTTGGCGAGAAGGAGGAGGAGAAGAAGAAGGGCGGTGGTGGGGAAGACGGTGGGCCACATGTTGGGGCAGCAAGGTGGCCTGCTGTACACATCTGATCGTCAGATGACCATCTTTCGAGGCAATTGTACAGTTAGTACAATTGTTGGTAGTTAGCAGCTGGCGAGGCAACAAGCGGAATGACTTGCCTTGCCTTGCCGATCGACTGCCTGCAAAGTGCAAACACACACACACACAAACACACAGACAGAGACTGAACTTCAGTGCTCTGTGTCCACCAGGCAGACTCATCTGGTGCAGTGCACTACAGACTGCCGCTGCATCTGCCGCCGACAACACTCGTCACTGTTTTGTTTTGGACACGTATCCCTTGAAACTGACGGCCTGTCGCCGTCCACGCACAGACCATGGCCACCCGGAGAGTTCTAGCCCGGTCCCCGAGTCCAGTTCATCTCCTTCTCCTGGTGATCTTCTCCTGCCTCATCGGGCACAGCCACCAAGAGGAGGGCGAAAGTGCAAACAGCATTCCAGCGGTGGAGAATGCAATTCAAGAGAACGCCGCAGTCAAAGCACCGATTCAAACTGATTCACGCTTCACGTTTGATGACACAATTTTGTACAAAATTAACTGGGCTAAGAGTCATCAGAGCGAAAACGAGGTTATCAACAAGTCGGTGGCAGAGTCGTCTGATAAGGTTTGTTGTTATCTGCCGGTGGTTTGGCACTTTACTGAAGAAAGGTTTGTTTTTTGACAGATTGACGGTGAGGAGGTTTTCATTAACTCGCCTAATAATGAACAGTATCGGTGCGTGATTCCTTCTGTTGACAAAGAAGTATGTTTCAGTATTTTGGGTTTTTGTGCTCGTACTACAGCTAATCTTTGTACTTCTAGGCTCAACTTAACTCAGAGTCATCAAAAGACGCAGATCTCAATCCATATGAGCTGATCAGACCTGTATTTACAAAAAAGTTTTGCGCCTATCGAGTGGAAAACTATTGGACTTATGAAATCTGTCACGGCCGGTACATTCGTCAGTTTCATGAAGACCCTCGATCCCGGCAAGAAGGAGTTGCGCAAGAATATTACCTAGGCAAATTCGATCTAAAGCAGCTGGACAAGCTTTCAAAGAATTACGAAGAGAATGAACGCGGCAAAAAGCGGCCAACGGTCACCGTGGAAGACCTGACACTGCCTTTCATTGAGGTCAACTTTACCGACGGTTCATTGTGCGACTTGTCCAGCAAAAAGCGCTTCACCCGTGTCCTCTACGTTTGCCTCGAAGAAGGTAACCACGACCTTTATTCGATCAAGGAAACCAGTACTTGCGAATATGAAGTGGTCTCCTTTTCGCCTTTGCTTTGCAAATCGTCCGAATTCAAGGTGAGCAGGCTTTTCAAGGTTTGTTTGTATTTTAATGTTTTCATTTTTCTAGCTAAAAACTGCCGTAGAAAATGAAATCAAGTGCTATCCGATGAACGCTCAAACGCCGGCCGTTCCAGTCGGCTATGAACTTGATAGAATTCAAAAAGAAAAGGAAAAGGAAAAGGAGCAACTGAAAAGTCTAAAGGAAGAGAAAAACGAATTGGGGTCGATATTTGAGGGCAAAAGGATCAGCATTGAAACTGACAGTACAGGCCAAGGAATTCGCATCAAAATTGTTCCTGAATCGGAGAACAAGCGTGCATTCACGCAGATTGCCAGACAGTTTCTCACTGGAGAGTACTGCCTGACTGGGGTAATCTTTTTTATCTAATTTTGCCCTGAAGAAGTGATAATTTAATGACATTTTATTGCTGTTGTTTTCAGGGCTCAGGCTGGTGGAAGTACGAGTTTTGCTATGGCAAAAAAGTGGACCAGTATCACGAGGAGAAGAACGGCAAGAAAGTGTCAATTAATCTGGGCAACTGGGACTTGAAAGAGCACGTAAAGTGGCTCGAGGCAAATCCATCGAAACGACCCAAGGCGGGCAAGACGCCAAAGCACGTGTCGCACTTTTACTCCTATGGAGAAGCGTGTGACTTGACCAAGAAGCCGCGAACAGTTGAGGTGAAGTTAAAGTAAGTTCATTTTATATGTAAAAAATTATGTACAGATCAGTTTGTTACTGTTATCACAAATGGACTTTAATTCTGTCTTTCATTTTAATTTTAGATGTGGCTCAAGCGCTAACTCTGAATCGGTGACCATTTACTTGATGGAGCCGAAAACTTGCGAATACGTTTTAGGTGTAAGTAGGAATGGGATTTAGTGATTGTAGTTGTGTTCGACAATGCAAAAACTTTACTTTCTTTCAGGTGGAATCGTCTATTATCTGCGAGCTGCTAAGCACTGTCGACGAGAATGGCCTCTTTGTCATTTCGCCGGCCAGCGACGAGTCATCAATGTCTTCTTCATCTTCATCGCTCTCTTCATCAGCTGAACTGTTTGATGATGACGAGTCAAAGGATTAAGTGGTGTTCAAACAAACGCGTGTACAACTGTATATTTCTTGTGATATTTTCTTCCCTCCTCCTCTCTTCCAGTAGTAGTTTGGCAATAATTAACTGAAGCAATCACTACTCTGCTACCGACTACTCACGTCTCACCAGTGGACATCTTGCAGTAGTAGCCCTGAGTGTTGATGTTTGTCCACAGTTTCCTAAGCTCGGGACCGTTCATTTCATTGGAGGTCACACGCCCGCCCTCGAACGCGCAAACAGCCTCGATGGGCTGCACATAGGGCTTGAGAGTAAAGTGGGCGTTGTTGGTGATGCCCAGCTTTGCCTTCTCACGGCAGATGCCGGTGATGAAGACGTCCTCGATGCCGACGTAGGGGATATGTGCTGAGGCGAGAAGCAGTTTGCGGGCAGTGCTGTGGTCCATTGCGTATCCGAAGCCAGAGCAGTAGTCGGGGTAGAGGGAGCCTGGGAAAGGGGAAATAGAAAGCGTGTGAGTTAATTCAATCAGCCACAGCCATAGTTAGTCACACTGACCAGGCAGCAGATCCAGACTGATGAGGTACTTGTGGAACTTGCTGCGTATCTGCTCGAGCACTTCCTTCCGGGTGCGGTCCTTCACCGTGTACACAAAGTAGTGAATGTCCTTTAGACTGCGGAGAATCTTGCGTGAGTTGTTGTGGTGGCAGAGCAGTGAGCCCTCGAAGGTGGTGCTCGCGAAGAGCTGAATGAGGTTTGGTATGTGCAGGTAGATGTCGTCATCGGTCTTGAAGAGGTACCGCGCCGAGGGACAGTGATGGGTGAACCAGTGCAGCATGTGAATCGACTTGTAGGTCAGGTTCTGGAAGCCCTCGTAGATGGCAATCTGCACCATGTCCTCGTACATGTGCTGCTCAAAGTCCAACTTGCTCTGCACCTCCTCACTGGTGGTCATGCCCACGAGGAAGATCACCCGGTAGTTGGCCACCTGCTGGAGGACACTGAGGCCCCAGGTGTCGCGAATCAGCTGCCGCTCCTCAAAGTTGACAATGTCCGACTCGACGAGCACCACAAAGCTGCTCTGGTTCGCCCGCAGACTGGCGCACCGGTGGGCACTGTTGATGAGCAGAGTGATGTTCCGGTGGAGGTCTTCACTGCCTCGGTGGGTCACCGTACCGTCGGCCAGCACGTGCCACTGATCAAAGAGACGCTGCTTCTCCGCAGACAGCTTATTCGCCTGCTCGTAGTGCTTCACTCGAGGCGGGGGAATCAGCTGAGGGAGAGAGAAGGAGAGAGGTGTCATTCATCAGATAATAGTGTGTTGACACGGTACCTGTGGCTTTTGCAGTACTGACTCTGATGAATCGTCTACCAGCACTACCTCCTCTTCAGGAGGGGGCAGCAGTCCGACAGCGGCATCACTGGCAACTACCACCACTTCTGCCGGCGACTTGTCGACCTCCACAATGAGAAGCGGCTTCTCGCTGACGACCATCAGGCCGTGGTAGTTGCGATAGCTGATGAAGAGGAAGATGAAGAGCGGCACTGAAAGCAGCAGTAGGTGTCGGCCGATGCGACGAATCATCTTGGGCAGTGGGCTGGGAGTGGGAGTGCTGGGGAACAGTGCAGTGCAGTGTCGCCCTAGACGGCGGCGGCTGTCCAAATTTGGGATACAAAGCAAGCGGCAGCAGCAGGAGGAGCAGCTGTTCCAGCGAAGAAGTGGGCCTCTTTCATCTTGAGCGTGAGTGTGAGATGCTGTGATGGCTCAGCAGTGCCTCGATTGCCACATGAATTTGAGTAGTGGTGTCCTCACTGTCCTGGCTGACGCTTGTAGCGCCCTGGGCGGTGCTCCACTGAACGGCAATATCATCAGCTTGCAAAACGCTCTCTATCAGCAGAGACAGAGAGGCAGAGAGAAAGAGAGAGGTGGCTCCAAGGCGAACAACAACAGAGATCTGATTAGATCATCATCCTGCGGCACTGCTGGACACTGCTCAGAGCGGCAGAGAGGCCGCCGCAGAAATGCTTGGCCGGGCAGAGGCAGGACAGCAACAGTCTGGAGGACTGCTGGTACAAATTCCAGCAACAGACAGTGGCCAAGTGGCCGTGATCTGTGTCAGCAGTGATCGGTGTAGTAACCTGTTTGACTAGTACAGTAGTTGCCGGTAGTACGCTCCATACGGTTCACTGATGTACATGCAAGCGGCACACACACATGGTCACACGCCGCCGGCAGTGTTTCCATTTCAGTCAGTGGTGATCTTCAGTGTGCACTACCGCCACTGTTTTTCAAAGGTAGCCGATTGGCGCGCTCTATCTTCAGCGGCAGTGCACTCGATCCAAATGAAAGAGCAGAGCAGAGAGAGGAGCAGGAAGAGGGCGCTATGGGGCGCAGGTCGGTGCCACCGCCAGATCGTCCATCAATTGAGTGCATTACCCGGGCTACTGTGCAGAGGGTGCCTGCTCTCTCACTCTCACTTTCCCTCTAGTTGAGGCTGTCTGGTTGGCTCTCTCACTTTGGTTTGTTTTTGAGTCGGTCTGTTCGAGCTGTCAGTAGTGGTGGCTGTATTGGCAAGTCAAGTGGTGGACAGGAGTGTACAATCTTTGGCAGTTGGCATTTGACGGTGCACTGAGCAGAGCAGAGAGCAGTACTTCTCGAATGCAAATTGCCAGATTAGCCTGTGACCGCCTGGCCCGTAGTCGGCCCGCACCAGCAGCAGCAGCAGCGAAGAGGAAGCTGTTCTGCCCGGTGACTGCCCGGTGACACCAGTGTGCTTCTCTGCCTGCCCGTCTGCCCGTGTGCTTCCTCCACCAGATTAGCAGTTCGGTGAGCGAGTGAGTGATTGAAGTCGTCAGTTTGTGGGCAGAAGTGCTGATCGGGGGTGTCTGCATGCCCATGCCAGCTCGATATGTCGCGGGCCGACTCGACGACGCCGACGTCCGGTACTAGTCGTGGCTCCTATCCCTCCAGACAGAGGCGCTTCGGACCTGCCCCGCTCGCCTCCTTCGAAGACCTGCCCACCGACGAGGCGCACAGCAGCAGCAGCTCGTCCTCTGACGATGAGAAGGCCGCCCTCTCCTCAGTTCGAATGGCCTGTCCGCAGATCAGTCTGATCATCACTGACCACAACGAGGTGGAACACCCCATCGAGACCGTCCACCTGCCCGAGTATGACCGACGAAGACTTCACAGTGCGACGGCAGCGACGCTCAACATCAGTGATGGCAAATCAGGTTGGTGTTCTCTTGGAAGAGTGTCTGTTGTACAACTAATCAATTTCTTCCCGCAGGTGAACCAAAGCGGAAAGGCAGCTGGACGGACATCTTTTCGCTGGGACGGTCACCGACGCCCACCAAAGCACGAGAGCGCAAGTTCAGCCTCTTCAACTTTAACTTCTTCAGTCGAGAAGTGAGCAAGCAGGCTGACGCCCAGTCTGACTGTGAGCTGCAGAGTCTGGTCATTGCATCGCAGCCGGTGACGCAACGGAATGAGTTTAGTCCACCGGCCAACGTCGAGCACGACATTGGCGTCCGTCTGACTGACTACGAGGACAATGATGAGCCCGAGGAGCAGTGTCTGACTCCGGTGAACATCAGCCAGCAACAATATGAACAATATGAACAAGAACAAATGCACCGAAGGCAGCTACAGACGCTGGACTACGACATCACGCCGACAAATGTAGAGCCACCCTCGTTGAGTTTAGTGGAAACAGTGGTGCAAATAGAACTGCCGCAGCATCCGCAGGAGACTGGAGGCGCTGAAGATAACCAAACGGACGTCGGTGAGTGTGTTCTCTCTACTGTTCTGCCTTTGCCTGTTCTTCTTACTGACCACATATTCTTTCTCTCCATTGTTCAGATTCAGTCAGTTTATGCAGCGCCAGCTCGTGCTCCTGTTCAATGGCCGACCGTGATCGTTCGTGCTGCTCGGAGACGGACGGCGATGCGCTGTCCTGTGAGGAGTGTGAACGCATCGAGAGGAGCCTGGCACTGGCCCCTCCTGCGCCCTGCAGCTGTGATGAACTGGACACTGACGCCGCAGATAATGAGGACAACGACGAGGATCAGCCCGAGGATCAGCAGGAGAGCAGGCATCAGGACATGACCGCATCGGACACCGACGAGCTGGAAAGCCTCCTCACCGGTGATGAGCTGGAGCTTAACTCAGCAGCCAATGCTGAACTACAACTTCCATTCACTGCCACCGACCACCACCAGCAACTTCCGCCCAGAAATACTTCACAGCTTCCACTTCTCAGCTGTCCAACTGCTTCTTCGGAGAGTGAGAGTGGCCAGCTTTCTTCACCCAAGCTAAGCGGCTCTGAGCGGCTGAAAACGTCGCCCATTGAGCGGCCCCGTTCGATCACTCCGGTGAATGTGAGCTCCTTTGAAGCGTACATCAAATGTCCGCCCACTGAAAACGTCTCTGACTGTGATCGACTCACTGTAACCATTCCAGGTAAGTTTGGGTTAGTTTTTTGCTCGCTGCTGTCAACTCTGTTTAACGGATTTTAAAAAATCATTATCATCAGGCTTACATCCAAATCAGCGTAATCGCTTCACCCGCAAGAGCAACCCGTACATTTGGGCGGACTTTTGCGAGAAGCTGAAGAGCCCTAAAATAGAGTCTCGCAAGCGAGCCAACAGTTGCTTCCCGGAGATTGCCAACAACAACAACAACAACAATACCAACAATAACAACCAAAACTGCTACCTGAATGAGGCCTTTTCACCCAGTGAGAACCTCACGCCGATCACCCCCATCAAAGACATTGACGGTGCGGAGGATCGTTTCGATGACAACTTCTGGGACTACCTACATCGCAATAATCATATGATTAACAGTGCTGATAGTAGTAAGCCGATGGGCAATGGTAGTGCAGAAACGGTCAAGGCGGCGCTCAGCAGTCTGCGCAAGCTACAAAGCAGTTGCAGCTGTGAATGCAACTCTTCAGTAACTTCGACGACTGTCTACAACTTTACCACCACCTGTAGTGAAATGAGCTCCTACTCAGAGGTAATGAGATTAGCAGAGAAAATACATTTATTAAAGATTTAATTTCGATTTGTAATGTTAAAACAGGGCAGCGACAACAACGAACCGGCCGGCGAGCCAAACAGCAGCAGCATCAGCATTAGCATCAGCGGCCGCAGTGCTCCAACAGAGCAGTCCTCAGCCTCGGTGCGCACTGAGCTTCACGCCAGAGAGGACCAGCCGCTTATGTCGCCCTGTGATTGTGTCTGCCACCGACCTGGCGGAGACCATTCACTGGCGCAGTTCAGCTTTGCCGAGCTCTCTACCACCACCACCAACAACTCGGCTGGCTGCTGCTCGTCGAACCTGCCTGTCTCTTCCTCGACGACAGAGGCGACGACGCCCGCCGACTGTTGCACCTCTGCAGCCTCTACTTCGGCGGCGGCTGCAGCAGCAGCTCTGGCACTGTACGGCAACACCGAGGATGATGAGATCAGCTCTCAATTATCATCATCGACCTTGTCATCGTCCACCCCCACGTCCTCCTCCTCCTCTGCCTGCTCCACCACCGGCGGCGGCGGCACCTCCACGTCACAGTCCGTCCGTCTGCTGCAAGACACCTCCGCCACCACTTGAGAGGGGTTCATTTGTCAAATGTCAGCTTCACTTGGCAGAGATGGCAGTCATGGTGGTGGTGGTGTGGCACATTTGCACCTCTGTAGAAGTTTACTGAATGCACCATTGCGTCCCTCTATGTCGACGGCAGCTGTGCAACACCGCGGGAAGAATCTGAAGAGTGGAAGACACCGACGCCAAGTGCAGCACCTAATTCAGCGCTTGAAGCTGTGTTTAGTACCGTTACCTATTCCTTGGCAGTAGCATTCGGTGTTGCGGACAGAAGGAGACAGACACTGAGACACCACCAGCGTCACACCGAAACCCAGAAGACAGCACTCCGAATTGTCCCGGCATCACTTGTTTTTGTTCGTTTTAAACTTTTCCTCGTTGGCACGCAAATATTTTCTACCACTGTTTCTACTGCTGATTTTCTTGCTACCTTTCTTATACTGACGCACCCGCTCACCGCCCCCTCAATGCCACCTCAACACACCAACACACCGTTGCCCGTCCTCACGGCCATCACCTTTTGCATCTTCTTTTCCATTTACCAAACACACACACACCCAGACACTGTCCTCCCCTAATGCTTCCAATTGTCCTTTTTTCAGTTTCACACCACAGCCAGTTGCTACTTTCTTGGAGAGATACCCGTTCCACGACTGAACTGAGTTTAGCATGGTATAACTAAATCGAACTTGAACTGCAATCGACGATGACGATGACGGCTGTTGCCATCATGACAAACAAATGAGAACATTCTCTGTGGCCATTTGGCAAAGTGTCATTGATGCAAGCATTGCTGGTGTGGATTTCAACAATTGCAACCAGAATTGAGGCCATTAGCGAGAGAGAGGGAGGCAAGGCAGATTCATATACCGCTTCGGTGTTCATTTAATCGGTTGACTAGTCATCGCCTTCAGACGCCGTTGGCTAATTTAGGGTTGCACACCGCCGACGAGACGAGCAGGCAGCAATTTCGAGTTGAGTGGAAGACACAAAGAAAAAGTGCAGGATTAAATTGGAGATTTATGGCAGTTGAGAGAGAGGGAGAGGAGGAAAGTGAAAAGTGCGCTGAAAAGAAAGGCAATTGTACAAGTGAAAAAAAGAGGAAAACACAGACTTTTACATAATTTTCATTCTCGTCTATTTGCTGGCTACGAGATTGGTTGCTTCTATTGCTGTTGGGGCTGTTGCCGCCGCCGCTGCTGCTCTGAAGTTGATGGCTCTGGCTTGCCTCGAGGCAAGCGTACGAGCGGGCGCCCTCCTAAGAATAGACGCAAACTCGATTCAAGAGAATTCCTTTATTAGGCATGTCTCTAATTCTGGTGCGTCCCTCGTCGCTGGCAAAGGAATTTTAGAATTCTTTCTCTACATTCTCTTTCTCTCTTTCACTCTCTCACTCGCTGGTTGCGCTCTTCCCTGGCTCGCGGCGGTAGGCGGCTGTGGCAGGCTGCGCAGCGGCAATCAACGGCGCTTGCAGCAAATTGTAACCGATTCTCACGCAGATTGTGGGCGCCATTACCAACGCGCTTTTTCTTTCTCTTTTAAACTCTCTCCGTCTTCTTGCATCCTCTCTGCCACTGCCTCTGTTCGAACAGCAACAGCCAAAATTGTCACGAATATTGCCGCCTGCTGCCACTTGCATGTTGATTCTTGCATTATAAACTTGCCTGTTCTTCGTGTCGTGTCTCTTTCTCTGAGGTGTCCCTCTCACTCTTTTCAGTTCAGTCTTCCACTCTTGTCTTCTTGTTTTAGTCAATCACACACATTTTAGCCATCATGGATGACGACCAGGAAATTGATCTTGACCAAATCACCGATGAGAACTTGCTGCAAAGTCTGGTTCGTCCATTTGTTTTTCCTGCTTTTTGTGCTTGGGCTCTTTTTAATCTTCTTCTTCCTTTCATTACCTTGACACTCTAACAGCTGGACCAGACTGATGACCCGGAAGATCGCAAGGTGATCCGCGATCGGATCAAGGAGCTGAAGGCCACCAAAAAGGGTAAGAAGGGTATCTTTTTTGATCGGTGACAGTTGTTAATAATCTACCTGGTCACCCGTCTTCGTTGCAGTGGAGCGCGAGGAGAAGATGACCAAGCTGACGAACACCCGTGAGGATATGCTGCAGAAGAAGAAGCAGGAAGCGGAGCTGCACAAGCAGCGCACTGCTCAGATGTACGACAACATGGCCAAGTCGGCGCCCGCTGGGGAACAGAAGAAGCTGGACACGAGCATCCTCAAGACGGAGACAACGACGACTACCAAAAGTAAATATTGATTTGAACTGGGATGTCATTGATTGATGACTGACATTTCTCCCTCTTCAGCTTCATCCTCGACCACGTCCTCCACCAAAACCCTGACCGGTGCTCCGATGTCCTTTGGCCCTAGAACCGACCACGTAGAGGACGCCATCAAGAAGCGCCAGCGTGAGGCAGAAGAGCGCAAGAAGCGCATCCTCGCTGCCTTTGACGTGGCCGCCAAGTCTGCACCGGCCGGAGCGGCCAGGGACGTTGACCTTGATGTGGCCAACAAGATTGACAGTAAGTGATCGCGATGAGGTGTGAACTTTTTAGTCTGAGTCTAACACTTTTCTCCACCAGTCAACGAGTACGAGCGCACCAAGTCACAGCAGTCCAGTGCCACCTTCCAAATGAGTGGTGGTGTGCCCGTTGTGAAGGGTGGTAAGTGTGGAACAATGGTCCTTTGCCATTTCACATTTACATAACTGCTATTGTTTTGTTTTTCTTGCGCAGGTGTCACTGTGCAAACGCCCACCAGTCCTCTGAGCAAGCCGAACTTTCCCGAAATGGACGCCATGGAGCGTGCCCTGCGTGACCGCCAGCGAGAGTGTGCAGAGCGCAAGCAGAAGATGCTCGAGTCGTACACGCAAATCAGCAAGGAGGCCGCCGGTCCCAAGGTCTGGGTGACCAAGGTCTAACAAAAGCCGTCTCTGACACTGATCCACCCCGCCCCCCAAACTACTGGCAACACTGACTGGTCTGGCTGTGAACTGCTTTCTTCTCTTCTCTTCTCTCTACTAACTGATTCGGATTTGGATTCAACAAGGGCAAGCCACACATTGTGTGCGTGAACTCCCCTCTGATTTGACTCTGGCTACTGCTGCTGCCGCTGTTACCTGACTTTCAGGCACTTTCCTTTTGATAAGATGAAATAAAGCCAACAATCCTAACATCCCTTGAATTCTGGCAAGTGAAATATGTATGTGTTTGTCCAAATAGCACAACAGTCTTTATTTCATTTGGCTCAACGTTTCACCTTTTCGTGTGTTGTTGTTTGCTTGTTTGTTTGTACTTGGTCAATTAATTGATGTTGACATGTCTGGTGTGTGTGTCGGTGGTTGATGTGTTTGTGTTTATGGAGCAACTGGAGAAGAGAAAGAGAAGTGAAAGAATGATGAAGTTGAGAGGAGGAAATAAATGGAAACATAAATATAATGGCAGTCATGGCTGACAATCATAAACATAAAAAACAGAAAAATAATAGTATAGAGAGCACTAAGAACATATAAAAACGATGATCAGAAGAAAGAACAATGGGCTGTCAATTGGCCGCAGCTGGTGCTCACACAGTTCTGTCACTGCTCTTTGCAGCAGTCGATGATATTGATGAGAATATGTTGTACTGCTCCTCATTTTCAGTGTCAATGAGAGTGCCTCATCAGATGAGTTCAAGCGGACGAGAACGGTTGAAACGTCATCGCAGACGTCAACAGCAGTCAGTCAGGCAGACCGACAGAAGGATATTGTTGAGCGATGAACGGTTCACAACAGTTCAGCGCCCGGAGATATAGAGTGCGTGTGTTTGGTGATTCAATCACCGTACATTTCACACCTTCATCAGCTTATCATTCACCCAAGGGCAGTGAAGATCGCTGGTCTTCAATTCGATTTGACTGAAAGCGCATTAGCAGGCTGAAAAAGTCTTCATCAGGAACTGTGGGAGCAAATGTCTAAAGAGGAGAAGGAAGAAGGTTGAATAAGAGCTGGAAACTGCAAAAAGGGCAAATGTGGGTGACTTACCGGTGAGTTACTTTGCGTAGAGGAGACGCTGGTTGGCCTGTGAATGACCTGGTGGAGCAGCGAGGACGACCCGCTGCAGGAAGGACCAGTGGAGGTGGAGGGCATCTCAGTGCGCTGGTCCTCCAGACGGTTTTGCTGGCTCTTCACGATCATATCAAAGAAGTCCTCCTCGGGCGGAGGCGAGCTGAAGCTGTTCAGCGAGTACTGGCGCTGGGCACGAGCCTTTCCTCCTCCTCCTCCACCTGCCCCACCGCTAGTCGTCGTCACGTGTCGGGTCACATTTTCTTTGTTCTCCTTGAAGGGGAACCCATTGAGATTGGGTGGCTGCGGCAGTGTCGCCCGCTGGTCATCCATTCGCCGCTCCTGCATGCCCACAATCAGATCAAAGAGATCTTCGCCACCTCCGCCACCATTTCCTCCGACAGCGACCTCGGCGATGGCTTTCCCGCTCACTACTTTACTGGCAATGGGCGCACTGCCCTTCTGCGAGCAGTGGCCGCCAATATCGAGGGACATATTTTTTGCAGCAATCAGCTTGCTGTGGTTGTTCTCCTTGTTGTTGTTGCCTGGGACGTCAATCGAACACCGCTGGTCGTCCATTCGCTTGCTCTGGAATTTGGACACCAGGTCGAAAAAGTCCTCGTGACTTTTGCTGATGCACTCCACACTGGCGGCACGAGCCTTCGTCGTCTTCTCGTTCTTGTTGCCGACCCCCTTGTTCAGCACCTCAATCATGGTGGCCTTCTTCGCGTCCGGCGTGATGGGCACCAGCTCCATCTTGTTCATGCTCACCCGCTTCGGCCTCATGATGTTCTTCACGCGATCATTCACCGTCGACTCCTGGTTCAGTATCTGGCGCAGCTCGCTGATGCTGATCTGGGCGTTCTCCTGACCGGTGATGTCGCCAATCTCCTTGGAGATGTCCAGGTGCTTCTGCACGTAGTCAATGGCCTTCTGGTGTTCGCCCACGGCCTGCATTGCATTGCCCAGACTCCAGTACGCTCGTCCCTCGCCGATGCGGTCGTTTAGCTTTTGAGCAATGACCAGGTGTCTAAGGTAGTACTCGATGGCCAACTTGAAGTCTCGAAGAAGGGTGTAAGTGTTGCCCAGGCTGTAGCACGCCTGTGCCTCAATCACCTGGTCTTTCAGTTCTTCGCCTAAAATTAGCGTTTGTCTGTGGTGCAGAAGGAGTGTTTAGCGTGAGAAAGTTGGGTGGTAAATATGCAAACAAAAGACTCACTTGTAATTCTCCACCGCCTTTTCAAATTCACCCAAAAATATGTGTGCGTTTCCGAGGTTGCATTGAGCTCGCCGTTCAGCGGCTTTATCGTTGAACTCAATGGCAATTTTTAGTCTCTGCAAAATGTCAGAATGCCAGTTTAGCATAAGAGTTTAACAAACACATCATCATTATCAACAACTTACTTCTTCGTGATATCGGACAGCTTGAGTAAAATTTCCCAGAAGGTAGTGAGTATTGCCCAGATTGCCGTACGTTCTACCTTGAGCAGATCGGTCTCCCAGTTTGATCATTAGTTCCAGATTTTCTCTGAAACAGGAAGGAGAGAATGTTAGTAAAAAAGACCGTTGCAATCATTAGGTGAAATCAGAGAGTGTTAAAAGTGCCACCAGACTATATAGTGGGGGACAGTTGACGTACTTGTAGTAATTGATAGCTGTCTCCAGACAGCTTTTCACATCGTCCGGATAATTGCCAGGATCATGACTGCCGAGATGACCGAGGTTTTTGGCTTTGGTGTGGTACACGTTTCCTAAATTGTACAGAGCCCGTCCTTCTCCAACCTAAAAGAGAAAAAGGTTAGGACCACCAGAAACCGAACAGCTGTCATCAAACGAACCTTATCATTTAGTTCACGTGATATTTCGAGGTGCCGCTTGCAGTAGGTAGTAGCACCGTCATACTGGTCCATCATCTTCAGTGTGTTGCCGAGGTTACCACTTGCCTTCGCTTCGCCGATGCGGTCTGAGATGGACCTATAGGGAAAGCGGGCATTGCCAGTGAGAACTCAAGAAGCAAACAAACCACCAAAGCGCTTACTTGGCAACTGTCAGGTCCAGCTTGTGGTACTCCATCGCCTTGGGGTAGTTTCCCAGGTAGAAGTAGGCGTTGCCCAGTTGTGAGTAGATGGCGGAGAGCGTCTTCATGTCACTGGTGCCGCACTTGACGGCAGCCTCGAAGAAGGCAACGCCGCCGCTGAAGTCGCCGATCTTGCACAGACGCTCGCCCTCGAGCGCCAACTCGAGACAGGAGACCGAGTCCATGACGCCCTCGTCTCGCTCTGTGCAGGGGAGTGACCACTAGGCTACGTCGTCGGGTGAGGGGAGCGCAGAAAGGGAACAGTGTAAACAAAGCCTCTCGGGCCGTGCGTCTTCAAGAAAGTGCTGCTGCTGCTGCTCTTCTAAGATTCAGTGGACTCTCTCACTCTCTTGCACTTTTCTCGGTGAGCTTTTCGGCCACTTCGATAGGGCCAATTGCGCGCGCTCGCAGAGGCACAGTGCGAAAGTGATGATGCCTGCGACAGTGCAGTTCATTGGCTTGGCTTGCCAGCAGTACAGCAGCAGCAGCAACGGCGGCGGCGGCGGCGGTAGCAGCCAACGATGCCAACCGTCAATTGACTCGGCCTGCCGTTGAGGGAAAGAGTACGTTTTGTATATAGCCAGTTGAAGAGTGGGAGAGACATTGGCCCACTGCACCCACCGACCGACACACAGACACCGATCGCGAAGAGCAGCTGCAGAAGCAGAAGCAGCTGCTGCCTCTGGCCGACCAACTGCCAGCCGTTAGGATGCAGTCGCTACTGGACGGCTTCAGGGAGGACTATGATAAGCTGCTCAGATTCTTCCTTCCTAGTGCAACTGCTGCCGGTGGACTGAAGGGAACAGACGCGGATGGACTGGAGCACACTTCGCCGGCAGGTCCCTCCTCTGCTCAGCTGATGAACACTGGGGCAGCAGCAGCAGCAGCAGCAGCAGCACCCACGCAGATCCCCATCACCTTCAACGCCTTTGTACACTGCTTCAAAGGCCTTCGCTTTGGCGCCATCCTCTGCGGCCACCGGAGTGACAACAGCCTGCGGGAGTTCTTTGAGCTAGTCACCCGATTTCTCCTCGAACGGATCGTCGAAACTTACGAAGTGGAAGTTCGCATCACCTCCTTCTACCTGCTGTACGCGCTGTGGTTTGTGCAGAGCAAGTTGAACCAGGCATCACCGCTGCAGATTCGCGTCAACAGAGAGCTCTTTACTCACGTGCAAAGTCTGGTCAAGCACGCACAGGTGAGCAGACACCTCGACCTTGTCATCGCCTACCGAAGACTGATTCGTGCAAACGCATTCGCATTCGTCGAGTCTCTCGATCACCTGGGACCGTACTACAAGACTTACCTGGCGAGGCGGACGCTGACAATGCCAGTTGATTCGAGTGATCGGCAAAAAACATCAGAAGAATTGGAACTGCAAGCTGACGTAGACAACTACATTGATACTCTCAAAGAGCTCCATCTTGAGCTCTACTGTGATATGCTTGAATGTGATCTAGATGTCTTTTAGAGCAACTGATTCGGATTTAATAATAATTTTCAATAAGTATTCTACATGTAAAAAATTGTTATAATAATGACGCAACGCGCATTAAACAAATGTGTACGAAAACACTAATGGCAATAAATTGATGCAAACGCCTGCAGTAAACAGATTCCTGGTTAGCGGCTTATTGCTTTGACTCGACAGCTTCTTCCTCAATGTCAAGTTCTTCACCGCGAGCACGGGTACCGGTGAAAAAGACGATGTTTTCTGTGAATTTAAAACAGAATTTTAGTTTCTGAAGTTTGCCAGATTAGTGCGACTCTCTGCCTTACCCGCAACAATGTTGGTAAAGTGAATATTCCCACTGTCGCCCTTCTTAACATTGTAGTTGATTTTGCCCTCAACCAAAACTCTCGAACCCTTTTGAATGACTTGCTTGGCCTTGTTAGCCAGACGAGGGATGAAGACTTGAACTCGGTGAAACTCTGATCGCTTGATAAGCTCGTTTGTGTTTCGATTGCGGCGAATTTCATTTGTAGCCAGCGTGAAGAAGACCAACTCGGTGTTATTGAGGGTATGTGAAGACGGCTGACTGGTGGCTCGACCCAGCAGCGTCACCTTGTTCATGCACTTGAAGGTGTCCACATTCTCCAAGACGGTGCGCTCATCTGACTCGCTGTCGCTGCTGATCTTGCGAAGGCAGCCAATCGGTTGGAGCGGGCTTTCAGTTTTGATCTGCCGGCAGTGAATGAAAACAAAAGTTACAACACTACTGCTAAAACAATAAATGCTGAGGTAATTACCGAGCAGATCGACTTGGGAATCCGGGTAGCCAGAGCACGGAACATTGTTTCAGATTTTGTTGCTTTTTCGGTGGCCGCTTCAGAGGGGTCAGAAGTGTGTCGGTCAAGGGGAATCGGTGTGGGCGAATGAGTGCGCAGGGACGCTTTTGAAAATGCTTTGCCGAGCACAGGCATGCGTTTTCAGCCGCTCGTAAACGTCGTGCAGTCTGGCTACCGAATCAGTCTGGCGCCTTGGGCGGCCGCCGCGATAAGACGGCAGCATCACAACTGTCAAAAGGACACTCTCACTTGCATTATCGTAACGGGAAAATATAAGACTGTTATTTTAACTGTGAAGCAAACAAAACCTTTGCAAATGAGTATAATACAATTAGAAAAGTGTGCTTGGGTGTGTGGGTGTGTGCGTGAAAAATTTGGCTGGCAATGATGCGGCGGCTACTTGTAGAGAGCAAGTTCGAGGTAGTTTGGCTTTGATGCGGCGTTGTACTCGTCAATCAGCTCCTGAACGATGACGCGCGAATCGTCAAATTCGTCAAGATTATTGGAAAAGATCTCCTCGTTCTTGAAACGATCCAGGAAAGCGCCGCGCTTACGCAACTTGTCGTATTGTGCGACGATTCGCTCAAACAGCTAAAGGCATTGAGACAAGAAATCGATTAGTAAAATGGTCATTTGACTAGCTAGCTGTTGACTTACGTGAGCAATGGAAGTGTGATTCGCAATGAGAAGACCCGAGACCTTGTTTGACGTCTGTATGTAGGGCGACTTGCGGGAGAGAGCCACCTGAATGTTCGCCGGGCCCCACTGAATGAACGGTATTCGCTTTGACTCGCGAATTCGGGCCAGACTCTTGTTCACCTCCACCGGATCGGCCTCGCCCTGAATGATGTTCAGTATGCTGATGTAGCAGTGATTGTCATTCTTCGTCTGAATGGGCGTCGAGACCATCATGTTCTTGTCGTCCAAGAGACGCCGCATCACATCCATTACGGTGGTCTTTCGAACTGAAGTGACCTCGCTGTGGTTCTCCGCTTCGGTGGTGAACGGCGTGTAGCCCGTCATGAGGAAGTGCAGGCGAGGAAAGGGAATCAATGGCACAATAAGTTCGGCGAGGCGGTTGTTCATGAAGGAAGGATAGCGCAAGGTGGAGGTAGAGGCGGACATGATCGTCGAGACGAGAGAGTTTGTCTGGAGAATCTTCGGATTTTCAATGTGCAGCTTCTCCACGGCAATGCGATTCAAGGCGGCATTGTCGAGCACCGTCACGCAGTCAGCGTTCTCCGTCAATCGCCTAAGGGTGAGCAGAGAGTTGTACGGCTCCACGACGACGTCGCTGCTCTCCTCCTGGCTAGGGAATACTGAGTAGGTTTGGATGATCTTCTTCGGAAAGCGGTCCTGAATGGTCTCGAGCACGTAGGAGCCCATGCCGCTGCCCGTGCCACCGGCGATCGAGTGACAGAGAATGAAGCCATCCAGTGAATCGGCGCCCTCGGCCTCGCGTTCAATAATCTCAAAGAACTCCTCGCTGAGTAGTTTGCCTTGCGAGTAACCAGACGCCCAGATGTTGCCAGCACCGCCGCCGTTCTTTGAGATGTAGATGTTCTCGTTGTTGAACAGCTTGGAGTATTTACTGTGCACAATGCTGTTGACGACTCGCGGCTCCAGGTCCATGAGGATTGCCCTCGGTATGTAGTGCTTGTCATCTGACTCGTAGAAGAACACATCCCGGCGCTCGATGGCCGACTTCTCTGCAAAGGACTCCAGCTGGCCCTCGGCGTTGATGCCATGTTCGTTGCAGAGTTTCTTCCAGAACTCGAAGCCCACTGTCGAGGAGAGAGAACCAGAATACAAGAATGAGTCAGCATTGGCACAGGACACAGTTGTCATCAGCAGATGAATGAATCAATCTTACCTTGATTCCCACATTGTCCAATTTGCAAAGTGATAATTTCGCCAGGCATCTTTCAGTCGGTAAACAGTGTGCTCGAGGCGCAAAAAGGAGGAAGAAAAAAGATGCACAACAGCCAAAACATTTGCAAAACAGCAGTTGAATGTTTTAAGGGGCGACGGTGGCGCTCCTACCGGTGTCTTACCTCATCAACCATCATCATCATCAGAACTTTTAAAATCTTAAACTTGACTGTAGACAAAAGGACTTTTATTGAATAAGCAATTTTTCTATACAAACTAGGGATTCTTTTACACACAAAGAAATGGAAAAACGTAAATAATTGTGAAATTCGTTAATTTGACTGAACTTGAGATTTCTCTGAGCCGCCATCCTCGACGAAGGTCTCGTCGACTTCCTCAATTTCGGCATAGTCTTCATCGCCTTCGGCGTAACTTTGATTGGTTCCCGAAACAAAAATTAGTTTTTCTGTTGATTTGAAAAGATTGGTTAGCTGTCGAAAGGACTGAGAATAAAATATGTCAACATACCAGCAACGACATTGGAGAAAAACGTGTTTTCCACTCGTCGATAGTTGAGCTTGCCTTCAAGATAAACTCGAGTTCCTTTTGTGATCAGATCGTGTGCTTTCTTGGCCAGGAACGGTTGATAGACAAAGACTTTATGAAAATCCGAGCGCTTGACTATCTCGTTGCTCTTCGTCTTTCTAATGTCATTAGTAACTATGATGAAACTAGTATAGTGTGTGTTGTTTATTGGCTTCAACTGGGCATCACTGGTGCATCGACCAAGGAGAATCACTTTGTTGATGCATTTGGCATTGTCGGGAATACGAGGAGTCGAAAACTCAGTTCCTGAAGAAAAATAAGGCTGTAAAAAATAAAGAGCCAAAAGAACCACAACCGCTTACCCGGCGAAGCTTTCGTGCTCAGGTTTCGCAGTCCATTGACAACAAAGCGATTCTGCAAAGTGATTGTTTATGATAGATTTAAAATAAGATAGAATAGTTCCATACCTTTGCCAAAAATGAGAACATTTTTGCTTCAAAAAGAGATTTGAAAGAAGGTGATAAAGATGAAAAGCCAGATGATTTGACGATGTTTCTTCGCATGCGGGTCGGCAAACACGTGAAGAAAAAGAGACCAGTTGTTGAAATAGGTGATGATGCTACAGGAAAACTTTGATTTCGAAAATCGTAGAAAGCGACGATGCACTGAAATTGAGATGCAGGGGATCATTATTTGCTGGCTCATTGGCAATCTAACACTATCTCCTGATAAGGGAAAAGTGGGCACGAACTGGCACGATATTGCTCAGCAATAATTGCTCCCTGCCATTGATCAGTGGGTTGACATTGTCGCGTTGGGTCGTCATTTGACAGCAAACACCCAGGAACAACCACTACCACCACCACCTCTATCATCATGAGCAAACAACTGAGTCGCGCCAGCTTTGGAATGCAGTGCTTTTGGGGCGCCGAGGCCCGATTTGGATCACTGCCCGGAGTTCACACTACGCGTGTTGGCTACGCCGGTGGAGCCAGTGCCGCCCCAACCTATCGAAATCTCGCTGACCACATCGAAACGGTTGATTTGGAGTTTGATGAAGGGAAAATCTCATACGAGGTTAGGAGTGAATTCTACAATCTTTAGGTTATAACTAACCAGTTCTTTCTACAGAAACTACTGGACATTTTCTTCAAGTCTCACGATCCGACTATCAAGTACAAGAGGCAGTACATTTCAGCCATCTTTTATCACGATGAAAGTCAGCGTACGCACATAAACCAATGGGTCAAGCAAAATTCCAGCCAGTTTGAGTCGCCCATAGTGACTGAAGTGCTGCAGTACACTGTCTTCCACAATGCCGAAAACTACCATCAGAAGTACTTCTTTAGAAAGTACCCTTCGCTCAATAGGGAACTTAAACTGACTGACGCTCAAATCATCACTTCACCGATTGCTAGCCGACTGAATGGCTTTTGCGCTGGTTTCGGAAGTCTGAATCAATTGGAAGAGAACAATTTTAATCTGTCAGCGGAAAATACTAAACTTCTGCAAAATTTAATCAAAGAAGGTCCCAGTTTGCATGAGTGTGGAATTTAAATGGACAGGAGATTGTGCGGAACGATAATTCGAGCAATAATAAACTATTTCTTCTTGAAGTAATTCTCTCTGTAGTACTTTAGCTCGTCGATGCTTTGCTTAATGTCACTCAAAGCTCGGTGTTCAGTCTGCTTGTTGAAGTAAGTGGTGTCTTTGTACCACGAACTAACGAGCACTTTGACAGCGGAGACATCAACCATTCGGTAGTGCAAATGGGTCATAAACTTGGGGCAGTTCTTCTTTAGAAATTCACGATCGAAGGCAATTGAGTTACCAGCAAGTATTCCAGTTTTAATATTATTCTTCACCATAAAATCACTCAGTTTGGTGTCCACTTGTTCCAGAGTTAGCTTTGAGTTGAGACACTTTTCAATGAGACCGTTTGCGGTAAAGTGCTCTTGATGCCATTCGGGCATTGCATCGAGAACTTGTTTAGATGTGCCAATGTACAGAGAGTCAATGGAATCGAGCTGTTGTAAAAAAGAAAACTGTTACTACACAGCGAGAATATATCAAAACAGGAAAAGGAACTTGCCTCGTTCAGGTCGATATCAGTGATGATCAAGGCAACCTCTAGCAGTCGGTCTTTGTTGACATCCAGACCGGTCATTTCACAGTCGACCCATACTAGTTTGTCCGTCATTTTTCTCTTTGACAAGTTTCTAGTGTGAAAGGTGAACGCCGGCGAAACGTAGGCTAAAAGTGACCGTTTCAAACAGAACATGACCACTGAGTTCGCTGTTTTTATTTCAAAACACGTGGGACAACAACAGAAAAAAATTACGCAAGTTTGGACGCTGAATGTTAATCACGATGTTTACAGTGAGTTGACTGTCGGTAATTTACGAGTCGCAATTTACAAACGTTTTATTTGCACAAATGAATAGCTCTGAAATTACCTAAGTTAGTGGTTCATTCTTATCTGCTGATAATAGATAAAGATTTGCCATTTTGGGAGGTAGAGCCCTGGCCTGGTCACTTGGAATGCAACTGGCGCTGCACTGGACTACTACTGTTGTGGACTGCAGCGCCCCTACTGTAATTTCAGAGGCCATCAAACTCTGCGGCTGGTGGTGGTCGCTTCTTTTGCATTGTTTTTATTCTTTATCGAGTGATTTACTTGAACCTCACCATGGACTCAGAATTTCGCCTGAATCAGTTTATGGACAATGTTATCGTAAGTGAATCATTTTTACATTTTCCCGACATCATTGCTTCAGCAAATCATTACCTCTCTACCACAGGAATGCGACGTCCTGGACGAGACGTTTGCCGGTTTCACCAAAAACACCATTGAATCGGATAAAATGTCCAGGCAGATTCTCCAGGACAACCTGGTGAAAATACTGCAAAACGTACCACCGGAGATGATGGAGAATGTGATTCAGTTCTTCGTGAAGAGGGTCAGCAAAATTGTCAACTACAGTATTTCTCGCATGCTATTTGAAGTTCTCGAAGCGGCAATTCTCACAATGTCTCATCCAGCCGTATCGGAACTGGTATTACCAAAGTAAGAATATCAAGCAAGTTTTCTTTCTTTGACTAAAGACGATTTTTTTGTAAACCAGGATTCTTTGTCACTGCATCGTCGTCTCACACGATTTTGATCTGCACAACGAAGTTTTCTGGGTGAATGGATTACAGAGCATTCAAAGAAACGTCAAGTTGATCAACTACAAAAGTATTCGAGACACTCTTGGGTTTTTACTCTCCAAAACGGCGCAGATTTCAATGAAGCCACGAGCAAACTCAACGAGTAGACAGATTAATGCACTGTACAAAGTTTTAGAGTACATGTTTGATCGGGACACGTCTCTCCTACCGGCATACCTAATTCTCGACGAAGTCATGAAGAAGGCTGTTATGATTAAGTGGTCCAAAAACAATTGGGTGTGTAGCACTTTGCTATTGACAAGAGCTAACGGAACTTTATTTTTAGAAATTTTCCAAGCTGGTTGCTGCTTTCATCGACAGCTTCCGCCCAGTGGCCGATATGGTCTCCTTCCACGGACGACCGCCAACGTTTCCCATCGTCGGCCACTCCCTGGCAGCCACCATCATTAAGCTCGACAATGCTACCGGCAAGTACAAGCACAAGGGACAACTGCCCTACGATATGGATCTTGAAGAGCCGCAAATGGACTTGCTTTACTTCATCATGGAGCAAAATCATTCTCGAGAGACCATTGCTCATATGCTGTCCTTTAGCAAGACCAAAGAACGCAGTGTCATTCTCGAGAAACTGCTCGTTGAGATGATCGTCAGAACCATTGTCAAGTGTGGCCAGATGAAGTTCACCATGGAGAATGACAATTTCGAAAAGTACAATCTGGAAAACTGCGACACTGAAACGCATCAGATGTTTTTGCAGTGGCAGAACGTTGCATCCTCCTCAATTTATTACGAGTTCTGCTACCAGAACATTCACTTCCCCAGCTTCCTCAACGACCTAGCTGGCAGGCTGCAGGAGCTTCAGAGCAGAGAGAAGACGAACCAGTATCTGATCAAGAGTCGTGAGTTCTTCATGTGGACACTGCTGCAGATGCTCTCTCGGTACATTCCCAAGCATCCTTTTGACAATTTGCTGTCGATATTTCGAATGTACGACATGCTGTACCCGGAGACGACAGCCGTTCCCTTGCCTGATTTAGACAAGATCAACTGCATCTACATCCTCTCGGCGGCTTCATCGTGGATTCTCCTCAGCATCAAGGCCGAACATGATAAGGTTCGCTTTAACCGTACACCCCCTATCGGCCTGGAGGAGCACATCAAATTTCTGCAAGGGCTCATCTCAAACCCAAGCTTTACTCCTTCAAATGACTTTATTGTGGTGTTGCTGTGCAATACCTGCATGGCCAACACTGAGCGGTACACTGCGGCGTTTCGCTTTCTCGAGAACATGCTCGGCTCACGATCGACTCCTGGAGCACTGCAACAGCCGAGAAATCAGGGACCGATTGCCATGAACTTTCTCGATTCCATTGCCGTTCATTCTCGTTTCAAGTTAGTATTCCTCATTATTCAGACCAGAAATAACTTTCTAACGCATATTTTTACCAAATAGCCTAACTACCCATATAATGACCCACTTTAACAACTTGGCACAGTCAAAGTCTCAGCAACCGTTGTCCTCTGGAGTTGTGGAAACCTACAGTCGAATGATGTCGTACACTGAAAATGAGCAGCTCAGTATCAAGACATTTTTGAGTAAGTACCGGAGTACTGACAATTGCAGATCACTAATGCAGGTTATTTACAGACCAACTGCTGCCCACTGTTTTGCGGTATCACTGCTGGAACTATCTTTTAAATGTAAGTCTTGAGCTTTACCTTTATCAACCAAATTGCTTATTTCTGTTCCTGAATTCAGTTTCTCGAGATGTTCTCCTATCGCCTGCACCGGGTTGGCTGCTTCACGCGCCTGCAAATTCTTCGCAACGTCCTCTCCAAAACCATCTTCTCTCAGATGAACAACGTTCAGCTGTACGGCTGCATTGAGAACATGGCACTGAAGAACATCAACGGCTTCAACTCTATCGACTTTCTCAACCTCTCCGCGCAGATGCTCAGAAACAACTTTGAAGTGCTCAACTTCCTCCCTATTGAATCGGAGGAGCTGTACAAGGTGTACGTCCTGACGCTGTCTCGCGCCATTCACATTACCGGCATGGAGGCGCTGTCGGTGAGCTGGGCCATCGACATCATCGCCAACATGCGGAACACGCTCAATCTGAACCTCTCCTGGCCGGAGTTCACCATGAACTGCCTGCCCCTGCAGGTGGCCAAGTTCTACCAGGACAACTACCAACAGCAGCCGTCGAACAAGACGGAGTTCCGCCTGGCAGTGGACGAGGAGTACCGCAAGTGGAAGGCAATGACCAATGAGGGCGACCTGGTGAAGCACTTCTCCGCCCCGGGGGCGCTCTTCTACTGCGTCCTCTACAAGCTGGCGCTCGACAGTGAGACCATCACCCCGGTCGTCTACCAGATTCTCGACCGCATTGGCGTCCGCGGCCAGATCATGCAGATGCGCACCTTCATCGAGTGCCTGGTGGACGTGTACTCTACGCTGACCAAGCAGCAGTCGCCGCAGATCTACACCGCTCTGAGTAATCTCATCTGGAAGTACAACATCATTCCCCTGGAGCGACTGTTGCTCTGTCTGGCGCTGCGACACTTTGAGAGCGACTCTGACCAGCAAATCTGCTTCTACATCATCTACCAACTGCTCCGGTCGGATAAGGACGTGCCCAACATTGAGCTTACCTCACGGGTGCGGGACTTTGTCAAGGACAACTCGCCGGAGCACTGGAAGTACTCCAACTGGGCGGAGAAGCACGCAGCCTATCACAGTGTAAGGACTACTTTGAAAATCTGATGATTTTCAAAACGATAATTTTGTCTCTTCTTTCCGAATGTAGCAATATCCGGAAGAGTTTTACTTCAAGCACCTGCAAGAGGCCAGTGTTCAAGGAAACGCCAATGCCACCACGCTGCAGCCAATGTTTAGTAATCTTTGTCTGCGGTTACTTCCAATTTTCGGTTTGTTACTATATCATTGATTTGCCGTAGATCAATCATTAAATTTTTGTTTCTTTGCAGATGTCATCATTCACCGAATAATCGAAATAGGACCGAGTCCAAAGACGCTCAATGTGAGCGTCTCCGAGGCGGTGGCCCACTCGATCCTGACCGTGAACGGGGCGTTGTACAAGTTCCACGATCAGCCGATCATGTACCTCTACAACACACTGCACTACTACGACATTAATCTGCGCGTGAAGAACACCATCAAGCGGAAGCTGGTGTACGCCATTTACAATGCACTGAAGGAGGTGAGAGGTCGCAATTGGGCATTCACCGAGAAGTTCATCTCCATGGAGGCACGCTCGGAGGAAGAGGACTGGAAGCTAGGTAAGAGCAGATAATGACATGTTTAGTGTAATGCAGAAGTTTGTTGTCTAACGCACGTCCTGCCTATCTTACTCTCCGATCAGATGACAAGTACTACCTGGCGTTGATTGGGCGCGTCGTGGAGACGATGAAGGACCACCTGAAGTGTCCCCTCTCGCCCACTGACTACCGATTCAACGAGTTCCCCAACGCCCACTCGCACATCGTCTACGTGACCTGCGTCGAGCTGATGGCGCTGCCGTGCAAGGCCTCCGACGTGGGCAACGCCCTGCTCAATGTGGTGCTGAACAACCACCAGGGCCTGCCCCGGGAGGACATTGACCTGTGGATCAACGGCATCGCCATGGTGCTGGCCTCGCTGCCGGACGGCTTCACCGCCGCCATCAACGACCGCATCATCGAGCTGCTGAAGAATCCGGCGGCGCTGGCCGGCCTCAACATTCAGCAGCTGGCGGACTTTAAGAACAACCACCACTACGTGAACGAGTGCGAGATCAGCTACCTGATGGCGATCGTGTACGTCTTCTGGAGCCACGACGCCATCGGTCGCGTCTGCATCGTCCACAAGTTCCTCAAGGAGCGCGTCAAGCCGATCATCCAGACGGAGGAGCAGTACCTCTTCATCTGCTACCTGGTGGGGCCGCTGCTGAATCGCCTCTGCAACGAGCGCACCCGTACCGTCATGGACATCACCGTGGAGCTGTACGAGATGCTGGAGATAATCGACAAGAAGATTGCTCGCTTCAACTACTTTGACAACATCTGCGACCTGATGTACCATCTTAAATGTAAGTGCTACTACGAGTAGAGAATGCTACTGTAATGAAGAAAAACTAAACAACTAACTAACTTCCCCTCCTCGCAGACATGTTCACTGGCAACCACATCATCAAGGAGATCGAAGGACCCATCGGCCGTCTCCGTCCGCAGTACCTGCACAAGCTGCGTTTCATCACCAACACCACCATCACCAACACCGAACCGGCTGATGCCGCCGAAGCGGCACAACGGGAAGCCCTCAACGGTGGAACCGACGGCAACAACAACACCGGTGTTGCTGGTGTGGCTCGTTTTTAGCACACTCATGCCCTTTTTATATTATTTATATTTTAAATCAATGTATCTATAAGACGCACACACTTTCAATAATAAAGATGTAAAAATATTGGAATCGGGGTATTGTGATTAGTCAGAGGAGGGTTCTCAAAGGTTTGCTCGGAAGCAGCAAACAGAAAATAACATTTTAGAACTTTTTACTTTTGGCAGATGTGGCTCTAATTTTTGCACATCTAGATTTTTTGTGACAGGTTGTAATTTTAGAGGCAACTTGATCTTTTTTCTCTTCGGTAACTCTATGGAGCAGGATTTTTAAAATTAAAAGATTTACCGAACAACGACAAAGTAGACTGACTTGTTGGCACTCTTTTGAAATGTTACAGAACTTTTTAGTGGTCCCTCACTGGAATTTTTCTACGAGGGACGGAGTTTTTCCTTTATTCTTACCGTTGTTAGTTTTGCCAAGCACAGAGAATGTGACTTCATGTGCATTTCAGGTCCGGGCAAAAAATCAGTCGACGTCAAAGAATGCAGGTGTTGCCACTGGCGGCGCCACTGGCGCTTCTGTTTTGCACTCGCAAGTGGCTCGCAGACAGCTCCGCTGGTGCTGCTGCTGCAGTTTGAGATGATGAGACCGATGTCAGCTTTCTTCCGAGTGTCGTTCCAAAAGCCGCTCCATCTTAAATAGTGCAATCATAATCACCGGTGGCATTCCCGCCTACAACTTGGCCGTGTCCCATCGCCGCGTCACAACGCCCGAGCCAACCTTTCACCATGAATAACTGTGACAGCATAGACAAAGATGGACTGCAGACGGCCCTCAAGTACTTCAACTCATCAACTTTGACGATGCGTCTGGGTGGCATAGCTCAGATGAACAACTACATCACCATGTACAATGATTTGACGAATAACCCAAGTAAGTCAAGTGCTTATTCGCAGAATTGTTTTACCTATATTTTACCTGTTTTCCGTTTTTACCTAGATTCTAACGGGGAGAATCTTAGTGAACAGATGAGCCAATGGATTCTCGAAAACAAGTTACTGGAGAACATTTTTGGCCCTAATTTGCATGTTGAAGTGATCAAGCAAAGTCACTACGTCCTCTCGGCAATCTCTCCTAAAATTACCACCGAACACATTGATATCATCTGGAGCTCGGCACAGATCAAGCACTACGAGCGATTCGTCTATGAAGTTCTCTGTACGCTTGTTAAGAACTTGAACTTTAAGACTGTCTTGTACTTGTACAAACTTCTTTGGACCATCAAGCCGAGCCATCACTCTGAACAAACGCTGAACTTGGCATCGCAGATCACCAAGTACATATGGTCACACTGTGGAGTTCAGCCAGACATTCAGCCAGCATCTCACTACGGTGCCGGCGACAAAGAAATGACTGGAGAGGATTCCAATTTTAAAGGCTCTCACACAGTGTTCCCTTACCTTCGTGATCCGCCTAGTAAGGAGAACAGCTCGTCCGCCAGCTCAGTCGAGGTGAGCGAAGACGAGGAAGATGAGGAGGACTTTGAAATGGACATGGGCAGTAGTCGCATTTGCATCGACAAAGGACCCCTTTCAAAGATAAACAGTGATGAAAGTAGCGGCAGCACATCAGAAAGTGATATTGACGAGCTGAGCGATTTGCCGAAGGAGAAACCCTCCTACAAGCTACCACGAAACTTTCACCGAAAGCCTAAAATGGACTCCCCAACTCATATTTCAGGCGGTAAGGTATCATTATGTGTTTGCTTTCATTGTTGACCCATTTTACCCTTTTAAAATAGACGAATACAAGCCAAACACCTCTATGAGTTCCTTTCCCAAAGTTCCAGTAAATGAATCTCAAGATGAAACCAAGTTTCAGAAGGAGAAAGTAAAGTCTCCGAAAAATACTCCAAACAATCTCGGTGAAGAGAACTCTTTCAATGAGATCGAGCCGTTTGAAATGTACGAATGCGGCGATGAGATTAAAAATTGCTACAACTATACCAAATCACTGGCTGCCAGAAGAATTGCTGAAGCCAAGAAGGTGGCTCCGCTACCGACGCCACCCACCGAGTGCATTACCGACGAGCTCCGAATTGCTGATGTCACCAAGCCCGGTCAGACACTGCTCTGGGATTTAATTCACGATGACATGCTTAACCAGTTGACTGAAGAACTTGCCACGGCAGCTGACCGCATCTTCTGGAATACCATCTGTTGTGCGAGTAATCGACAGATACGGATCATGTTCATTAATGCCGCACTGGAAAATCTGGCAAAGAATAACTCGGTGATCACTATGTTTCGTCTACTTCAAAAGTTGTTTTCCTCTTTCTTTCCATACCAAGACGGGCGAATGACGCGAAAACTGATCTTTGACGCCGACAAACAGCAAAGCATGCTCAAATCCTTTTTTAACAATCTCACTCTCTACATGTCCTGCTGCAAAAATGATTCGCCAGAGTATGACTCACTTAAATCAAAGTTTTGCACCCAGAAAGAAGAGATTCAAATTCGCCTAAACTTTTTGAGTTATATCTTCATGTACGCCGGGCCATCTCATGAAAATCTCTCATTTTCCCAGGAGCATGTCAACATTCTCTGGGACGTATTTACCACGTGCAATTATCCAGAGATTGCTGATGAATTCTTTGACTGGCTCCTAAGTATGGCGCGATTTCACTGGAATATTTTGTCGTCTAACTGGCGTATACTTTCATTTCTCACAGATCAAGGGAAAAGTAATGGTATAAATCTTGATATTATTAAGTACATTCTCGTGGAAAAAATGCCACTTCTTCGCCCTGAATCGTATTCGCTCACCTCACTTGATCTTCTCCAGCACTTGCACGGGTTCTTCTTTTCAAAAAACTGCATTGACGCCTCTACTGTCAAAGACGTGATAAATTTAGTTTGGGCTGTTGCTTTTAAAAATCCCGACACCGAAGTTTCCATGGCCGCAATACGCCACTTGAATCAGCACTACATTAGCCTGCTAAACAGTACCAACAAGTTCGACAAGGAAGAGGAGTTCATTCAGAAGTGTATGTTGAATCTAAAGGACGCATCAGTTCTGCTGCCCATCAACTGTGATAAGAGCCTGGTGCTCATCGAGCGAGCCGTCATCATGTTGAAGACTCATTTGGAGGTATTCTACAACCGCTACTCGTACTACTTTCGCAAGTTGAAACTCGCTTCAGATGTTGACCTGTACTGTCATCGTGCTCGTGAAAGGCTTGACAACACTCTCAACTTTTACATTATTTCGCCGTACTCTTCCGACAAAAAGCTAATTGAAATGTCATCCACGGACTGTGTTGGAGAGCTTCGTGCCGAAGTGCAAACCTGGTGGCAGTCAATCCTGGAGTCGAGTAGCTTTGACAAGGACGCTACCGTTCCCGAAGCGCTGATCTGTCTGGTTCATCAGCAAACAGGTAGTCTTTTTGATATCTTTGATCATCTTTGCTTATCTGCTTTTCTTTCATTTCAGAGCAAGAAATTCCCTTTGAATATGACGAAAAACGCATTGGGGATGTGTTTAAAGATAGTCACGTTAATCAGATATCTTTTCACACTTGCAAGAACCCGCTCTCAAAATCATGTGATCTCTTTACGCTGTCTAGCTCAAGTGAATTCTTCGACTCTTTCAAATTGCAAAACTCGCATAAACTCTTGCTCGAGCCGCACAACTTTGAGCTACTCTTCATCTTGGTGCAGCAGCTGGACATGATTAATATTTCCAACTTGAAAGCACGCATTCTTTCGAGGAACATTTGGGAAATTGTCCAAATACTGCCCGCATCTACCGATATTCTGGATCGCTTTGATCTTCTCTCGCAACTGTACTCAGAAAGTCTATCTAGCGAAGACGACCTGAATGACCATGCTGAGACGCCTCAAGCATTTAAGCATATCTTTGAACGAATCTTTCCTTCCAATTCAAATCAAAAGCTCATTTACAGCTGTCACATTGTTGACAACCTTCGGAAGGCAGGAAAAAATGGCTGGCCTGGAGTTTTCACCAAAACAGGTGGTTTGCAGTTTCTCTACAATCTATTCATTGTCAATGTGGAGACAACAAAATACAAACACGAGTGGACCGAGTGGAAACAGGACTGTGTCTCCACATTACTGCAGACAATCTATCATTTTGCGACTTCAAGCTACCGAGAATTTGAAAGCCTTCGATATGATTGTGATAAAATGAGGTATGAATGCTATTTCCTGATTTTTATCTCTTGATCTTGAACTATTTGTAACTTTCTTTATTATCTAGTGAACGGGAAAGCAGCAGCATGGGCTATAATTCGGATGGTTCGCGGAAAAATAAGCGAACACGAAAGAACTCACTGGAGAAGAACATTCTTCTATTCAACTCGAACTTTATTGCACTTATTGACGATCAGGAACGGTTGATGAACGTTCTCTTTTCCATTCTGAAGTTCATTACGCAGAACAGCAAACTGAAACTATTCTACCAGACAACAATCTCTTCTCGCGCTCAGGTAGTCATCTTCAACCTTTCGTTCTTTACATCGTGGTGCTACACTGATTCAACGGCGCTGGATATCTTCTACCAGAACACCTTTTCAAAAGTGATCATTAAGAAGCTGATTCTGGAGGACTCTGACCCACAAGTTCGAAAAGAGGTCAGCCTTGCCTTCATTCGCTTATGTCTTGGCTCCACTAGTGAAGGCAGGAATCTTCGTGGTATTATTCCTAAGTTCCTTAGTCTACTCCTGAGCTTTCTTGAGGAAGCCTCTACAGTGAACATCAACATAATCACCGCAAATGCCAATCGCTCAGCGGAGGAGAAGGACTTCACCGGTCCGGGGTGCAAGGACTACTTCAACTTGGTGTGCCGTCTCATTGAGCCCTTTGTTTCGCAGAGTTTTATCCAGACCAATAATTCGGAGATTGACATTGACAACCTGTGCCAACTAGTTGCCAACTCAATAATCAAACGTGAAAGCTACGAACTCTGCAAGAACACAATTGAAGACGAAGGCCTCAGAGGGCTGGTCATCCTCCTCGGTGTTCTCGTCAAGCACAATCCAAAGTTTAAACACCGACCAGAGTGTCGCGAGTTCATTATGCAGATCTTCAACTCCCTCTTCGCTCTGCCCACACACACTCAGAGAGCACTTCCAAAGTGTCGCTCTTCGCATACTCGCTCGGCCATGTTTGAGCTGCTTATTGAGCTAGTGAAGGGTAATGAGGACAACTTCACCCTGCTCACTGATAAGCTCATCGACCAGCACCGTCACGAAGTCATCGGCCGATCGTCCGCCTACCCCTGGGAGTACTGGCCCCAAGAGGAGAGCCGCTCTGAGTGTGGCTTTGTCGGCCTGAGCAATCTGGGCGCCACCTGTTACCTGGCCTCCTGCATGCAGCACCTCTTTATGCTGACCGACGTGCGCAGCTGCATCCTCACCACCCACCTACCATCGGTGATCAAGCACGAGTCCATTCTGCGGGAGCTGCAGAAGATGTTCATCTTTCTGCAGGAGTCAGAACGACGGTCGTACAATCCAAAGAGCTTCTGCAAGGTCTACACCATGGACCACCAGCCGCTGAACATCTGCGAGCAAAAGGACATGACTGAGTTCTTCACCGATGTCATCTCCAAGCTCGAGGAGATGACCATCGACCTAAAGGACATGATGAAGCGCAATTTTAGCGGTCTACAGTCGAACAATGTCGTCTCGCTGGACTGTCCCCACATCAGTCAGACGACGGAGGAGTTCTACACTCTCCGCTGCCAGGTGTCTGACATGCGCGACCTGTACGAATCGCTGAATGAACTGACGGTGAAGGACACTCTGGAGGGCGACAACATGTACAACTGCTCCAAGTGCGGCAAGAAGGTGCGAGCAGAGAAGCGCGCCTGTATTAAAAAGCTGCCAAAAATCCTCTGCTTCAATACGATGCGCTACACCTTCAACATGATCACCATGACCAAAGAGAAAGTGAACACCCACTTTTCCTTTCCGTTGACGCTGGACATGGCGCCGTACTTGGAGAAGAATCTGCTAGTCATCACTGACAAACACGATGGCGAGGTGAAAATTGAAGACGATGAGGAGGACTCGAAAAGCACCAAGTACGAGTTGATTGGCGTCACGGTGCACACCGGCACTGCCGACGGTGGCCACTACTACTCCTTCATTCAGGACCGTGATCCGCACAGTGTCACTCGAGACCGGTGGTTCTTCTTCAATGATGCCGAGGTGAGACCCTTTGACAAGGGTCTACTTGCTGCAGAGTGCTTTGGCGGGGAGACCACCAGTAAGCAGTACGACCAGACGAATGACAAGTTTTTCGACTGCAGCATCGAAAAGACAAACTCGGCCTACATGCTCTTTTACGAGCGAATCGATGACGACGATGATAAAAAGGTGGCCCTTTCTAAAAAGGAAGCAGATTGCAGCAACAAAAAGGAGGAGGGCTTGACTATCAAAAAGGGAGAGGACTCCATCATCAAAACGGATCATGAAGAGCCATTGGAAGAAATTTCACAGTCGCTTATGGACTGGATCTGGGAGGACAACATTTCTTTCCTCCGTGATCAGTTCATCTTTGATCACCATTACTTTGATTTTATCTGGCAAGTGTGCTCGCAAGTGCCGCAAACTTTACCGAATAGTTTGGCGCCTAAAACGACACTCATCTCGACTCGCCTTGCGACGCTCTTTGTTCTGGAGACGCTGATTCATGCGAAGGAAAAGCCGACACTGGCCCAGTGGATCGAGCTGCTCACCAAGCAATTTAACAACTCACAGAATGCTTGCGAGTGGCTCATTGACCATATGTCGCAGAATGACTGGTGGTTAGTTCAGATTCTCTTGAAATGCTCTAACCAGATGGTAAGTTGTTGAACTAGTGCACTTTTAGTATGAATCACACATTGTTCTCACCATGGTTTCCTTTTTCTTATTCTCTGTCAATAGGTTCGTCAACTGTTTGTTCGCCTGTTGATTCACGTAATCACCAAAACGAAGCCCAACCCAATTCATTCGCTTTATTTGCATCCGCTCATGCCGGGAAACCTCATTAAGCAAAACAGTCTTTCGGAACGGTATGCCACGGTGACTCGTTTCATTAGTCGCTTCATCTCGCTAATTGACATTGAACGCATGAACACTAAGCCGTGCATAAAGAACCTCACCGAATACTTTCACTTCTTGAATGAGTTTGCCAAACAAGGCGAGGAAGAGTGCAAATATTTAATTTCAATTGAAGCAATTTCGACAATCATCAACTTCTATTTAAACTATGGAAAGATTCAAAATGAATTTCTCGATAACTTCAGCGATAATGAAGATGATGATTTTGATGAAAGGTAAGTCACGTGTGTAACTAGGATGTAACTTGTTTCTACAATTACTTTTTTGCATTTTCAGACCAAGTCTTTTTGGACCCCTAATGGAAGACAAGTTTCCTAAAATGATTTCCCTCGACAAGATGATCACCCTGATTGTGTACCTTTTAGATAGTGCACAAAGATTTTCATCTGACTCAATTGGTTTGACACCTCGCGACTTTGACTCTCTCATCAGCGGAAGATCATTCTTATTTATTCAGCAGCAAATTCGAGACAACATTAACCTTCGACAAACGTTTAACCTCATCGTCGAGTTACGAAAACTTGATGAATCGCTCGCTCCACTCATCGTCAACATGCTCTTTTCGTCAATAACCCGCGTCAACGAAAACATAACGCCTTTCTTTAAAATTCTCTCTTTTATTGCCGAGAACATTTCACTCTTCTCTTACTTTGCGAAGATGATTCTTCCACAAATTTGGGATTGCTGCCATCATTCTCCTATGCATACGTTAGAATGGCTTGTTCAGCATGTTCCGCGTAATAAGCTTCTCCATGATCATGTCTTGTCAACACTTGATTTTTGGGTCGTCGACTACCTGATGGATCACGGAAATATTCGTGTTCGCTCTAGTGCTGCTCAACTGTTGATCTCCCTTGTTCCATCACAGGATAATGCTTTTCGCCATAACTACAGGCCCTATCGTGCTTATCCATACATCTGCAAGGAGATCCTTCTCAGCTCGGAAAGTATGGCCATCATTGAAAAGATTTACTCTTACTTGGTCAATCTCGTAAAGAAACTGAAAAACCATTCCCTCTCTCAAGCCTTTGGATTGCAAAAGTTGACAAACTACTTTTATGTTTTGTCGTACTTTTTTGTGTATAGCAAGCAGAGGAAGATGTTCTACAACCACTTTCATGACTTTTGGAACTTTTTTTCGTCTAAACTTTCCGAGCCAACGCATGCCATTCACCAGAATAAGCAAGCGTTCCTCATGTTCTTGTATCTCGTCTGCCAGGAGTGTCCCGAATGCACGCACACTATTGCTCAGACTCCGAGTATCTACCGAAAGCTGGCTTTCAATTACATTCTTGCCGATCATGAAGACCAGGACATTATTCTCTTTAACAAGAATACTCTGCCCTACTATTACGGCCTGCTAAAGTTATGTTGCAGAATATCGCCACCCTTTACTCGCTTCCTGGCTGATCATCAGAATATTCAATGGGCTTACCAGAACATCACGCCCTTTCCGAACCACTACCCACTAGCTGTTAAAGAACTTTTTGAGCTGATGAAACTGTTTGAAAATGTGCGCGAGGAATCTACAGAAGAGGAGAAGAAGGCAATGTCCATTTTCAAAAAAGATAAAGGATAAAAAGAGTTTAAAATACTATTTTCCATAAAAAGTTTTAAGTTAGACAAAGCTCATTTCAATACATTTGCAATTTTTATTTCTTTTTGATTGATTATCAATGATGGTTTTGGTCATTTATTTTATGATCGATTCTGTTGTATCATCTGTTAATATTTTCCATTTTAAATGTCACTTGTTTCTTAAAAAATGAAATTTTTAATACTTTTACTTAAAAATTTGTAATATTTCTTTGGACGATGTAAATGTTGTAGTCAGAGACTTGGTTGAAACTTTTTAAAAATGTTAGTTTATAAAGCATGGTCAAAAGTCTCGCTATGGCGTTTTTCGTTATCATAAACCAGCCTTAAAGTAATCTTTAATTCTGGTGATTATTTAAAGAAACAAAAAAACTCAAAGCCAAAATGCCGTATAACCACCAAAAAGAGCACAGCGGCG
>JAALOO010000037.1_pt1 | contig 99694 bp, 91 predicted proteins | sample 7257641 | NCBI WGS metagenome assembly JAALOO01 (sample SAMN14085613, study PRJNA598686) | mite metagenome | biome: ENVO:01001000; feature: ENVO:01001002; material: ENVO:01001226; isolation source: single female mite from University of Michigan culture on fish food culture... ...
GAAAACTGAAATGATCTCTTTCACTCTCTCTCTCTCTCTCTCTCTCTCTCTCTCTCTCTCTTGCACGTCTCAATCAGTTAGCTTTGCCTTGATTAGCATCGACAATATCTACTTTCTCTTTTTACTTTTCTCTTTCTCAAGGGGATAGTACTTTTTTTATCAAACTATATAAATTACCGGACACTTGGCTAAACATGTTCCACTTTTTTGTGCATCACAAATCCTATTCAAAAAATTGAAAAAAAAATTAGCAGTTTCCAACTTTTTCTCATGTTCTACTAAAGCTGGCACTTCAAAATGCACCTCATGCGGCGGTTTATATTACTCTATGCCTTTGTTACCCTTGTTGGCATCACCAAAGTGTCTCTGTTCAGTCTCGATCCTGATGAAACCAAGTCAGTTGCCTCTCTGGTTGCTTCTCACGGGCTGCAGCTTCTTCAGTACCAGATTCTCACCGATGACGGCTACGTGGTGACTCTGCATCGAGTTGTAACGCCCGACTTTGACCCACTCTTCTATTCAGTGTTCCGGAAGCCAGTCATCATTTTTCATGGTGTTCTAACCGACACGGCCATTTACTTCATGACTGATCCTTCGGCAAATGACTTTTATCAGCAACACTTGAATGGCTCGTGCAGTGACAACTTTGGTGTTTGCCTCCTCTCCACTGGTCGCTACGATTTATGGTGAGACGATCAAGTACTTAGGCTCTATAAATTGTAGTACTAAAAAATTGACTCACAGGATTCCGAATTCTCGAGGCAATCGATACTCTCGTGATCATATTCGTTACACCGATAAAGACCCGCGCTTTTGGTCATTCAGCTGGGACCATATTGCCTTGCACGATTTACCTGCTTTTATTACATTCATCCTGAAGGAAACTGGCCACCAAACGGTGGGCTACATTGGCTACAGCCAAGGCGCGAGCACACTGTTTGCCCTAATGTCCATGAAACCGGTGTACTCAAAAATAGTGCAGCCATTCATCTCCTGGGCGCCGGGAGTTTACTTGAGTCATGCCAAGACGATGGTTCGGCCACTGCTCAAAGCTACTCGAACCCTCGTCACGCGAATACCTGGTGAGTATATTCCATCTGCGAGTTTCATCAATCCACTGCTGCAATGGCCTGCCTGCCATCACTCCATCGGACTTCCGCTCTGTTCCCTCTTTCTCCAGCTCACCTTTGGCCCTACTGAGCACCTCAACGTCACTCGAATTCCAACTTACTTTCACTTTGTGCCGTCGGCCATCAGCAACTGGCAAGTGGCGCATTACACTCAGATCGGCGCCAAAGGCGAGTTCACTCGGTTTGACTACGGTTCGCAGCTGGAAAACTACCAAGCCTACGGACTGCCCTATGCTCCCTTGTGGCCGTTGTGGCGTATCTCAAAGAAGCAAAAACAAGTGATCATGTATGGCAAAACTGACTGGTTCGTGGACGAAACGGACGCCCGAAAGCTGATCCGCCGACTTCGCAGCTACGGCCTCGACACTGATGAGTACATGGTGCCCTCAAAAACGTGGAATCATATTGACTTCTTTATGGGGAAAGGCGCAGGACGACTGCTCTACCCAACGGTCATCAAATACCTCGACTTGTACTCTTGGGACACGTACTAATGAGAGTACAACTAAGCGGCCAATTTTTTTTCTTTGCTATCATCTAGTCATTTGCCAAACACTCACTATTTAAACTTAATCACATTACTTTGATAGTCAGTCATAATTTCGGATAAAGGTTCAAATAAAAAAGTGGGGTTCAAACTATAAAGCGCTTATTTAATCACAGATTACGTTTCGCATTGATTGTTTTGTTTTGTCGATCAAATGGGTATTTAAAAAGGTCATTTGTCCGAATTGCTTGCAGCGATTCTTCAAATCTCATCTTCAAGTCCTTTGTCATTTTGTAGTGGCCAGGCTCACGAGTCAATTATCATGTCAGAAAATTCTCTAGTTCGTCGTCTGTTATTAAGTGAAAAGTTGATTACAGCTTTGTTGCCAATGGTCAACGCAGATCGCTGTGCTTCCCTTTTCCAACAAAAACTCGCAAAATTAGAAAAGCTTCTTCAATGTTTCCCTCATGAAAACGAGACTTTGCTCGCTGAATGGAACGACAAAGTGACCGATCTCTGGATGCAGTTTTCTTTCTGCCACAACATCAAAACAGATATGAAGAGTTCAACTGTCAGTAGAAATGAAAAGTAGAGGTTCTTTTGCCATATTTTATTTACAATTTCTTTTTTTTGCAGGTTTCTATTTTTGAGTCCAGTGCTTCTGCCAATTCAACGAACTTTTTGCAATTAGCTAAACTGCCAGCTGAAAAGAACAACAACCAACAGCCACCTTTGTTGGTCGATTCGTGTCGTAATGGAGAGGGCATCAAAAAGGATCAATCAAACCAACAAATCACATCTTTCTACAGAGAAAACAAAGAGAATGCAGTGCCGGCAGATTCGATGATCATAAAACTGACTTGTGCTACACCCTTTCCGACTGGAAAGAATAAGAAAAGGCGACCAAATGATGAAAATGTCGCTGCTAAAGCTACCCGAGAGTTGATCATCATTGAAGAGTCCATTCAGCGTTTACTTCTTGCCCAAACAGTTCCGTTGGGCACTTTACATCGTCAAATTAAGAAGATGCAATGCATTCTCAATGGAGTTCCGAAGCGAATTGCCCAGCTGCATAACAAATGGAGCGGCAAAATTGCTACACATCTTAGCGAATTATCAACGGAAAAGCTAAAACAAGAGGGTCGAAATCAATGTGTAGTCGCTGAAGACTCGGATTTAAGACTAATCACCTTTAGCAAACTTGAAAACGCTTTTGCTCATTTTGACAAAGTTCATAGCCACTACGGACTTCAAAGTCTTTTGGAACTCACTGCAAAAGCTTTTATTCTCACAAAAGCTTTTCCTCAATTGATGGCATCATTTTATGATCTTGCTTTTTCTAAACTTCCACCGAAACTTCAATCAAAAATTTTCGGAAAATCTAGCCGAAGCAAAAGTCTAATTGATTTACTTACTTTTATCTCTTTTGAAGTTCAAGTATCTAGACAAAAGAAGGAGCCTGTTTCACTTTGTTTTAACTGTTTTCAATACGGTCATTATAAGAAAAACTGCAACAATGACAAGATCACAGAAAGGCAACTTCAAGAGTCTCTCTAAAAACTGTCCTGCTCAACTTTGTACCTAAACTGTTTTAATTATTTTTTCGTAACTGTTTCTGAATTTTTTATATTCATTTTACTTTTTGACTTAATAAACACAAATCACTGTTTTTCTAAAATTTATTGAAAATAGCCGACAGTTGATCACATGAAAGTGTTAAGCTTGAAGCGCACAAGTAAGTGTCACTTGGTGATGAGTGACACTTGAATGTGATGTGACATCACTGATGTCTCTTATTGGTTGATGAATGCGCGTTTTCGCCTGTTTGACACTTTAGCTTCGATGTACAGCAAAGTTCAAATGCAGCTTAGGTGGCAGTGATCAGACTGAATGTGCTGAGGTGAGTCAGCTGGCACTGCTGTCTCATCTGGTACCTCACCAGCTCCCTTATCGACCTTTCGCTAGCGCATAAAAGCAACACGCGCTGCTTCATTCCGCCTCTCATTTGTCCTCATCACTTGCAGCATCGTGCTTTTTCATCACACTTCTTTTTGGACTTGCTTTACTGCCAGTGCTCTCAGCACCGTCATCATGTCTCACTCAACTCCATTCAACGAAGCTCGCGTTCTTACTGAACTTCGAGGCTACAACTGGAAGCTGTCAATGATGCTCAAACTATCCTCTCTTCCAATAGAGCAAATTAAAAGCGACCTCCAGATGATGGCCAAAGTCGTCGATTTGATCCCCGAGGAGCACCCTCTCACCAAGAAGTGGACTGCCCGGTTGGAGCGTTTATTTGAGAAAGCGTTAGTGCACGGATCGAGTGACGTGCCAGATTGGTTTATGCGGCAAATTGGCCACCAATCTACAGAGGAATGTCGAGCAGTGTCTTCAGTTAACCTTAACTCACCGAACAGCCACCAGCTGAGCACTATTTCCAACTGCCGCTTTAAAAGTCCCGTTGCACCCAAGAACTTAACAATTGATTTTCACTTTACTCTGAGCTATCAGCAAGAAAACTTTGAAAACGAGGTCACTTCTAGTGAAATGACATTTCACCTCTCGTTTGGCCCAAGTCCACTAGAACAGAATTTGGGTCGCATCATGGCAGCTCCACGCCGCTCCTACTCAACTGAAGCTATTCGCCAGGTTTTGCTGGACACCAACAATGAAGTAAGTGAGGACACGGTCTATTCCAAGTTCCGCAACGCTTTTGAAAAGCTAAAACCAATGGATGAAAAGAAGGACCAAAAAGAGGCGATTCGCAATTTAGTTGTTCTACTTGTCAAGTGTCGCATCATCTTGCGCTCTCTCAAACCGAAACGCAAGAACCTAGAGACAGCAATCTTCAACTGGGCCTACTTAAAACTGAACCTTCGTTTAGCGAAAGCTTTTAAGCAGCAACGCCCTCGCAAGCAATTCACTTGCCTGATATCCTTTCTTACTTCACTTCTCACCAATATGACCTACCTCACAAAAATGTATCCATTGGATATGGTCTGCAACTACTGCAAACTCCCCGGTCATTATGTTCGGAGTTGCCCAAGTACGCACAGCATTACTTGCTTTAACTGCTTTCAAATGGGCCACACTCGCCGCCTCTGTAAAAACAAGAAAGTTGATCCTAAATATCTGCTTGAAAACTTGTAAGCATGTCTTGTTCGCTTTTACCAACTCTTTCCCACACCTATCATCATCATTAGCAGCAGCATGCTCTACCTTTTACTCGACTTTGATATTTATTCTTAACTTATTCCATTAAACTAATTCATTCGATTTTACACCAAGACTTGCTGCGTTTTCATTATTTTTATGATATGCTTTTTTATTAAACAAAACAAAAGATAGATTTAGTAAAACAAAAACGGATGACTTTGAAACTATGACTAGAGTGATGAGATATGAAAATGATATAACAATGAATAACAATTGAGATGGCGGTGTAGAGGGGTAAAAAGTGAAATAGTTGAGTGCCTCTTCCTCTTCCTTGACTTTGGCACACTACTCATTGTCGTTCTTCATGTACATTTTGTAGGCAACAATCTCCATTGGTGGAATGTTCAGACTTGCACTGAGCGGCAGCTCGCGGTCAGTGTCTTCGTCGGGTGGATCAAGCAAAGAAATCCCCCGTGGCACTAGGCGATTAGATTGAAATTTAGAGAGAACAAAAGCTGGAAAGAGGTTCGAAATGGACACGTTGTTTGCCGCCGGTACTACACAGGAAGAATCACATGAAAGGCCAAAACGATGCAGCAGAATGGCCACCTCTGTTGGCCGCTTTGTGGCACGACGTAGACTGAGCAGGTGGTGATCACAAGGCAGGGAATGCGGAAGGAGAAACTGATGAGAAGTGGCCGATTCAGGTAATATTGGACCGGTTGATGATGCTTTACTTGGACCGCTGCTTGCCATGCCGATAATTGGATTCAGTAGCGACTGTGACTCGAACATGGCACCAGAAGTCTGTTTTGGATTGTCCACACTCACTGCAGCGCTGGGCTGTTCAATGAGCAGGCGAAAGGTTTCTCGAGTTCGCTTATTATCAATTACACCCTGGTTAAGGCCACGAGCATCATCTTGAGTAAGTCGACGGTCAAGAAAGACGTCAAAAGTACCCGTTTTGCTTGATGTAACACCCAGTGGCTGTCCGCTGATAATGTTGAAACGCAAGTTTTGTCCCTTGTGGAGACCTTCAAAAAAGGCCATCGTATTAAGCGGATAAACATTGCCTTGAAGAGGAATCTTGCTGTACCACTTTCGACCAATCATCTGAAAGCCGTTCAAGTCAGTGTAAAAGCGATCGTGGTTCTGATTGAAAAAAAGGTATCTGATTAACAAAGTATTGACCACAAAACAAAACTGTACGCACCTCAATTGCTGGAACTTCAAATCGCATCATCAACTCTCTATTGGCAGCGTAAAGACCCATCAGATGAAACTCTGTAAAAGAGATGTATTACAGCGATGACACCTCCACAAGAGACATTCGTACCTGTGGTCAACTCCACCGACCTTCGCCCTCTGTACAGCGAAAAGCGTATGTACATGGAGAGAGGCTCGCTGAGTATGAGCTCGTATCGCGACTCAATTCGACCTGAAGTGACACGAATTATGGGCTTGCCAAAGGCATTCCACGGCTTCGGGTCGTCTCCATCAGGCAGAAATAGGTAAGCGCCCGATTTAGGCACTGACTTGCCGCCTTTTCGAGTGCCGTAGGTCATCAGTTGTGCTTTGGCATCTAAATGAATCCAGTCTGCTCCAGCGACTGGATCAAGTATGGAGATTCTCTTGAGCAAACCACTTTCAGCGTCAAACTTGAGCTGCACTCGCTCATTCTCAATTGTAAGATTTTCCTTTGGCGGTGGAGCCATTTTCGACAGAATATGTGAATCAGTTGGCACAGTTGAAGCTTGCCGCTTGTGCGAGTTGTACAGCGTCACAAAGCTCTCCTTCTTCTGGTACAGTGTGGCCAGTGTTTGCTCCTGGTCGCCGCATCGACAGTCACCGAGGCAAAACTGCTCCAAAGACACTGCACTAAGCGATGGTTGGAAGCAAATCTCCCGTTGGTTCTCTACCAACTGCTCCATAGACCAAATGTGATTGATCTGCAAATCATCGATGATTTGACCGGAACCAGATTGCGAGAGACACCAGTCGGTGGGCATTGCGCCTGAAGTCCAATTGACTGCAAAACAAAACACTTGGCTTTCTTGTGTCCAGCCGAGAGAGTTGTAAAGAACAAAGTAGCTAAAGATTTTAAAAAATTTAAATTACCAACATGTAACTTTAAAAAGAAATCTTAAACATACTGTTTTTCGCCTGATCCCAAAGAGAAAATTTTCTTTCGAAGTGGCGTGCTTTCACTTGGAAATCGCTCCATAAACTCTAGACTTAGTGGCGCTGATTTCAGGTCAAGGCTCTTTTGTCCAACTTGATTGGCGGCAATTGCCTGTAGAGAAGCAGAAGCCACCTTTTCGAGTATGCCAAAAGATCGGTACATTCTAAAGATGTACAAGTACAACTGATTAACAGCAATACAGTTTTAAAGAAACGTCCTGCTTACCTGTTTGCGTAATCCTTAACCACAAAATCCTTTGCCGTCCCCGTAATGCCATCATGGTGCTGGAACAGAGCCAAGTTCTGTCTTGCATACACAAAATCACCTATAATGTCTTCAAAAGGATCGGCTGTGCTTCTTTTAAAATCGTTCGCCGCAACATTAGCCATCACAAAGAGAATTTCAGTTGCACGCAAATGCGACTCGAGAACTCTTTCAAATCGTTTGTAGAAAGGCTTGGAAGTGTAGTATCCACTCCAGTAATGGTCTTCTCTGTCCGAATACGTAAAAAAGTCGCCAACTAATGATGGAAAAACGGTAGAATATTTGGAAGTATCCATCTGCGCAGAGCGTTTTGCAGCAATGCCAGTGTTTTGAAAAAGTGTTGTAAAGTAGTCTGATAAAGTGCCAAACTTGATCTGTAAAGAATAAAAGATCCTATTGTATTATTCAAAAAGAACGAAAAAGTTTGCATACCTCAACATTAAACTCCTCATGATTGTTCAGGTAGTCCATCAGTTTCTTGTAGTTGACAAACTGGTCTGTCCACTCTTTTGCCTTGTCATATCTAAAATCATCACCAAGAGGCACTAATAAAGTATTGGTTTTGTAAAGTTTTGACTTTTTTCGATACTGATCAAGAAGAAGCTTGGCTCTAAAAAAAGTAGCAAAATGTGAGATAACTTTAGACAGCGGCAAACACACCGACGACACTGACCTTTCTTCCACATTTTCATTGGTAACCACTTTTGGAGGGATCTTCCAGGGGCATTTAACTCTGCTTCCGGGTAATCGCTTGAAATCAAACTGACAGCAAACAGACGGGTCTGGCCCACAGGTGTGGGGAACGTCGTATGAGTAGAACGGCTCAAGATGGCAGAGAATATCATCACCAGCGTCTTCCCATGACTGCTTCCACCGAAATTCTAGTTCTTTTCGTTTAGCCAGATACTTCTTGATGGTGTAGTGCACCCGCTGAATGACCATACCACGAAAGCCCATCCGCTTGAGTAGATACGCCATGGTCGGTGACATTCCAAACGGATCAATTGCCCAGCCATGCTTAGGTGTGACTTTGAATGTGTCCTAAAGAAATTGCAAAAAGTCATTTACATTTCACATAAACTTGCCCCAATTCAACAACGATTTACCTGTAACCACTCGTGTCCCTCAATCATTTGAGAAATCATTGAAAAGTACTGAGTGTTTGCTTCATCGTTCATAACCTAGAAAATTACATTTGTTAAAGGCAAGTTCTTTTTAATTTCACTTGAAGTGTTACCCAGCCACCAGTGACAATCTCAAAACGGCCTTCTTTTATTAGTTGGCGCATCAGATCGCGATGTTGCTCTGTCGGCGCCGTTTCCCACCAAGCAGATAGGTAACTAGTTTCAGCCCAGATAAACCTGAAGGCAAAGAACAAAATGTTATTTGTATATTAGAACATCAAAGTTAGCAAACAAACTTACCTCATTTCTTTATTTTTCGACATTTGTTCTACAGCATTAGTCAGTATGGCCTTGGTCTGCTCTCTAAAGTAAGCATCAAATGTTTTGATCCAGCCAGGATCGTTGTGAGAGTGTGGCACGACAAAAACTTTTAACTTTGCTTGCTTTTCAACGGCAAACTCTTCCGGTGGTGCTTTCACCTCCCAGCCTTGCTTCCAGACGCCACCGTCTGGATCGTCAAAAGGAAGCTCTTCATAAACTCGTGCCATGTTCACATCACCTGATGTTAATGAGGATGGATTGACACAGTTTGGCAGACTGTGCTTTGAATAAAAAAGATTGTCCTTTAAGCGAATTGAGTCGTAGTATTTGGAAGCATCTCTGTCAACCGAAGAATTAATTTTCGTATCCAAACGCCCCAACTCGGCTTCATGAATATTGGCACGTATTTGTTTCAAGATTTCGCGGTTTTCTTGAAGTGACGATTCAATTTTCTCCAGCTGACGATCAATCTGTCGAGCGGCCTCCATTTTGGAGTAATCCACCGAAACTCGAGTGAACAATGGCCTCAATGAGAACTTGCTAATATGGCTAAAATTTTGGAAATACTTGAACTCTCCGCCAGGCCTTTTTTCAAGTCTATTCGCTTCGTCACTTGCTTGTAGTCCCATGTACAGATGTGTTGAGGCGATGATGAAAACGAAAAAGAGAAAAAACAATGTGAGAATGCAATTGTTGGACCAGGAAGGCGCATGCAGCCACAGGCGAACGTATTTCCTGTAAAGCCACTTGAACACAGACGACCGGGGGCTATGCAGGCCAGGGTTAATGTCGGAAGAGACACCATCATAACGTTTCAAGTTTGGCATTTTTGGCAAATGGACTTAGATGAGTTGACTTAGACGGTAAGTGTTGCTGATATGCTTCTAATCGCACATTGGTTTGGCTGGAAAAAGAAGCAGACGATAAGGTGATATGCTTCGCTGGAAGTTTAGAAGTGCTGCAGATATGCCTTCAACGAAGCCAGCCCATTGACAGTTCTGTCAATCTATTTTCAAATAGAGGAAGAGAAATAGAAGATTAGTTGTCATTGTTGTAAACAAGAGTCAAAAGTTTGAAATAAAAAGTAACAAAAAAGCCAATGAAAAAGTGGTGAATATTATTTCAGTGTGGCGGGAAACGATATAATTGAAAAGGCGACAAACATAGAAATTGTCAAGATAAAGTAAGACTGCAAGTCGCTGGGGAAGAAATTGACAAAACAGTACGACACCGTTCAATTGTACTAAAAACACAGACCGGTTTGGAAGCAGTGAGAGAAGCACAACTCGCTTTTAAAACACTTGATAAATTGAAAACAATTTAGGTTGTCAGAAAATAAAAAGTGGCCAAACAATCATAAAAAATAAATAAAACAATCAGACAGATAGCTCAAAGCTTTGACAGTTGACTGGAAAATAAAAACAACCAGTAAAAGTTTATCAAAACATTTTAGTTCTAAAAAACGCACTTTAAAAATGAAATCGGAAACTAATTTGTTATTACGAAGAATTTATAATCGCATCAAAAGCAATTTTTCAATGTAGAAAACTTTAAACTAAAAGTTAACCAAAGCAATCGTACTCAAAAGCTTCATCTTCAAACTAAAGCAAACAAATTAAAATGCCGCCAGTAGCAGCAGTACGCCCACACCGTTAAATAATTCATTGAAAAGCAATTCTAGACGCATTAAAATTTTTTTAGAAATTGTCACAGTCAACCGATACTGTCAAAAGCTCATACAAGCAGAGAAAGTAAAAAGCAAATTAAATCATAAAATGATAACAGTAGAAAACAAACATATTAGAGATAAATAAATAATAATGGTAGAATCGGAACAGTAGGACTAAAAAGGTGGAAAATTATTCCCATACAGAAAAAATCATAACACAACTGACGCGTGACTGCTTTCGTCTGTTGTATACATTTTTTATGAACTCTATATCAAAGTGACGGAGAAATAGTACTACAATGTAGAAGAGTTTAGATTACACAAGTCTGCAAAATTGCAGACTTGGATCTTAAACGCCCTGGCTATAGCAGTTATAATATCTTTGATTTGAGTACTAAAAACATGTCTTTTTAGTTTTTGAAAATAGTCGGCCGTTTAAGAGATATCGTCCAGGAAAATTTCAGATATAGTCAAACCTGATCATTTTCAAAATCACATTTTACCATGAAAAAAATTTTTGTTTTTGTTGAAATTAAAACCGAGTATTTAAAACAGCTGACTAAACAATAATCCAGAAAAATTTTTGTTTAAATTATCAAATTTAAGATCGTTACATATGATTCAAATGTGACTCATTTTGATGTGTTATTTTTGAATTCAAAGATTTTAGTGACAAAAAGACATTGGCTAGAAAGGGAAACTTGAATTTCGAAATTTTTTTTGTTTGTTGCTTGCAATTTCCTTTAGAAATAACCGTTCATATTGAGACTCAAATCATCGGTAATGAGGTAATGGTAGCAGGTACTTTTTTCTATTTTGAATATAAGATTTAGTTAAACAAACTCCCGTTTAAAAAAAGTATCAAAACAGTTAATGCTAAAAAAATTGATTAATATTTTAATTTCCATTTTGAAAAAAGTCAGAAATGACATGATCGGTAACTTTGAAATTCAGTTACTCGAAATCGGCCGACTATATTCAAAAACTGTTTAGAAAATCAGAATCAGCGCCCTCAAATTAGTCTAGAACCGTTGATTTTTCGGCGTTTAAGATTTCATGTAGACTTGTGTTATCTGAATGAAACCAGATTTTTAAAAAAATAGCAAATAAACTGCATAAACCGCAAACCAATCGAAGGAGGCTGGCATTAAAATAAGCTGTACATATGTAAAGCGGTGATTTTTAGTAAATTGCTGAAAACAATTGAAAAGTAGATCAACAGCATGAAGGAACTGAAAAATAAAGCACATCGACAAGATAGGCAAAAACTGAAAATAGCGCGTTGACATATTTAAGTGCACTTAATATACCGTTAATTAATCAAAATATCATGACGAAATTGATGATCAGAGGCATTTTAAACTCAACTAAAAGTTCAGAAAACAAAACACGAAAAGTTCAAAGGTCAAATAGACAGCCGAACAGTTATAAATGGGTGGATTATTGAGCAGCTAAAAATAGTATGGCCACGTTACCTTTGGTGGTCGGTTAGTTTTTCACTGAAGCACAGATGGTAGAGTTGAGTCAGTGAGAGCTATCAGCAGACCGTGAGCTTGGCAACGAGAGGCAACAACAGCCCAGTAGCCGCTTATCAGCAAGTGTCCCAGCATGTGGTTCAGCGAAGTGGCTTGAGATGCCGCTTTGGTACTGCTTGAAAACGTTACTGCTGACGATGAATTGGTTGAGGCGATTCTATTTCGAGTGCATTTTTGTCGTGGATGAATAGACAAACGATGAAGTAGTGAAGAAATAGTATACTGTTTGGTCGGTAAATATTTGAATAAACGACAATTAAATTAAGAAGAGTAGGCCGACGGTTGTCGCTATGATTGATCACTTCAGTTTCCAGTTTCTTTCCTCCACTCCTCCGCAAAGGGGAACCGTCTGGCCATAGTAAATGGACAATGAGTAAAATATTAGAGATTTTGTCAGAGTTCGATCAGGGTCAGGCGTACCTGCAGTGCACCAAAAAAAAGTGAATCCCCGTCTGGGTCCGCTTGGTCAGTTGTTTTCAGTTGAGCTCTTAAGCACCGGTGGTTGCTAGCACTATCACAGTTTCAAACAAAGTTGATAAAGATGTCACGGATGTAGGAAGCAGGATGGAGCAGCATTTCGGACTGCTTCAATCATTTGTGTCGCAACGTTGCTTTGTCATTGCACTCTGAAACGATGACATGGTAATTTATCACAGGAAAAATGTGGCTTGAGCAGCAGTATGAGGGTAAATATCCGAGTCCGAGGTTTAAAATATGGCAAAGTTGTAGTGGGCAATTAGGCCTTCTGCCCTTGTGCTCAGTTGTACCTTGATTTGCTTCATGGTACTGTGTCCGAGCAAAGAGAGATAAGGAAGAGACGTACAGATGACCGATGAGCTGAAGCACAGCTGCTGTAAACAAACTGAAAAAAACAAATGCAGGAAAGAAAAATGAACGTGAACTGACGGTAGATGTCTCTACTGAAATACTCGTAGCTCACGCTGTTTACGAGCGAAGACTGGATTTTTTTCGGCGAGTTAGCCAGTTGATTTCTGATAACAAACGCGCGATTCTGGCTGTTTGGATACGTCGCGAAATGATGCTAATGATGGCAGGCTTATCGGAACCAGCTCCTCTAACAACATCAACACTTCAGGCCATCGATTATGTTGATGACTTAAAAAGTGAAGAAAATCCAAATTTTGTTCAACTTCTGCCATTGAGAGAACCAGTTGAAACGAGGATTCAGTTATCACCATCTGATGACTTAGGGGATCTCCTCCAGCGGTCAACTGACACGCCTTCGACTTCTTCCAGCCGAGATGTAGATAATATCTACAACAACGGCTCCAGACAAGAGAAGAGTCTCGGTCTTTTGACAACAAAGTTTGTAACTTTGCTTCAGGAATCGCAAAATGGTGTGCTCGATTTGAAACTTGTAAGCGGACCGGTAATTTTTGATGCAAACATTTTAATAAACTCTTTCTTGTTTACATCTAAAGGCTGCAGATATTCTTGAGGTACGCCAGAAACGTCGTATCTATGACATCACCAATGTCCTTGAGGGTATTGGTTTAATCGAGAAAAAGTCTAAAAATTCTATACAGTGGCTTGGCGGTGGGCCAGGTTGTAATACTCACGAAGTAACTGAAAAGCTGGTGTCTTTGAAAGAAGAGATTGTTCAACAGGACGCCAGTGAAATTAAACTTGATAAGCAGCTCACCTGGGCACGTCAATCGATGGTCAACATAATCGACGATCCAACCAATAAGAAATTCTCCTACATATGCCATCGAGATATGTGCCAGAAACAAGTCAACGGCGGTGATAAACAAACGATCATCATTAAGGCACCTATCGGCACAACAATGAACGTGGAAACTGTCAACAATGTTGACCTATTGGAAGAAGTGTATCTGGAGGATGACGGCATCATCCTCGACAAAGCACTGAGCAATGGCGTCATGAAAGACAGTTCAGATCACGTCATTCGATTAACGCCTACGACGCCGTTATATGAGACCACTCGGACCAAGGCTCGTATTCGGACGATGCGATCTAACGGTCGCTGCAATAATATCCACATAAAGTCAAATAATGGTCCGGCCAACGTTTTTCTATTGAATCAGTGCTCCGAGGTAGTTTCAGATGAAACTGGCCATCCTAGTTATAAGCGCGCAAAATTGGATCGAATTCAAAAGCTGATTGAAGATCAACGCTTTGAGCAGGAAAATAAGGTCAAAGAGGATGAAGAGGCAATGGAGCAGTCGTCTTGTGAAGCGACCAGGATACCTTCATCAGAGTCTGTGATCACATATGCAGAGTCCGAGGAGACAAAACCAGACATAGAGGAGCTAGAGAGTTCGCTACAAAGGGACACTGAAGAACAGCAGTCGACTGGTGGACCCAAACGAAAGGTAGGAACTCGAAAAGTGCGAGAAGCTATCTCTCTAGTGCCCTCACGTCATCTTTCTCCTCGTCGTGCGGCCCAGCATCACCTCTTTGTACCGACAATTCGCTCAAAAGTTGACCAGCAAACATCATCACAAGACTCTGTATTATCGCTTAGAGGAGGATCAAAGAGAAAAGGCAGCGACGATTCATTGTCTATGCCACCAGCTGAAGAGATGGTGGATCACCAGTCACCGTCACCACCTGTCCCACCTGTTGAAGCGACCTCGCCAAATGTGACAGTAAAGGAGGAAATTTTTGATGACAATAGTCAGAACACTACTGATACTACTGAAAAGAACGATAAAGAAAAGATTTCAAACAGCAGCTCCAACAAGAAAAAGGGAAAGAGTAAAAAGAAAGGACGTACTGGAGATGCTGCAGAGCAATCTCAGGTGAGTTTCGGTGACGAATGTTTCGCAAATTCAGTTGTAACTAACCTCCATCTTCCATTTCTCTTTCTTTACACAGCCCTCTACAGTAGCACCCGTTTCTGAATCCTCGCAATCGAGTCAGGATTCAGGATCCACCGGCGATGGTGCACAGCTGAACGCAGCCACTAGCCGGACGCCACTTTCGCAAGTGCAAGTCAGGCTAGACATTGATGACATCATTCTTCCCGACATCTACTTGCCATTCCTACGTTTTTCCCCGCCTCCCTCCATGCAGGACTATCACTTTAACCTTGCTGAAGATGAAGGCATATTTGACTTGTTTCTTTGAGCACTCGCTGAACTTTGCATGAGTAGGTATATTCAATCAATTCACTGTTCGGGAATGTTTATGAAATTATTGTGTTATAAGACTAAATCACGAGCATGTAAATCTTTGTTATTTTTATATTTTATAAAAAAAAATTGAAAAAAAGTATTTTGTTGAATAATGTATAGAAGACCTAAGTACAGAAAGAGCCCTCGTTAGAAGTGTGTCACTAAGCTTGCTCCAGCTCGATAAGTACACCGCCACAGTCCTTTGGATGAATGAAAATGACTGGTTTTCCGTGGGCGCCAATTTTCGGTTTGTCACCCAGCAGTCGAACTCCTTGGCCCTTCAAATCCTCAACAGCGGCATCAATGTTGTCCACCTCAAAGCAGAGATGGTGAATACCGCCGGCGGGATTCTTGGACATGAACGCTGCTATTGGCGACTTGTCGCCTAGTTGATCTAAAAGTTCGAGTTTGGTGTTACCGACATCGACAAAAACAGTGTTAACCCCATGATCTGGCTGAGGGACTTTTGCAGAAGGAGATAGATGAAATTTGTTGGAATAAAAAGAGGCGGCCGATTCAGTGGACGGTGTACCGAGAGCAATGTGATTCAGGCGAAGGATCTTCCAGCTTGGAGCAGTAGAGAAGTTTCTGCCAAAGAAAGAAATGAATTGGCCAAATAAGTTTTTATTTGATTTGATGAAAAGTCTCGACATACCTTAAATTGATTCTAGGGGCAACAAAGAGTGGACTAGCTTTTAACAAGAACGATGAAGCAAATTTTCTGAAAATCATGATGATAGACTGTGCGCTTATTTAATGGGTTTATCCTCGAGAACCTCTGGGTCACTGGGCGTCTGCTCTACCGATGTGTTTCCGGCGACGACTGCTTTTCGATTCTGAAAGTGCTGATAGAAGCTGACGCCAATGAAGGCAGTGGTGGCGGCTGTGAATGCGATGCTAGCGTAGACAAAGTACCGATGTGCCGTGGCGAACAGCTGCTGATAGCGCTTCTTCGGATGTTTGATCATCGTCGAGCGGTGGTGGTAGCTGAGGACAGAAAGAGAACAGTCTTGCAGCTTTCCTGTCAGTGATGATGGTCTTATAGAAAAGAGTCTTCGTGATGCCAAAAATGCCCTTGAAGGCAGTCCTCGATGTTGTTGAGATAAACAGCAACACACTGGCACATGTGTTTACAGGGAAGGGTCACTCATGTACTGCATTCTCTGAATAACCAACATTTCAAATGGTACATTTGAAAGAAACTGCACCTGTTCTCGATATAAAGGGATTCTTGTTTACATTTCATTTTAATCATCAAAAGCCAAAGGTTTAGTTATTTTGTTGTTGAGAAGAAAAACAATGAGGTGGGATCACAGTTTTAAACTGCCAAGTTTCAAAAACCGTCAATAAACGGTAATCCAGTGGGAACTGTTCGCTTGTACTCAATGTACTTTGCTCCGAAAAAATTGGTCAATGTCTTTTCTTCGTAGTATATTCTTAACTTGAAAAACCGCCAGCTCACAATGCAGTAACCGATAAAGCTGACGGGATTCAAAAGCAAAATCTAAAAACAAATAAAAATTGATAAGCTTTGCTTATTAGTTAGACTCAACGACTTAATGACTTACTTGTGTACCAATCGACCAGTAAAACCAACCAACATAGCTCGGATGACGCCAGATGCCATAAATTCCAGTTGTAACCAGAAAGTGTTCAGGTTGATGTTCGTCGGCAATAATATGCGTAAAGTTCTGGCCAGCTGTACACATTGCTACTTTGCGAATTGACTCGCATATTAGACATATTCCAAAACCGATCTTTATCAGTAGTGGAAAGTAAAACTTGACTTCGGGAGCAAAGTAGGATTCGATCGCAAATTCAATCAATGAGATCGTCAGAGCCAAGTGATACTCGCGGCTGTGATTTAAGAGAAACGCCTCTGTCGTAACACTGTGCTGGTTGATGGCAGTGATGAGAAATTCCGAAAAGTGAAAGATGGTAAGAACTACAAAGTAGAGACCAATAGAAAGCTGAATTGACGAGTACGGTTGATCATCGAAGAAGACACCAAGCAAAGCCACATGAAAGCCGACTGTGAACACAATCCCAAGCAAAAGGGAACGGACAACAATCTATAAAAGTGAAATGCGTCAATTACTTCAATATAAAATGATTAATTATCAATACAAACCGAAATGTGAAATGAATTTCCTCGGTGTTGGAGGACGAAAATACCGCTGAAAATCACAGCAAAGACCACCTGGCCAATCAAAAAGATAGAAAAGGTATCGAGCAGTCGCCTACAAAATATTGCAAGCAGTAGAGCATATGACAGTAAAGGAGAAAAGAAGCTTTTTCCTGCCACAGCAGCGGCAGTGTACATGATTCTCATGTTTGAAGTAAGAGGTAGATTAAATGACCAGAACGCTAAAGTCGATGTAAATATGCGTCTCAGACTACTGACCTCCTAAATAGTGGCGCTATTTCTACAGCAAATGATATAGGCGTATTCAGAATATTTCCTCATAATTTACATAAGAGGTCAGTAGTCTGAGATGCATAATGTAAACAAAATTCAGTTTGGAATTTCCAAACACATTTTTATGAGCTGTCTACGCAGATGACGTAACGAGCCCAGTCACCCAAAACATTTTATTGGAAAATGAAAGGAATCTTTAAAATCAACAAGACTACGCTTTTAAAAAGCTGAAATCGCAAAAAACAATAGTCCGGGGATTAATGAAAACGCAAAAACCGTATTTATTGGAGTTTAGATGGAACAAAACACAAGCGGCTCAGATTCACAATTTTATTTCTTGCTCTTGGTCTTCTTGTTGGCGTTTTGCTTGGCTTTCAATGCGGTCTTGCCCTTTGACTTGAGCAGCGCCAGCTTGGTGTTGACAATGCGGTTGTACTGAGAGGAGAGAAAAAAATTCAAATGTTAGTAAAAGTGCAGAAAGTCAGAGCTTGATTCTGTGACACTTACTTGCTGCTTAGCCTTGTACAGCTTGAATCGGTCAAAGTCGGTCATGGCGGCTTTCTGAATTAGAGGAATAGCAAAACAAACATTTAGTCAGAAGGTAAACAAGGTGCCGGTCAAAACTTCCTCCCCCTTTGCACTCCCCCAACTCTCCAACAGGTACTTACAAGGCTTCGCTGCTTCAGACGAATTGCCAGAGGCGTGGAGGCAAACTTGCTGTCAATCTCCTGTGCTGCGTAGGCCTTCTTGACCACCTTGGAGCTGGTGCCATGAGGGATGTCCAGGCGGAACTTTGTCAGGCGGAGTCGCTTGAACTGGATGGCCTGTCGAGTCACACCACCAGGAGTTCCGTCCACGAGGGCGCGGTTCTGATCGATAACATCGACGATGGTGACCAGCTTACCGGCGTCGGGGCCAAAGTCAACAAGGGCGACGCGGCCAATTTCAACGAGGTACTTGGATGGCTGTAGAAGGCGATTAAGTGGAGCGATAAGTGGATGGCTTAGCAATAAACACACAGAACTGGCTCTATATTTTTTCAGTATCAGTACGTACCATTGTGAGGAGTCAGATTGATCCAGAAACCGGTGAATTGGCGCTGTGAATCGGACGCGACTGCTGCAGTCAGAGCGGAAAAGGGAAAGAAATCGTAAAAACAGCAACAAGACACGTGCATTTAGCCCTCTGCAGTAGAAACAGCCGGTGAGCTGACTGGGCAGAGTCATAGAGGACGTGACGTGACGTAGTCAGCCGCTGCACTATCTAGTGGAATTTTGAATTTCACAAACACGCTGTGCTGGGGGGCGGGACTCGATTCACACCTTGATCAGTTTTAGATCTTATCTCAGAATTGTTGTTTAGCAGTTTTTAGCTCAGCAAAATAAAATTTATCATGAAACAAGTCAAGATTGCATTTAAATAGGATTTTTAATAATATTAGTGTACAAAAAGTGGATGCATTGTAAAAAAATGTAGGAAGAATTTACAAAGGGGTGGGAGAGGTAACAGAGGACTAAAAAGGTCGCGTAGGGACCGAACAAGTGATGAGATCACTAGGGTCCCTAGGAGACCCTAGGACGCAGAAATAGATATTTGTTCACTTGACTGCGTCTACAGTTCGGTGTGCTCGACTGGCTTCTCCTCAGCCTCGTCATCGTCCTTCTCCTCATCTTCCTTCTCGGCGTCCTTGTCGCCCTCTTCGGCCTTCTTCGCCTCCTCCTCGGCCTTGCGGTTCTTCTCCTCCTCAGCGTCCTGCTCCTCCTTCATTTTCTTTTCCGCGGGGACGCGGTTCTTCAGCAGATCCTCGACGGCATCATCAGCCTCCTGCTCGCTGTCAGTGACGAGGACATTGTCGAAGATTGTGCCGGCCTTCACTTGCCAGAGATCAAAGCCAACGGCGCACACCTCACCCTGGTCGTAGAGAGCAGCGTCAGGCTTGTAGTCAGGGTTGTCAATCTCCGGGTGCACCCATGGGCCCTTGTAGTTGGGGTTGTCGATCTGCTTCGGCTTCCACTCGCCCTTGTAGGCAGGGTTGTTGATCTGGGGTGGCTCCCACTCGCCGTCCATCTCATCGTCCCAGTCCTCAGGCTTGGTGGCGTCAGGATCAGGAATAAACTCGGGCTGTTCCCAGTCCTCGGGCTTGGTGTCCTCGGGGTCGTCAATCTTGGGCTTGTCGTCCCAGTCCTCGGGCTTCTTTGCCTCAGGATCTTTGATGGTCTTTGGCGGGAGGAATGACCAGTCGGCCTCGAGGTCGCCCTTCTCAACAACTTCGCCGTCAATGAGGACCTTGTACGTGTTGTCAGGCTTGACAACCAGTCGGTAGACGTGAGTGTAGACGTCATCCTTGCAGCGAATCTCCTTGTTGATCAGCAGATTTTTGCCCTTGTAGTTAAAGATGACGTGCACCTTCTTGGTGCCAGGGCCGCAAATGTCAGGTCCGAACATGATCTTGTATGGCGTGTCACCGTGCAGATCAGCCTGATCAAGATCACAGCCAAAGACCTTCACGTATCCACCACCGCAATCGATGTTTTGCTCGTGCTTCACCGAAAACTGAACAATCAAGTCCTTGTCCTTGTTAGCCAAGGCGTTGTCAGCAAACTTGGAGGAAAGTGCGTAGAAGCGAGCATCCTGGGAAGTCTGAATACCTGTTGACAAGAGAAAGGTGGGTGTGTTAGTCAAAGTTATTCAATCGTACTGAGCAACTCTTCTCCTTACCCTTGTCCTTTTCGGCATCACCGTAGAACTTGCCAGCCGTCCAGACAAATTCTCCAAGTTCCTTGCCAGAGTGCTTCGACTGGACCCAGCGTGACTGCCAGCCATCATCGGCAAAGTCTTCTTTGAAGTACACGGTGGCGGTCACCGAGCAGGCGAGGGCCGCCAGGACAAACAAGCGAAATGCCATTGTTGACAAAAGGCGACTTTGACTTTCAGTCTCCAGGTGGGTGACAGAACGACAACAGACGACAAACAGGGACTGACACCGGGGACCAGAAGATTGGAAGAGAAAGACACTGGTGGTGTGTACGGTGAGGAGAGAACGTGAAAAGTGATGTGTAAATCTCAAATGCCGGTTCTTTTCATTGCCCACTGCCGACCAATCAGCGCCTTCCACATGGAGACAGTTGACGTGGACCAATCAGATGCTTCCATGTGGCGACTGCGCCTTCCACTGCTTACTGCCAACTTTTGACATTTAATCGTAACTGGCGCCAGCGCCCACACACCGTCTCTTTTCGTCTCTTTCCCTATGCAAGCACCTACTTGGTGAAGTGACCCCCAATGGGGCTAGGGTGCACACTGCAGGGCAGTTCTCTTCACGAACTTTCTCTCATTTGGGGGTGCCAGTGTTGGCTCATTACCATCGCAATCATATTCCCCGATTTGCATCCATTTGGATTAGCTGTAAATGTGTGTCATAGAGAGGGATGTGTAGCGGTAAATGGTGGCTGATAAGGTTGGCAGATTACCACCGTAAACTAGGGTTGATAATGGTGACGCGAGTCTTGAAGACTCTCGCTTTTCGTCAGGTGCCACTGAACTCTGGTGGTTGTGCGACTGGCGGCGCCCTCATCATGCCCGTGCCAGCCAGCAGGTCATCGGCACTGGCCATCGCCCAGACTGCCCAAACTGGTAGTGCCAGCGGTAGCTTGCCAGACTGAACTTGATCAAGCACATTCTGCACGTTGCCAAGCATTGATCATGACCAGACAGTATCAGCAGTGGAGACACTGAGAAGTGGCAAGCACTGTACTCACTCTAGAGGCACTTTACTTTTTTTTATTTGCGAAAGCCACTTTGGCAGTCAAACAATCAGCCCATTCAAGTGCACACAGGTGCTTGCAGTTTGTTACCGGGAAACAAACTCAATGCGGTTTTTGACAAACAATTTCAAAAATGAGCTGACATCATTAAAAATAAAAACTGTCTTTTATTTGCTTTACAGTAAAACAACGTTAGAATAAATAAATCAAAGAACACACAAAATCACTGCAAGTCTGAACAGAGGGAAAAGAGGGTAGCAAAACGCTGGAATTGGATACCTAAAACCGGGATTCAAAGTGGGCAGGTAGATAAAGAAGGGATGAGAAAGAAGAGGGAAACAGTGTGAGGTGATAGAGGTTAAATTACTCAACAAGGTGCATGAAAGCAGTTATCAGCCACACAAAATTATTAGCTTGCGCAGGGAGAAAGAGCAGCCGATTCGTAATGTAACGTGACAAGAGGGAGATGGAAAGGGAAAGGAAGGGGAAGGTGATATTCACACCATTTGTTGTAAACAGGACAGAGAAAGGGGAAGGGGGCGTTGTTCACTGCTTTCTCTACTGCTGGAATGGAATACAAAGCAAGTGTCGGGGTGAAAGCGGCGCCCGAGTGGAAAAAGTCTCCTCCGCACAGCACAGCCTTTTCTTCGGCAGATGCCTGCCATCATGCAAACACGCCCACAGTCATTGTCTCGTGTCACCCGAACTTTGGTGATCACAGGTCATTGAGCTGCAGATTTGCTGTTCAGTTTGGTGCACACTTTCACTGAGACTTTGCAGTGGCGGGGGCACCGCCTCTGTTCGACAAATACCTTTCTGGGCGGCAATGCATTCAAAACAGTCATCATCGTCGCTGAAATCTGGCGACGCACAGGAGTGATGCACTTCGGCGCGCTCCTGCTGCAGCAGAAGCAGATGCGCCTTACTGGGCAGTCCAGAGGTGCCTGGCCGGTTGATACCTGAAACATGCGATTCCTGCGTCGTAATCACCGGTGAGCAATGGTAGTGATTGGCTGAGGAGGTGCTGCTGCTGTTGACAGCAGACGTGCCACCAACACCACCAACACCACCACTGGAAGTGATCTTTCGGCCGATGATTTTGATAGCAGAAAACTTTGCTCGATGGTAAGCGGCAATGAGATTAAAGCCGAGTAATCTGCAATTAGAGTAGCAAATATGAGTTAAAGTGAGGGGACAGTGCAAACCTACCTCAGGCAGATGTACTCCACGAGAATGGCCGCCCCCACGCTGATCGTCTTGACGTACAGCTGACTGAACATCCTCACCATGAGACAGCTGCCGGTGAGTGTGACCAACATCATTGTGAAGATGGCCGCCGTCTTCATCTGCAGGTTAAATAAATGTATGATCACTAAAGAGAAGAACTGTGTATAGCAAGGAAGCGTACCCAGTGGACAATGGTCAGACCGGCAGGGAGGCAGATCAGCTCTGAGCTGTGCTCCACCCGGTACGGTGTGCCGCACACCTTGCAGTGCACCGAGGCAGACGGCGAACTGTACGCCTCCATCAGCCAGCGAATGAGACAGGCATGGTGCACTGCGCTCACGTCGCCACGACAAGCACACGGCTGAATGAGGGGACCAGCCTCGGGCTTCGACTCAACCGTCTCATAGCAGATGAAGCACTCGGGCACGTTCATTGCCGCCGCCTTCGACGAGCCGAGAAAGCCGTTATTGTTGACGCCCACTGCCGTCTTGCCGTCACCGACGAGGAGCTCAGACTCGGCCAGGCCGCTCTTACACACCGCCCCGTTCAGCATGAGCTTCGATGGGCGCCTGTGCTCGTCGATCTGGTAAATGGCTCCATTGTGGTCTCTCTTCAGTATTTTCCGAGGATTGAGAATCCACAACTTTTCCGGTTCGATGCAGTTCCACAGGACACAGGGAAACCAGAGTGCCACGCCGAACTCTACCACTCTAAACATCACTTGGTGGTAGTTGCGGCTCAGTACTGGCACTTTGTCTTTCCACAACGAGCCAAAGACTTCGCTGATCATAAAGAGAATGGTGATCAGGAGAAGAACGGCCTGTGAAATCAGACCAAGACGTGATTGTTGCAGTTGTGATATGTCAGCAGAAGAAAGCGACGAATCATAGCAGTTGCCTTCTTGGGTAAAGGCGCCTCGAACTTTGAAGTACACCTCCACTCCATAGATGAGAAAAGCAACCACCACCACAAACATTAAGAATGCATAGATCGAGTTGAAAACACTGAGAAAGAGGCCCTGTCATAAAAAAGAAAAAGTGGTTAAAAAGTGAACAAAACAAAACCCAGCATACCTTATCCGAGTCACTTGGATCAGCAAACGCAAAGAGCACCCACTCGGCAACTAACAGCGAATAGGTGACCACGTTAAAGAGCACAAAGCCGGTAAATGACTTTGATAGAAACCTCGACCGTTCAACGGAAATGTCGAGATGAAAAACCTAGCACAAACAAAGAAATTAAATTATGTGCCAAATAGTGCTACACACTGAAGAAAATACCTCCGCCCAGAAGCAGACCACCAGTCCACACCCACTCATGAGAATCGGGTAGTAGGCGCTCATCAGACTCTCTGCCCAGCGAATGTGACTGTTAGCCGGGGAACTAAAATAAAAGCCCCGAATGGCCGTGCCCAGACAGATGAAAAAGTACAGTGCCTTCTGCGTACTGATGCGAAAGGCGCGACGAATATTCCGTGGCTTTTGCCTTGCTATTTCCGAGTTTATGCATAGCATCTGCAAAAAAAAGTAAGTTGTAAGTCTTAGGAGATGACAGAAGTGACAGTTGTTACCAGAACTTACCAACTGGATAAAGGACACCACACATATCATGTAGTAGACGGTGGAAAAAGATACATAAAACTTGAAGTTGGGATCATTGCACGTGCCACCCGAGTACTCGACCTAGAGTTTGGATTCATACTGTGTTATTAGCCTTGGCCTTGAATCTCTCACCGCTTATTTCAAAATAAAAAAAGTAATACATCTAATCTAATTTTACTTTTAAAAAGTAAAAGTTGAAATGACTCACCTCACAAAAGCAGGTTCCATTGTAGCAGTCGCCATGACCAGAGCAGTTTGATTTACAGCTGTTATCGTTGAGAAACATGGCGTGCGGCGGTGGTGACGCAAACCACGACACCAAACGAGCAGGCGACACTTGCATTACTTGCGATGTCGTTGAAGATAAACAACCGAAGAAAAAAGGCGATATATACTTTGAACAGGAGAAAACAGCGTGATTGTACAAAAGGGCAATTGGTGGCTGTAGTCTTTTCAGAGTGAAGCTTAGGGCTGGTTTAGTCGGTGAGAAATCAGGAATGGCGGTAAATCGAATTTTCGCCAAAACATTCTCTTCGACGAAACTGTTTGCCTTTAGCCTGATGACGCCAACACCAAAACAAAAAGACAGCCGTAACTAGTGGATCGATGATTGGCTTGCCAAGTTGAGCGCTTGAGATTGAGAGACGCTCCTGGAGACACTGTCAGCTACGTCGAAAGACAATTTGCTCCGTTAATTGATTTTGATGAGCGCCGATTTAAGATTGGTGCGGATTAAAATAATACAGTGCAGTCGTGGAAAAGTAAATGATAACAATTAAAACTAGTCTTCTTGTAAGTAATCCAGAATACTTTAAGTGCAAACTATTTAGAGTTTTCGGGTGAAAAATGATAGCCTGAAGAAATCGTGGCTGCAGTATTTTTTGTATTTGTCCTTTGATTTTTGTGATATCAGTCGAAAACTATTGCACTTTTCGAAGAAAAGCATAAGATTGTCAATCAAATGTCTGTTTGAAAAAACAAAAATTATTAATTTAACTCAAATGTGAAAACTATTTACAAACTTACCTTTTTAGACTCTGGTCCTTAGAGTAAACTTTGTTGTATACCGTCAGAAAATCGTTAATTAAATGGAGACATGAACCAAACCTGAATCAAATTCAAATTCAGGTCATTGAGTCATCAGTCTTTTGTTTACCACAGTAATTATTATCTAATCAGCAATTATTTCCTTCGCGTATGTTTGTCTTCTGATTCGTATATTGATTATCACTACGGGAATCACTGATAAGCGAGTAAGCTGGTCTTGCCTGTTCTTTTGAAGTGCTAGCCAGTTGCTTATCAAAGGAACTAAATAACATCGCCTTTTTTCTTTTATCGTTCTAACGTCTTTTCACCGTTCTTAATGATGTAATAAACAAACAGGCATTGGTTGAGATTGCCGGTCACCATTCAGGAGATATCGTCAATCGAGGTTTGAGGAGTGAGGCTTGCCTGGCATCAAGTCGATGAGTGTGAGTAGCCGTGTGAGCAGGATGAAGATTAGATTACAGCATTTTATAAGCTTTTCTTGTTTTCTACAGCTCTACTTCAATGTATTCACCAATCACAGATCAAATATTGCTAATGAGAGAGATCCAAAATCAAGTACGAGTCACCAGATGTTATGAATATCATTTAAAAACACAAGATCAGAGAATAAATAGATCACAGATTGAATGTTGAAAGAAGATGTGTTAATTGTAAGTATTCAATTGTTGCTGCTTTTGTTGTTCCTTGCCAAAAAAATGAATCCATTTGACTTGGGTGATCCTGAAACGCGTGACCCACTCTGACGCTCGACTAAGGACATTTGTTTCTGTTGTTATTTTCTGTTTTCGAGTCGCATCTGTGAACAATCGATTGTTATATCGATTATTTTAAAAATTTTTTAGTTAACTGTTTTTTTCGAAACAAAAAGAGGTTTTCACTTTTTGGTGACAATCTAAAAACTGGTTGAAATCGGATAAAAAGAAGATTTTATGGAAACTATTAGACTTATTTAGTATAGTGTTTTTTATTTTTAATAAATCATACAGTCGAAGCACCCGGGTGTTTCCTTTAAGCTTTTACTCGAAGATAACAATAATTTCCCCTTTAGGTTACTCATACACTAGTTATCTAAGTAAACAGAAACTGAAAAAATTTATCGCAAAAAACTGGTTATACTCTGGTCAGATGGAGATTTTTTATTTGATCAATAGCTTAATGTTGTTCATCTCTTTAAAGTGTCCCAAAGGTTAAGCATATAGAAAATAGACAGCCATTCATGTAACAAAGTCGACCAGTTCACGTGTTCACATTCTGCCCTTTCTCCTTCGCTATCAAATCAGTGGACTATATCAGTTTCAGTAAGGGTACAGTTCTCTCTACAATTACTATTTATAAAGATTATGTTTGTCAATAAGGGAAACATAAATGTCATTTAATAACTGTTTGCTCGCAGCATCAACAACATTCAGTATTTTTATTACCAATGGTTGATGCAAAATGAATCCTGCGAAAACTGCATCCGTGGCTTTTTTTGTGCCAATTATTGGATTCCTTGTCGGTTTTCAAATTGGATTAGCTAACTTTTTCATCGGCCATTTGATTTGGCAACTACTGTGGAACTTTCTTTTCTTTGTGCTTCTTCAATCTGGATTTGTTGGAAATGATTTTGAAAAATCAGTAAGTATTTTCCTTTTATTTTGAACAAAATAATTTAATACATTATGAACTTGAAGGTAACTATTCACTCAATAGGTCTTGGGTTCCAGCTTAGTGTTGGCTGCCAACTGGTGGCTTTCAGCTGGTGGCATACTGAAGAACCGTTTCCCTTGCCTGTGGGCCTAATGCTCTTCACTATCGCTGCTTATCATTTCAGCGAGTTCGTAGCCATTGCTCTGAAAAACCCAAACACAGTGAGCATTTCTGACTTTGTTTTGAAATATGACTTTGCCAAAGACCGACCAGATGGTCCGATTGCTCGACTTTTAGGCTGGCTCAGTCGCCAAACTTACCGTGGAGTCGAGCACCACCTTGCACTTGTGGTTCCCCTCTCTGAGTTCATCATCGAAACAATTTACTATCCTCAACTTAAGTTCTCCCACCTTTACATTAGCTATCTGGGATTTGCCATCTGTATGGGCGCAGAGGTTATAAGGAAGATGGCCATGATGACCGCAGGGCGAAACTTCAATCATGTCGTTCAAGAGGAGCGCAAAACAGATCACGTCCTGGTCACTGAAGGTTTGTACAGTCGATGGAGACACCCCAGCTACGTTGGACAGTTTTATTGGTGCATCGGTACTCAGATCATGCTTTTGAATCCTTTCTCAACCATTGTGATCTCCGTTGCTGTTTGGCTTTTCCTTCAAAAGCGAATCGCTCGAGAAGAGATCAAACTCATCGAGTTTTTCGGCAACGACTACATTCAATATCGAACACGTGTTTCAAGTGGAATTCCCGGAATCAAATAAATTTAATTTGTTTTTCGTGTATAAACTATTTTATTTTTTACTTTGTGCCCACGTATCTACTGTGCACACACCATTCACAAAACATTTAATACCAAATCATCGACTCCATCGATTTTGCAGCAACATCCACAGTGAAAAAGCCGTGCTTAGGATCGTGTACCTTTACGGACACTTTGTGGGAGTTTTTGTTGAGCAGAGTCAGCACGACGCTAGAGTCGGGACGCTCAAAGGCGACAAAGTCAACGTTGTGTCCTTCGTTGTCCTGTTTCAAACGGTGCTCAATGCGAACTGAATCAGGAACAAGGAACTTGCTGAAGTGTCCCATTGCATAGTACAAAGGCAGCTTGTAGTACTCATGACCATCATCGCTGACGTGAATTGGTGCGTCTACTACCGTGCCTGAGAAAGAGAGGAAACTATTTAGTAAACAAAATCTAAAAATCAGTTTAAGTTTTCTTACCAGCCCATGAGGGACCGCCCTGGAAAAGGTAGCAATGTATGGTTAGTGAATTGACTAGTAAGATGGGGAGAAATACTTGCCTTCATATCGAGAACAGCATTCCAGTCCACCCATCCTACAAGAAATGGCCGATAAATGAATTAAATTGGAGGATTGAGAGTTAATGTAATTAGGTTGTGCTAGATGAAACATTTTTAAACTTAATTACCTTGAACATTGTGATTTAAAACGCCAAGAATATCTTCGGCGTACTCGTTAAAGTTATTCCTGATTAATAGTAATAAATTGTTAGTATTAATGTTTAAAATTCGCTCCTCATTATTTCCTATCTCTACTTACCAGTCTCCAAGGTTGGAAGATCTTGAGTAACCGAGACAGGCTTCAGTGTTGAGAAGCAGTTTGCCGGGGTATTTCTCAGAGATTCGCTGCAGAATGGAATGATCAAACTTGTTGTTCTTCCTTTCATACCAGTGATAGGCAGTTCCTGCGACGAACTGGGCAGCGTCATGGTCACCGAGAATTGTGTTTGCCCAGTGCTCGACGTGGTCTATTTTAGGGGTTAGGGTACTTTGCTACTACTATTTTACCATTAAAACTTACCAATGTTGTGGTCGTAGTGAAGTATTGCGACATGGCCAAGGCCAGCTTTGTGCAGTTCCGGTCCGAGATCCTTTTTAATGTAATCGCGTTGCTCTTCAGCGGTAAAGCCCAGACAGTTGTATCGGAAGTTGCGATCATTTCCGAAACCAGGCTCATTGACCACTGTTACTCCCCAGATGGAAACGTTGTTTTTCGCATACTCCTGAATGAATTTAACTGTGTATTTTGCAAATGCCTAGAAAAATTTGATATTAGCCTGAATATAACACAAATAGAAAAAAGTATACTTCGTAGTATTTGCCGCCAGCAGCTCCTTTCAAAAATCCACCGTGATTTAGCTGTCCGTTAGTCTTCATCCAGGCCGGAGGACTCCATGCGCTGCCGAAAAACTAGTAAACGGCAAAAATAAAAATAAAATGTGCTTGTAAGATTACTGACAAACTCTCAAATAAAAACATTTTCCTCACCTTAATCGGATGCTTGCTTACTTCCTTCGCCCACCGCATAAAGGGCAGTTTGTAGTTGAAATCCTCATTCTGCAGTGCAAATGTGCTCAAACTTTCATCGTGATTGTGATCGTCATACGAGTAAGAACGAGTACTGAAGTCTGACCCTGCAATGGTGACTCGACCAAGGCGGTATTCTATACCGTCTGGTCCATAGTAATCCTTAATTAGCCGTCCCTGCAAATCGCGGGGCAATCGGCCAATGTTCCACCCGGCGCTGTCTGTAAAAGCCGCTCCAAAGCCCACAATTTTCTGGTGTTTTTTGTTTCGATCAATTTCAATATCCAGGTTAAAGTGTCCATTAGCAGAGGAGGAAAACTTGTGGCCGTGCTGTTTAAAACGTGAACCTGCCTGTGAAGACACAAAGCTCGTCACATGACCACTTTCTTTGGAGATATGGTTCAGGTGCTCCAGAGAATGTTCCCCGTCGCAATTCAGTTGAGCACTGCAGACGCAGGTGACTGAGTCACCGCCCATGTGCCGTTCATGACAACCGAATGCTGTAATTAATGTTGAAAAAGCGCGTTAGTACCACAAATATTGAAATAATATAGCTTTACAGACCATTTTCAATGTAGACGGCTGCCAAGCAGGCGACTAGAGTTGTAAAGTAGATCAATTTCATTTTCTAATTGAAAATGTAACTAAGAAAAAAGCAATATGCTCTTTGCACAACCCAAAAGCAAATATATATACCTTTTATAGTTTGAGATCAATATCAGAGAAGCTCTGCAAATAACCTAATCATGGTTTTTTAGCTCAGCTTGTGCATTAGTTGATCCGCCAGTTTGGATAATTTTAGAGTTTCAAACTTAATCTAAAAACAAGTCAAAAGTCTAACTGGTACACTTTTGGCTATCAAGAAGTGCCAGTGCTTATAGAACGGCATTTGGAATAGTCTCATATGCCCAAAAAGACTTGTCAACAACTGATTTAGGAACCAACTGATAAAAACTGGCCAATTGCTTTGCACTTGAGCAAACCAAACTGTGATGCAGTTCGCAAGTGATTATCAAGTTATATTTTTGTGGCTGTTGTCAAGCACCACTTTGATAATATATTTATTTTGACTTTTGGAGGTCCTGTATTGAAATGCTTTAAATTATATTGCAAAAATAACGTAATTGAACATTGATCTTTGCTTCGAGTTGTCAAATAGTTTTCTTTTCCACCACCAAGCATCGCCACCAGTGCAATCATATCATTTTAGTCAATATCAAATGTAGTGTTTTCCATCTAGTATCTTCAAACCAATATTGCGCAATGCAGAGCAATAATAAATTGCAAACCAGAATAGTCTCACCTGGTTGTGCACCTGTGTCCACATTTATGAGTTTGCGTTGCAAACTGATGTTCAATAGCTGTACTAATAAAATAAAGATGTCATCAGTAACAATTGCACTAATGACTATTGTTAATTAATCTAATTATGACCTACTAATTGACCCCCTTACCTGTATTCACCTATTGTTACCTGTCCTTGACACTCTTGCACCGCTGTGATGTATTGAGGTCAGAGTACCCGCCTTCTTCCCTTCTCCCGTCTGCACAACCCTTGCTCAGGTGTGCGCACCACTACCACCACCACCACCTTCACCACCTTAAGCACTTATGCATTTCGCAACTCACGCACCACCCTCCGTCTCTACCTCTGGGTTGGTTCAGTCCAGGTAAGTCCCTTCAGAGTGTCCTTCTCCGCTGTGCGCACCAGCAATGGCCTTTGCGTACCCTCTAGATGACCTTCTGCAGATCTACTTCCGCATCGTTTGACCTCTTCTACCCTCGATTGTCACTCTGACCCTCTCATCTGCGGGTGCCTCTTGCGGGTGCACTCAGCCGAGCACTCAACCCCACACAGAGAGAATCCCTTCAGTGCAATGGTCGCATCCTTTTCAGCGCACAGTCAAGGAAGGAAGAAAGCGAGCGAGAGAGGCCACTGGAAAAGTCCATTGCGGTGAGGGACGGTGCAGAGGAATGAGAGCAGCCATAGAAAGGGCATTGCCTCAATGCTCCTCAATGAGAGGTCAGCTGCGGTGAGGCCGATGAAGGAAGCAAGTGGGCTGCTCGTAGGTGGACCCACTACAGAAATGATGTCAGTCTCGTGATACTACCCTTTTCCGCTAGCTAACACAACGGTATGTGAGCGGTATGTCTGACACCTTTCAAGCCTTTCCTTCTCCCACTGCTCTATAGTGGCAACCAATGTTAATAGGGTATATTTGTGAGCACTTGCAGTGAAACACCGTACCGGAACTAAAGGTGTCGCTGTACGGGCAGCCTGAACTGAGATGCTTTTCGTGGCACCGGTGCCGTACCAGGAACAGTTCATTAGGCTGAGGTCATGCAGGCACAACCAAGCACACAGAGCAGTGTGTTCACCCACTTTGCAGTGTCGTGGGTGTCTAACTCTCTACTAACTACTGTGTGGAGGAGTTACAGTAGCAGTTGTTTACCCGCTCGACCCAGTTATCGCCGACTCTGACACCCGGAACCGGCATCACAGTAGACTCGCCGATGAAGCTCTCTCGTCTTCCTGGAAATAAATGAATCAGGCCATTGCAATGAGCACAGGAGAGCAAACTCGACCACTTCCTCGGCTTGCCAACTGGGACCTTCTACTCCCCAGTCAATGGCCTTGCAGGGCCCAGTTGCCCAGTTCCGCATTCTGCGGAGATCGCTGCCCCCACACGATGTGTGTGTGTGTGCCTACCGCCACCACTTTCCTCAAAGGTGAACGCTCCGAGAGGCAGCAGTGGTTCAGAGGTCAACACGGTTCAGGGACTGTTCGAGTTTGGGGCGATCGAGGTCAGGCCAGGGCAGGGAAGGATCGGTGGCCTCGGTAAGCCCTTCAGTAGTGGAGGCGAGCATCACCACTGGCCGCCTTCCCCCTTGGCCTGCCTGTCGCACTGTCCTCCCTCACAGAGTGACTCTCCGCACAGAGCGCCAGTGGCGGAGGCAGGCAGAGAGGTCACCGACCGCCAGTGGCCAGAGTCGAAAGTTGAACGAACGAAGCACCCGGCCATTGACTCGCCTCTGTCCTCAATGCGCGCTGCCCGATCTGCCCGCACTTACCTGCGCACATAACCGATGCTGCGGTTATTGCAGTCGGTTATTACCGGACAGGTCGAGTGCTCCAGGCAGCGGCGGCGGTCGTCGCAGAGCAGGGTACTGCACACACACACCGCAGCCAGCGTAAGAGCAGTAGTGAAAGGTTGCACTGGGCAGGTTAGCAGCAGCCTGTTCACACTCTTCGGTGGTCATTGACACAGACGCAGCACTGAGATCGCATTGCAGATCTTACTTGCCACTTGCGCAATGCATGTGTGTGTGCTTGTGAGAGGGTGAGGGTGCTGCGAGGGAGACAATGCTTTCCAATGGCGCGACTGCACAATGGCCAACACGCTCACAGACACATTAGCTCACTCATTGCGCAATCCTGCCCGGTAATTGCGCAATGAGTGAGCATCCATTCTATTTTTGCAGCATCTTTCTCTCTTTCCTTCTCTTTCCTTGATAAGCCATCTAATCTCAACTGGAGCAATCTCTCTTTTCTTCTCTCTATATCTATATCTCCCTCCGTCTGGCTCACCTCAATAGGCACACTGGCGCCCATGTTCGACTGTCCGGTGTCCCCGTTTGTGGGCGACCACCGCAGTAGTTGTCCCTCTTTGCGCTCACCTCTTCCCGTTCACCGACCTGAAGACGGCCTCGAACTGCTCTACTGATCTAGATGAGGCCCGCTGCTGAAGAAGTGGAACACGCCGACACAGCCGCGAATAGCAACCAGGTAGAGATGATCATCACCGAGGAAGGCGATTGGCCAACTTTGAGGACGAAAGAACAAGAGCGAGACGAGGCCACTAGGAAGTGAGAATAGGGCCGACGCAGCTGAGACGTGCAACGGTGCTCTCACTTAGCTGCTTTCTCTGCAAAGGAACCCGTCGAAATGCTTCGGAAAGATGATCATTTTTGAGGTCTATCTGGGATTATTAATTTAATGGTTTAAATTAATAATGGCCAAAACTGAAAGTTAAGCAGAAGAAAGTCCGGCTTTATTTCCTAGATGTCTAAAATACAAAATTATTGAAAAAATGAGAATTTCGGCAAGATCCCATTGCAAAAATGAAGCCTCTGCTTTCGTTTGGCGTGTATCTTTATTGATTAACTACTTCCCATGTATGTATCTAAACCCAAAGAGGAGAGTTTCGAATAATAATGCTTTATGTGATCCTCGATTGATTGTTCAGAGACAAAATGGATTACTCAAAATACTCCAGTTCTCATCACAATTAAGTAAAATTTTTTTATAAAGGAATCTTGTCAAAGTCTATAACAATTTTTTTCTGTTTTGGTGTGTACTGGACAAGTTCAACACCGGCCATTTGAAAAAGCTTTCGCGAAGCTCGAAACTCAAACTTGTCGTGATATTTGTCGCTAATGTACACCACCTTTGTGATGCCCGCTTGAATGATTAGTTTGGCGCATTCATTGCAGGGAAACAGGAGAACAAAGCAGGTGCAGTCGGCCAGGTCAAAGGTGGTCTTATTGAGAATGGCATTCATCTCCGCGTGGCACACATATGGATACTTGGTGTTCAGTTGATCGTCCGCTGTTCGGTTCCAGGGGAGGCTGTCGTCGGAGCAGCCATTTGGCATGCCATTGTAGCCGAGGGCGACGATACGGTTCTTTCGGTTGACAATGCAGGCGCCCACCTGCGTACTAGGGTCTTTGGAGCGCAAGGAGGCGCAGTAGGCGGCACTCATGAAGAAATCGTACCATTCAAGGTAGTCTTTTCGTTTGCCGACCACGTGGGTTGCAGCACCTGTTGAGCTGCCGGCTTCATCGAGTTGATGCACCTTTTCTTCTCGTACCGGTGCTCCTCCTTCGCTGCTGAGAGTCTCTTCATCACTTTGCTGGCGATTTTCCGTTTCGTTTGTCATGTTTTAAAATCAATTACCTAGTTGTCTCCTGCAGTTTTCGAAAACGCACGATGTTAAAAAAAATAAAAACAATCACAACAGTAAAAGCAACTTTCAGAAGAAGCGTCCTTTCTCTGCAGAATACTTTCAGCAACAGTCGGACTCATGTGTTGTGCTGCCTCGAGTGTGATTGTCAACTGGAATTTGTATTCACTCCTTTTTTGCCGGCGTTTTACCACAGAGAATTGCTGATCACCATCTGATCAACATGGAGTTAAACGGCAACAACGGGTTTCCGCAGTATTCCAATGACCTTGGTCATGATTTTCACGCTCAGGCTAATGAGAGCTTTCGTGATCGAGATGCAATGTACAAGCTGATCATAAGGTAAGTGGTACAAATAACAACGAAGTTTTTCAAATGAATCTAACGACCATGGTTTTATAGTCAACTCTTTTACGATGGTCAAGCTGCACTAGCGAGAAACATTGCCGGCATGGCAAAGATCACCGAAGCGTGTCCTCCCAGTGACAGACTAATGAAAATTGTCTCACGGGCCATCAGAACTGATGGAGGTGAGTGTCACAAAGCTCTTGCCATGGTTTTTATGTTTTACCATTTTCTCTTTTCAGATTTAGTAATCCAGCGCGATCATCTCTATCCAAATGGAGCTCTTGATCTTGACTATGAAACTGAGCGCAGGGGCTCAGGCATGATGCCCTATCAGTATGAAACCGTGTACGTTACTTCGCATAAAGGTCCATGCCGAGCAGGTGCCTTCAGTCCAGATGGCTCTCTCGTTGCCACTGGGTCAGTTGACTCCAGCATAAAAATCCTTGATGTTGACCGGATGATAGCCAAGTCAAATCCCCACGACCACTTTCAAGATCCTCAGTTGATGGAGAGGGCTACTGATGCCCACCCAGTGATTCGCACATTGTATGACCACCTCGAAGAAGTCAGCTGCCTTGCCTTTCACCCCAAAGAGCAGTTTCTCGCTTCCGGCTCGCACGACATGACGATAAAGCTGTTTGATTTCGCCAAACCCACTGTGAAACGGGCTTTCAAGTGTGTTCAGGATTCAGCAGTAGTGCGAGCACTTGCATTCCACCCCACTGGGGACTACTTGCTCGTTGGAACTCAGCAGCCAACTATACGACTGTACCACCTGCCGACGTTCCAGTCATTCATAAGTCCCGTCATTGCTGATCAGCATAAAGGAGCCATCACTTCACTTAGCTACTCAAACTCAAGCCAGCTCTACGCCAGTGGCTCTAAAGATGGCGAAATTCGCATCTGGGACACTGTCTCAAATCGGTGCGTGGCTCATTTTCCCTCGGCCCATGAAGGCAGTGAAGTTTGCTCAGTTGCATTTAGTAGAAACGGAAAAGTAAGTTTCATGTAGTTTTATTTTCATCAGAATGTAGCTAACATGTTTTGTCTTATTTCAGTACGTCCTCAGTTCTGGCAAAGATTCGCAAGTCAAGCTTTGGGAGCTGTCTATGTGCCGTGCACTGATTGCCTACACTGGCGCCAGTATTTCTAAGCATCGTGCCCAGGGATGCTTTAATCACACGGAAGACTATGTGATGTTACCGGACGAAAAAAACACCTCTCTGAGCACGTGGGATGCCAGAAACGCCGAACGACAGCAGATACTTTCTCTCGGCCACAACAATGCCATTCGCCACTTCGCTCACTCTAGCACTGCTCCTGCTTTTCTTACCTGCTCGGATGATTTTCGAGCACGATTCTGGTACTACAGACCGGAATATAACGAAGCTTAAGGGGTTTGTACATCGGAAAAACTGGCTCTATTTTATTTTGTCAAACTCATCACTTTTGTCATTTCCTACCTGCATGACATTTGTCGTGTATCATTCATTAAGCATTCGATTAAACAGTTTAAACTGATTTTGTACTTGGCCTAGTTTCAAAGAAAGTTTTTCTCAAGTAAAAGTGACTGTTATGTAAGAAATAGGAAAAACTATGCGCAAGAAATGTCGAAACACTTGAAATGTCCAGTGACGGAGCAATTTCTGGTTGTTCACTTTTAGGTGAAGGTTAATACCAAAAAAGAAAAAAAGGTATATAAAAAGCATTGGATTCATTGGTAATAACTGACATTCTCTGGTTTATCAAAATGTTTCTATTTTCAGACAAGTTTTCGTTGGTAAGTAAATTAGCCTGAATCTTTTAATCTTTAATTCAATTCGCTTTTGTCATTAGTTTACTGTCTTCTGTACTCTTTTATTGAGTACAGTTTTCCATGTAAGTGAATTAGCATCCACCTAATCAAGTACTAACCGGACTATGTTTCAGACGTCGGCAGGCGACACTGCTACAGCATCATCCAATGAACAAAATGTTTATGTTTACGGGCCCAATTATCCTGATCACCACCACCACCACCATCACCATCGTTACTACTACTACTACACAACAACCACCGATAAATACGATGGCTGGAACTGGAGACGCAAGCGTTCAATCAAAAAAGATCAGAAAAAGTGATTCTTAAATGTTTTTACTTTATTTATATTTATTTACATTTGCCATATTTATGTTTATTTATTATTTATTTATTAAATATAAAACTGATAGAGACAAAAAGAAGTCCATCAATTCATTATTTTTGAGCAAAAGATTCTTATTAAGTTAATCACATATTCAAAGTTTATTTAATCAAATCATTTGAACTTGTTCATTAGACATTTTGACAAATTTATAATTAATCGTTGGGTTACAGAACTCTTTCGCAAGGTAAAAATAATGTGCGCAAATACTTGATTGTAGTGTGGAAAGAAAAATAAGTTAAAACATAAATTAAAATTAATGAATACATTTGGCAGATGAAATGCAGTGACGCCACCGGCATAGTCTTGCTTAGTGGCCATTGGCCTGGGCGCCACCAATGCGGCCTACAACCTCGGTGATGAGGTTCTCAAAGTCTTTGGCACGTTCGGCGGCGGCAGCGAGCACCTCTTCGTGGTTGGCTTCTTCTTCATTGTCGTACTCAGTGACCACTTTGTTGGTGATCAAGGAGAAGCCGAGCACTCGAAGGCCAGAGTGCTGGGCCACAATAACCTCGTGAACGGTGCTCATTCCTGTTCGAATCAAAGTAAATTACGGTTATCTTCAAACAACCTAAAAGCAAAAAATAAACACTTACCAACAGCATCAGCTCCAAAGTTGCGCAGAAACTTGGCTTCAGCAACAGTTTCGTAGTTGGGTCCACCGAGCATCACATAGACGCCCTTGCGCATGAATCGAGTAATGCCCAGCTTTTGGGCGCATTCATTGGCCAGCTCAGAAAGCTCTCGATCATAGCACTTGTTCATGGGAGGAAATCGTGCACCAAAACGATTGTCATTCGGGCCTCGCAATGGATTGTTACCACTGAATCCGGGAAAAAAGATGTGATCACGAATGAGCATTATATCGGCCACCTCGAAGTTTGGATTCAAGCCGCCTGCAGCATTGGTGACCACCAGTGTTTGCACTCCAAGTGCCTTCATCACTCGGATGGGCAGTGTGCATCGAGTCAGCGAGTAGCCCTCGTAAGGGTGAATACGTCCTTTCATGCACATCACCGGCACGCCATTAAGAGTGCCAAAAACGAGAGCACCTTTGTGACCGGAAACTGAGATGGAGAGTTAAACACTTTTTAAGAATCGACAAATTAAAATATTTTAGCACAAAACATACCTGTGCTGACGGGAAAATGGGGAATGTCTTTGTAGTCAATGACATCGGGATTTGCGATGAGATCAGCAAGTCCGCCGAGTCCTGAACCACAGATAATGCCGATGACTGGCTTCACCGATGTCTTGTCCTTGAGAAAAGTAGCAATCTCCTGAACCTCTTCAAAATCAACTCTGAAAAGATTAAAAAAATGACATTGGATTATCATCAGAAAAGTTTTTTGTTAATGCGCTAAATTAAACTTTTGTCAAATCAAAAACAAGCAATCGTACTTGTCATCGTTGTTGGCAGTTCGGAGCTTTGTATCTTCAGTTGATGCTGGTTTGAGATTAGATTGGAGTACACTTGGAAAAGGGGCATACAGCGAAGGTGTTTTGTTGTTGTTGTTGTTCAAATTGTCATTTTGATGATGAAAACTGAGGTAGGATTTGATGTTTAGGAGAAGATGGTCAATCTTGGTAGTCATAGTAAAAAGAAGTTTTTAGATTTAGAGACAAGTTTAAAGATGATGATTTTGAAAGTGATGATTTTGAATGAGGTTTTTATCTGTGCACTAAACGCAAGACCTTTTTATACGCTTACTGAAGCAGTAGCAACAACAGTCATCATTGGCGTCAGTTTCAATGTTTCTCTTTCCGTTTAGTTGATAAGCATTTTTCTTGATTGCACTGCCGTCTTTTCAATAACAATGCTACTTCTGTGTTGCCATCTCTATTCGTTATCACCTCTCTTCAGTGACTAAAGTTCAATCTTTGCCCTAATCCTCAATCCAGTCATCTGATTTTAGTATAATCTTCGAAACAGTGAGTTTTGACCTCACAAAAACAGAGCGCGACGGAAACACACAGTTCAACAACATGTCTAATTCTAGAAAACTCTTCTCAAACATCTACAGATAATCGTTAATCTCCTACTCTTAAGTTGTTTAAAGAAGAAAGTTTTCATTAGAAATGCGATGTTTTGCGCATATTGCACGGTAGTCTGGTTGCACTGAACTGATGCTGAAGTCATTTACTTGTTGCATCGGTGACGTGGGATTTTTCACAAGTCACGGGTGTTGAGGACTACTTGAAGTTTTGCTAGGATGTCTTGAAATGAATTGAACAAAAGTTGTTTTTTATGACATTTTAATTGTTTAATGTCCTTTTCTGGTAAAATTTTATAGCGATAACTATATTGAACTATGAGCATGACACTTTTATCTGTATTTCTATTTGACGACAAGTAGTATTTACCAATGTGTTTAAAAAATAATAATCTCAAGTGATTAGAATATTGTGTGAAACTTTACAAGCTATCAACTTTACATCAACTTCGTTTTAAAACCGAGACTTTATTTAATAGAAACAGTTAACTAACTGTACTCAATTTCACATTAAACAAATGTTATCAACTACAACCTCTTATAAGAAGCGCGTGATCCTATTTGATTTCTGATCTAGTTTACTGCGCTGAGAAAGCATTTTGTTACCGAAAAGCTGTGCAATCAAATGAGGTTCATTTTTTGGGAATGCCCTTCAGAGTAGATTGCCATCTCACTATCATCAACAATACTTTATCAGAAAAGAAATCAAGCTTATAGATGCGGATTTAGAAGTTTGTTGCAAAAAAATTTACCTATTAAGCGCTGATCTTTTTGAACTAGTTTGAAAACTTGGCAATATTTAATTGTTTTTTCCGCTACAGTATTTGTCACTGAAAGTTTGTTCAGAAGGTTTGATCAAAAAATCAAAAACTTTTAGTTTTCAAACTTATAAACCTGTAAACTGGCAATAGTTTATATTACTTTATAATTTATCAAAATAAAAAATGATCAAATGGAAAGTACATACGATTTTTTGAGCATTTTAACTGATTTGTTTTAGTAAATTGTAAAATATAAAAAATACATTCATTTTAAACGCAATAAATAGAAATGCCTAAAAGTCAAGCAATCCAAATCAGCAAACTAATAGTTTATCTTGTCCAGTAAATTTCCGCAAAAATGCCCATAAAAGTGACCTATTTACAAAACACTCAACTTGTTTTATTTTAAAGTATAATCAAATATAAAAATACATTGCTCATACTCAATTCAAATATTATTTTGTAAATTTTTAAAAACAAAATTCTGTTCAGTTTTACTTACATAGCCATTCTGACTGCCATTTTTTGGTGAAGTTTTATGAATTTGATGACAAATGAGGTTTAGCTTAACAACTAAAGTTTTTAAAATCTTGACGAGAAAGACCCTCTACCGGCAATTGTGTCGCTAAATATCCTTTTTGAAAATGCATGCTTGCCATGATAGTGGAAGTTGTAAAACAATAAAACAAAGAACTGCAACTTTTAGAAATCTCAGTTTTAAGAAAAGCGATCACTAAACGTTTTGATATGAAAGGTTTGGAGACAGTTGACTGAGAATGTGTCTGCATGCCGGTGCAGTCATAAACTAGTCGACTGTTACTTGCTCATTTATGTTCACTGCCCTTTGGAGCACTGGAACTTTCCCCTCTTTTTATTTTTACACTCACATTATAATTGTAACCTTATCAACTACAAACTAAGTACTCATCAATGACCGAATTGCCCTCTGCATGCTTTTATACACTTTTTCAAACAATAGGTATTTCCTGTTTATACAAAAATAAAATGTTTATTTAAAATTGATCAATTTCAAAAAAAAGTTTTGTACAATTGACGTCAGTAGTAAGAAAAAAGCTCGATGCTTTAGTTTTTGTTGGTTATAGCAGCAAAATTGTAAAATAACATTTGCATAATTTTTAAAAATTGTCATCTGACCAGGTGTTAAGATGTTTATTTTCCTTTCTTTCCTTTTCCTCCGAAAAGTGATGATTGATCATCCCACATTTGATTTCCAAAAACTAAAAATTTAAAAATATTCATTGTTAGTCGAGTCAGTAAAAACTGATAAAAAAACTTACGTTGATCAACATCAAGAGTATCATGGATCAAATGACCTTTGCCCTTGCCTTTTCCGCCGCCATCACCACCGCCGCCCTTTCCTTTTCCTCCATCACCGCCTTTTCCTTTTCCTTTGCCACCAGCATATGTGAAGGAGGCGCAGATGACAGCGAGGAAGAGAAAAGCTGCAAAAAAGATTGACACCTTCATGGTTGCTTTAAGTTTGGAAGTTTGTTTTGGTTGCTGTTAGAGCTGAAGAATGGAAAAGTTGTTTGGTGAGTGTGTTTGGTGATCTACTGGCAAGTTCTGGTCGGCTTTTATACTAAACGACAACAGCTAAAAGAATAGGGGAACTAATGCACCTTGGGGCAAAAACTGAAAGAGAATTAAAACGGAGAACTAAACGTAGAGAAATGTAATGATTTTACAAGGTATACAGTGCAATGTCATCAAGGTAGATATAAGTGGTTAGATCGGAACTGAATCAGGACAATTCAAGTGCATAATCAATCGAGCTTTTGATTGGTCAACTGTTGCAAGTGTTAAACTTGCTCTTGAAGTAACGCTGTGTAAATGACAACACCTTTTCATTCTACTTTTCATTGCCTTTTTTAAAATCATGTCCGGTTCGATTTTGCGAGGCAATGTCACTCTTTCTAACATAATGAAAATTGTGGTGACAGCACACGACAGTTATCAGACGGTGCTTACAACAACACAGTATCAAGAACACCTTGGGAAGATAGCCTCGAATGTAGAGCAACAAAAAGTTTATCCTCGTTTTTTTGACAGTATATGCAGTTGGTAGTGTTGAATTTAACACAGATCCTTCACTTCAATATTTGATTATTTTTGAAACAAAGTAGTGTTGTGCTAGTTATAATTACCAAAAAGAATTCATTAAAAGCATAATGCATAAATGTCTCCCCCAAAAGAAGATCAGTTTTCATTTCAGGTTAAAGCGTTTGTTTTACAAAATAGCATTGACTACCTGCATATTAAATATTTAAATGTTTTGCTACAAATTTTTGCTGGCTACAAGTGTTAATTAAAATAGTTGTGATTTTAAGCTAGTTAAAAAGATAAATATCAGTAATCACTTGACAGCTTGTTATTAGCAAATTTTTTGACAAAATTAACTTTTTAACGCATAATTGGAAAACTTACTTGTATGCAATATGCACTTTGTTGAGTTTTAAGCTAACAAAACATTATTTTAAATAAAGTATACAAGTGTTTAAACATAATTTTACAACATAAATTGTTATTTATTTTTATGAATTTACAGTTGTAGTTTAGTTTTAAAATAAATTTACCAACATCGTGTTACTAAATCCATTCGACCTTTAACATAGACCGCGGCTTCTCGAACATGATCGCCAGTGTGAGGAGCATGAACCATTCGGTCGTGTCCTGAAATAACAGCTACGTGGTGAATCGATCCGCCATCATTAAAGAAAACCAAGTCGCCAGGCTGGTGTTGAGCGTAGGGGACGTGATGACATTGATGATCAGCGTACTGGGCGCCAGCAACTCGGGCAATCTTTTTGTGTGTGCCCTGGTACACTGCATACTGCGCCAGACCGGAGCAGTCAAACCCAACTGTGTGAGCACCTGAAAGCACACCTCTAAAAGTTGGCTTTCAGTAAAGAAAACATTTCATAAAACTTGATAAAACTTGCCTCGATTTTCCAGCCCAGCTCCCTCCCGCCTAATTTACACATGGTTAATATAATAAATTGGCAAAATGATGCTTACCCAGGAATAGGGGAGACCAATTTGCGTTCGTGCAGCAGCGGCAATCTCAGCACCACCTGCCATGGCAAAGCCAATGGTCACATGAGAAAAAATAACAAAAGTGATGATAAACTTCATTGCGACAAAGTAGTCTTGAAACTCCTGCGCTTTACTTTCTCTTGTCATTTATATACTCATAAAAGCATTTTTTTAGACTGCCTTTTATCAATTATTTTTTGATAATCATATACACTCATTAAACAAATAATCTTTTTAAAAAATGCATCCGTTAACGTCTAATTGATATTTTAATTTACTAATTAAATTTTAAAAAGTAGTAAGCAAACACAGCTTTTTTATTTTGCAAAAACTTAAATATTTTAAATATGTTCGCACAGTTTATTAGTTATAAGTAAGTGTTCTAAAAACATCGAGCAACATTGGCCATTCGTTCAGCAGCGCGAACTGAAGTTTCGTGAACCTAAAAATGATATTTAGAAAGTCAGTTTTTACCCTTATATGTACATTGTATCTTACTTTAGCGCCAGTGTGCGGTGCTTCAATCATAGTGTTATGTCCACTAATAATAGCGACGTGATGAATGTCTGAGCCCTTGGCAAAGAAGACCAAATCGCCGGGCTGGTGTTGGGCGTAGGGGACGTGGTGGCATTGATGGTCATGATACTGAGCTGAAGCCACTCGGGCAATCTTCTTGTGAGTGCCGTGGTACACACTGTATTGAGCTAGACCAGAACAGTCAAAACCGACCGTGTGGGCACCTTGCTGAATGCCGCGAGACTTTCCAGACCAGCCACCGCCACCCTATTTTAGAACGGTACAAATAAGCAAACATTGTAGACAATTCAAGAATTTTTACCCAAGAATAAGGAACACCGATTTGAGTGCGAGCAGCGGCCACAATCTCACTACCGCCAGCCATTGCTTGACCTGTATCAAAACATGATTTACTTAAGACAATTTAAAAATTGTAATAACAACAATCATACCGATAGCCAAGCAAGACACAATAGTTAAACCAATTAAAAACTTCATGATTTTGTGTTTTGATTTACAAAAACGGCAAAACTTAAAATGTTTCATTAAATCATTTGCGTTATATACGACTAGTTGATGCGTTTTTTGTTAGATTGATGATCTTTGTTGTTAGCAATAAGAATGACTATCACCTGTAAATATTAATCTATTTACAGAAACTAAAGCGGATTGTGCTTTGCATCCTTAACATTGACTACTTAATTACTTATTTTGGCAAACGACTATTTACCAAAGTACATTTTTACATATTAGTTACATTACTTTTACAGATGAACATGATTAATCATGACTTTAAATTGTACCAATATTGCTCATTTATTTGTTTTAAAATGACGCCATAAAATTATTTTTGGAATGATACCAAATTGCTAGATACGGTGGCAATCTCATCTTAAGCATTTTTATGACCAATTGCAAGTTTTTTTGATCCGGTCGTTGATTTTGCAATGAATTTAAAATGCACACTAAAAAATTTTATCAAATAAGGATTGTTTTTTATTAAAATGATCAATTAAAAGAGCGAGAAATGAGGGTTGAGGATAGAGGAATGAGGAATGTTTTTTGCAAAAGAGGTGTACAATTTTGAGTAGATGTATGAACGATTGGTGGTGATTTGATAGTCGCAATATCCAGCTTGCGAGACGTTTTGGCTGGGGGTTAGAATTCTGATAAATTATTTGTAGTATCCGTGACCGCCCATGTGTCCGTAGCCCATGTCGTGGCCATAGTCTTGGTGGCCACCGTAGTGACCTTCCTCATGGTGGTACTCGTGGTGAACTGGGTAGTAGACGCTGCAAAACCAGAGAAAACAATTCACTAAAGGCATGCATTTCAAGTGAGGCTACTTACGGATAGGGAACATAGTGCTGCTGGTGGTGCTTGTGCTTCTTCGGCATGATGATGATCTTGTTTCCCTTGGCGTTGGCAACTTCCATGTACGCACAGAAGAGGACAAGGGCCGCCAGAAGTGTCAGTGCTGAGTATTTGAAGGACATTCTCGGTGGTTTTTGTGAGTTTGGGTGATCTAACAATGAGCTTTGTTAATGTTTGCTTGTTAAAGTTGACTGTTGCCTTGAAGTGCAAACTGGCACCGACTTTTATACTCTATTTGATCTCACTCTTTCTTTATCCCGTTCTCTCCATTTTCACTCTCACTCTCTCTCTCTTTCTGTTTCTTTTTCCTGTCAGGCACTCCTGGTACTTTCATTTCATTTGCATAGCACATTCAGCCGTGTTAATTATGAGCATTTAGAGATCAATAGGCAAATTAATAGTACTGTGCCCAAGGTGCTCTAAATCATTGCCGTCGTTGTCGCAGAGACTCGTGACACTCTACATCCACTGTCGTCTGCGACTCGATTCGCATTACCGGTTATGAGTCTTATGAGCCGTTTTGCAGTACTGTTCACAGCTGCAGACACTACCATTGCGGGTAGAGCGAGTGTTATTACTGCGGCATATAAATGGCACTGGGAAGACGGCGACACTGCCCTTTGGCGAGTGAGTCACACTCTGCAAAACTGGGTGATCTCCATGCAGTGTTTGCATTACCGCCGTCTCACTGTCGCCCAGCTGCCGCTGAACTTCGGAAACTACCAACTGTGTAAGCGGTGTCAGAGGGGGCTGCGAGGCAAGTCAACCAGCTCATTGAGCGGTGCACTGCAATTAAGTGACAAGTAGTAGCTACTATTGGAATCCCAGGCGCCCGTCGTGTGTGACATTTTACACTCTGGCTGCTTAGAGTGACGGGGATCAGTGCCAGCACAGTCTGCTGCCTCTTGCTCAGTAGGCATTATTTAATTATCAACTTTACACTTTCACTTTGTGTGGCATTCGAGGCTAATCGACTTTTTTCTAGTCACTGGTTGCTGCACACTGCACAGTGAGCTGTTGTCGCGTCAGAGGTCAAATAGACAATTGTCCCTTGAAGTGCACTGGTCACTGCGGGGCACACTTTCAATGTCCCATTACTTCAACTTGTTGATATCGCCCAGACTGAGATGGACTCGCTCAGGCGAGAGGGGTGCCACAATTACAATATCCGCTGATGGCTTGCTTTGTGTGTGCTGATGCGGAAGCTTTAATTGGTGTCAGTACTGACAGTGCATATCAGTGGCTGGCTGCTGGCCACTCTGCTACTGGACAGACGCATTTGATCGCCATTTCCGTAGGGTTTGTCGGTGCTTCAGACTGTTTGTGATAGTTGTGCTGCTGATCTCATTTCAAACAGTAGCCACATGTATTGTTGTTCATGCATTGTCAAGAATCTATGAGATAAGAACGTTTTGTTTGTGACCATGAATACTGCGTTGATTTTGCATTTCTTAATTTTCTGTGGCTTAGCTCACTGTGCCAACGACGACCCACTTTCAGTGCAGTGGACGTTAGTGGACCGTTTTGGTTTTGATGACATCACTACTGAACAGCTGAGAGCAGCGACGGACGCTTGGGAGATTGACGATGAGCCAGAAAATCTTTGTCAAGGGGAGAACATTTTCCAGTACAGTTGCCATCGACAGAGCAATGTAGCAGTGAAGGATGGCTGTTTGCAGATCAGTGCCAGTCAGAATGGTGACCACAAGAGCAGTCGCTTTCTCTTCAACACCGGCAAGCTGAGCTCTGTCAAGGCATGGCAGTATGGACGATTTGTGATGCGGGCTAAGTTACCTCAAGGAAAACTGCTACGGGCAGTTTTTGCATTGAAGCCAAAGGAAAAGGTGCACCGTGGAACCAGCTGGCTTGACAATGGACAAATCAATGGACTGGTGTACTCTCAGCAAGCTGATTCCATCTCTGCTGGTCTTCACTACCGCATGGATCACGGTCACTCTTATGCGGGGCGCAAGTTTTCTACAAAGCAAAACATCACCAACTCATTTCACTTGTATTCAGTGGAGTGGACCAACAGCAGTATTCGATTCTTCTTTGATGATCGGCTCTTCTTTGAGAACACCGTCAGTCAACCTTTTGACCAGACATTTTACATTGTACTGCAACTTGGCGTCGGAGGTCCTGAATTTGACACGCGAAATGTCGCCGTGCAAGTTGATGATGTTATTCACTGGAACAACAATCAATTTCTCATTGATTTCATTGAAATTTACCAAAATGTATCTGCAAACTTAAGATCAAGCAGTCTACCTCATCAGCCTTTTCTCTGGTTACTGTTTGCAGCCGCGTCATGCTTCCTTGAGCTCATAAATCTGTAATGCAAATGATAAATGCGCATGCAATTTGTACATACTTGCTCAGTGAAGTTTAGATGGTATTTATTTGTCTAATAAGTATAATGATCTGGAAACTATTTTCCTCAGACGTAAAACTAGTTTACCATTTATGTGTTGAGGTAGGCGAAATGGTCTACTACTTATAAGGAGGGAGAAGTAGGGGTAATGCGGTTGCGAATGCCATTGACGATGTTGTTGGCAAAGCTGGTCATGCTGTTGGACACCTGCTGAATGTATCGGTTGATCTGGTCGAAGATGGTGGCTCGGCTCGGGGCCAGAGGACCATCCTGACGGCTCTGCTTCTGGTCATTGGCCGCCTGTTGCAGAGTGCTGGAAATCTCATTCAACTGCTTTGACCACATGTCGGTGAATCGGTGAAACTGGTTCAGAACCGTTTTACGACTGTCCTCTGACATGTTCGACACCACTCGGCGGACGAGGTTGCCCACCTCAACGGCAGTGTCTCGCAACTGCTTCAGATTGTCGGTAATCTGACGGACGGGCAGGTAGCTGGAGTCCTGGCTCTGGCGGGCTTCACGGCTCAGACCGGGAATGGCTGGGTACTTGGGCAGACCGAGGCTCTTGTTGACGGCATTGAGTACGTTGATGTAGGCAGATGTGACCTGACAGTAAAGTGATCAGTAAAATCAGTTGTCATTTATTGCACCTTCTTACTCACCTGTCGGAAGGTGGCAAATAGCTTGGTGACTGATTCACTTACAGTGGGGTCCTTAGGCTTCTGCTCATGAGCTTCAATCTCAGCCAGCAGCTTCTCTACTTCTTTCATGTCCAACTTGACGGCATTTGTAGCCTTCTCTAGCTGTTTGTCTTCATCAGTCACTGGCTGTGCAAGGGCAGCCGTAAAGGCGAGGGAAAGCGCAAAAACGGCAAAGAACTTCATTTTGTGGATATATCACTTTGTGTTTGTGTTTCTTCAATGGTTGGCTTGTCAGGTTGGTTTGTTCGTGCTGATCACTGATGTTGCTGGTGCTTTTTATAGCTATCACTTGGTCATCACACGTTTAAACACGTCGAAAGCGGCAAACTACAATGACCAGCGCAGTGACCCGGTCGCCCGATACGGGCCCCTGAGATGTTATCTTCCCTTGGTGACTGCTGTACTGTGCAGCGTTGTCAGTGTGTATTGTACTTGCTAATTGGATCAGGGCTAGGGGAAATTGCGGGGAAGACACAAGCACACAGACACACAACCTACAGTAGATACCTATACCGGTGCTGGTCATCGCCCAGCTGTGCTTTCATCCTCTCCCCTTTGACCGCATTTGAGCACCAGAAAGAGGCACCGGCAAATAGCGAAAATTCCAGCACGTCTCTTAGCACACAGCATCACAATGCAAAGTTGAATTAAAATGGCATACTTTGCCTTCCTCTCTTTGTCTGGTAGTGCACTTGTGCTGCCAGTGAACCAGTCAAACAGTGTCACCACGAGCACAGTATGGCTCGTGTACAATGTCGCAATTACTTTTGTCGCCGCTGGCGGTGGTAGCACACTTTGCAGGGAAACGGAGCAATGGGTAGATAGAAATTGGACAGTGGATTGATCTGATTAATTGGTCATCAGTCCTTTAATTAACAATTGTGATCGATTGGTGGTAATTAGAACAAGTAGAGTGCAATCAGTCAGACATTTGCCAGCATTTGAGGTTAATGGGTGGGCAAATGTGCTCATTGCCTACTGAGACAGCTGATTGACATCCTTTATACTTGTTGGCATTGATAAAAATAAAGATGCAAAGATAAACTGAATCAAAATAAAATAAGCAAAAGTATCTAGCTTTTTAGTTTTGTTTGACATGTCTCAAATGGATGTCCAATCAGTCCAGTCAATGATACTTTATAAAGAATAGTTACAATACAGGACACTCTTGTCTAAACTTTACTTACCTAATTCACTGTGAATCATGTTTCAGAACACTTTAGTGACAGCCAATGAGAAGAAAAATGTGCCGCTGTATATAAATGTTTCATTTTCTTTTTACTTCCTCCAATCTTTTAGAGTATAGACAGAAACAAAATTATTGGCTAAAAGCAACTTTGAAAAGTATGTGAGAGATTTAAAAAAAACTACTAAACATGTTCGATTTTCTATTATTGCGATAGAGAAGCCTGCTCAACCACTTGGCCAATTCTCTGATTGAGAGATTCAAGTATTTATTCAAGTCTATGTTTAATTTTCTAGATAAAACTTGCCATTTTTGGAAAAATTGAGTAGCCTGTAAGTCCACCTGTTTAAAATTCTTTTGCAAAGCCGTCTCACTGTTTTGTCGCAAAAGAACTGGAGCGAATCTTCTGTCGGCCAGCCACTGAGACACCTATCCTGCCAACTGGCCAGACTACAGTGACCACCAAAGTGCATACAGTGAAAAAGAACACCTACAATTTGTCCTGATTTTTCATTAAAGTGTTTACATTAAATGCATTCAATCAGAAAGAGCACTAATCTAGTACATAACGGTCAATGTGACGATAATCTCAGACGATGATTGAACTTGTCTGTGACACTGCAGTGGCCCTGACAGTGTAATTGGGCAATTGTCTAATTATCATTTAGTCGACACGCACCACTGGCGAATGTCTACCGGTTCAACTTGCCCGGTTTCATGTAGCAATCATGCTAAATAAGAGTGAACCAGCCTTTATTGCAGTTAAAATATATAAAAAACTATTTCTGTCTGAGAGGGAGAGATGATGATGATAATCGGCAACAAATCGAACTATTGCAAGTCATCCAATTTTCTTGACCAGTGCCAGCTTTCCCGCCATTTACGTAGCGGCGTGGTCGAGCAAGTTCTGCATGATCTTGAGGTCGTAGAGCACCTGCATGTGATCCAGGCCTTTGACGGGCATGTAGTGCACCGGTTGAGACTGTTGTCCCTTCCACCGACTGCAGGCCTGCAGACTCTCTACATTGACGGTGCCATCTCCATCAGCGTACTCAATCTTATCAGGCTGCTCATCGGGAAATCGGTTCTTCTCGTAGATCAGCTTGTCCATGGTGTCCAGACCGGTGCCGTGGACGCAGTACACCTCGACCCCGGGCGGCGTCAGGTCGTACGTCAGATTCCTCACATCCACCCACATGTTGTAGCCCACCTGGTAGTTGATGTCCTTGAAGAGGTCGCCGTAGTTGCCCACCGTGTACTGCTTGTGCTCCGTCTGCACGACCACCTTCTCAGAGGCGAAGACATTGTCACTGGGCAGGAGGTACGCCAGACTGGGAAAGGTGCGCTCGTCATCGCGAATGGTCAGGGTGGGCACGACGATGACGCCAAAGTTGTCCCCGGAGGCGAATGCCTTCACCGACTTCACAGCACCACCCCAGGGCCCGGCCAGTGTAAAGAGCGACTTGACGTACTGATCCTTCCACTGCTGGGGCTGTCGGTTCAGCAGGTACAGCATCAGAGAGCAGCCCATTGAGTGGCAGAGGAGTACCACCTTGCGTCCCTTGTTGGTCTGGTAGGTCTCCTCGATGAGCGCCTTCACCTGCTTCATGTAGTCGCCTAGTTCATCTGTTGTCAGAGAAGATCTGCCACTGTTAATCGTTGATCGATGCACAGTTGCTGTGCCTATCTATCAAGTAAATACTGCTGCACTTTTACTTACTTGGCGCCTTTCGAAAGTCGTAAGGAGCACCTCTCAGGTCAACTCCTCGCTGGTAACCCATCTTCACCAGCTGGTCGGCCATGATGTTGAAGTACCCGGAGATGGGCAGCCGACTGGAGTCGACGTACTCCACCGAAGTGGTGTTGCCAAAGCCGGGAATCTGAATGGCCACGCCGTCGTTGTTGCGCGTCGTTCGCGTCACATTGTCGTAGATGAGCTTCATATTGTCTACCCAGCAGTCGATCACAAAGGGCACCAGTAGCTCCAGATTGAGCCACAGACTGAAAAAATCAGTACTTCGATCGCAAAAGTAGTGCGGCACATCGTCCTTGTTCAGCTTTGCTTCAATCTGACTGCCACCATCGCCAGGCACTGTGATCGGCAATGTGTTGTCAAGATGGTGATGCATCAATGGTGGGAAACTTACCGAGAATGATGGGACTCAGTCCTGATTGGCCAGCAGTCGTCGGTCTGGTCAGTTGGCCTTGAATGGAGGAAGGCAGAGGTGGGCCGCCGGTGATGACTGTCGCACCGAAAGCGCCCCAAGAGGAGGCGAACAGGCAAATGCATAGCAGTGCACGTCCAGTGCAAGGTGATTGTGCCATTGAATTAGTGACTTGGGGGGGGGGAAGGCTGCACGAAGATAATCTCCCTCAGTCTCCCTCTCTCCTGACGATCAATTATCCGCACAAGTGCAGAGATTGAAGGCAATTAACGTTGGTCACCAATTAATCGGAGGCACTCACACTGCTTCCTAGAGTACTGCCAACTTGGACAGACTGGAAAGAGAGTGCTCTACCACTGGTGGCTCGCTTTGATAGGCCGGCATCAGGCGAATCGATCACCCCAGTCTGTCGCCCACACTGGCCACCATGTGCCACGCTGCCAGTAAACAAGAGCAGATATTCGATCTGTACATCAGAGGCACAAACAGAGGCGGTGCCGATCTTCAGTGACTGCCAGTGACCGGTAAGAGTGTGGCCCTTCAAAGATGCTCTCCTAATCAATTGGTACAAATCGCCAAAAGTGCTTACCATTTCACAACTAAATTGTATTTGCATTCTAAGCAGAAAAAGCACCCTTCTCATCAGTGATAAACTGATTATAGCTCCTACACATCGCCCGCCGCAAACTACTGAAGTGATCACTTTGATTTGTATTTGTTCGAAGTATAAAAAGAGTTGGTTGAAGTGAAAAACATTAAAAAACAGTGAGTTCTAAGAAATATATAAGAAAACTATACAGGCTAATAAAAAAAAGTGCAAATTTGAGCAAAGGAGGCAAACAGAGTGAGAAGGTGGCAATAGGCGGCGACGGTTGGCAATCACCAGTGGACTGCTAAACGCTATTGCACTTGTGGTAGAATCGAATATCACACAGTAGTCGATTGAGGTTGGCGCTAAAGGTGGGAAAATCGATCTGTGCCTCGTGTGTTGCTGATTGCAGACGACCAATGTTAAAGTTGGCCACCAGCTCGGAACGTTGCATGTCATTTAGGTGCTGAATGTTGACGAGAAACTTGGGAATGAAAGCATTGTAAAAGTGGTCAAAGTCAACCTCCACCAAGTGGTACACAATGGTGTACAGTAGCTCATCGAGAAGGTCCAGGGATCGGTCGAGGAGCGTCTGCACAAACAGATAGAGAAAGCGCTCGAGGAAGGTCGACTTGAAGGAAGCACGACTGTACAGCCGAATAGTGCCGTTCAGTGACTCCAGTGCTTCCACATTCTGCCGGTACAGTTGAATGTTCTCCGGCTGCATGAAAGACTGTCCGAATATCTCCATGATGCTCTCAAAGTGTCGCTGATGACTGTTTGACTCGCCCGTCGCGCCACTGCCAGAGTCAAAGGTGATTTTGTTGACATTACTCTGGGGGAAGAAGTACCGACAGTTGTTGTGCACTAGATCAAAGAGAAAGCGATAGTAGACTCGGAGCAATTTGCCGTAAGTGTCATAGCTCTGACCACTGACGCTGTTGAAGTATATGCTTGTGGTAGATTTGACACTAATCAGGTTACTTTGAATGTGCGCCACCGTAAAATCGATAATTCCTGGCAGCAGGAAGCGCAATGAAGCATTGAATGAGGTCTGCTTGATGATCAGGCCGAGCAGTCGGAGAAATTTGATTATAACTTTCAATGCGGAATTTTCCTTTTGCGAGCCATGCTGCAGCTGGGCGCCGCCGCCGTTTGTCGGTGAGAGCACATCGAGTGTGTGAATGATCTGCAGCAGTGTCTGAATGGTCCGCTTGACAAACTCAATGTGCATTTGCGCCAGCAGCACGTCAAAGACGACGAGAAAGAGCGCCAAAATGTTCTCCGTTATTTGGCAGCCGACTACGGTGGTGTGGAGAAAGGTGTTGTGCACTAGTAACTGCGTGAACGCTTCCAGTGACGAGTCGAGTGAAGAAAAGAGCATCTGCTTGCTCTTTACCGGTGAGTCAGTGTGCGACTTGATGACCTTGCGGAGAATGAACAGTGATCGACAGAATACGTTTGGACATTTGCGATTTTCATCTCCACTGCCTCTTCCCCCTCTAGACTTGCTGCTGGAAAGAAGTGCCGAATCGGCCAGTTCGATGCTACTAAAGTTGAGTTTATTGAACAGTTGCAGAAAGTTGACCACAAAGTGGTTCAGGCACACTGATCTTCGCTCCCACTCTTGCGAGTCATTTTGTCGTGCAAACCACGGGAGAATGAGCAGATTGGAAATGGCCTGAGAGATTAAAATTTGATCGGTGACGCTGACTGAGGGCTGCGAGCTACAATCTAGCTGCAGCCCAACTCCTTTACCCTCCTTCCCTGAAGAGGACTGCTGCTGCTGCTGTTGCTGAACTGATCCGCCATGACTGCCGCTGCTTGAGTCGTTTATGTTCGAGTTGATATCACACAACTGGAGGACATTGGCGAGAATGTTCTGGTCAAAGAGTCGCTGCACCGAGCTGAGAGCGAACACCATCGCGGGGCGGACATTGGTGGAGAAGGTGTTGAGTGTGAGGGCGGCACTGTGAAAGAGCTTCCTCTTGGCGAGAGTCACCTCCCCCGCGCCGTGACGCACCTCCACCAGACTAGTATCACAGATGATTGAGGAGCACGTGTTGAAGATGGTGGTGAGCATGGCTTCAGTGGCAGCGGTGCTTCCCTCCACACCGCCTCCATGCAGCAGGACAGCAGGGTCGGTGGCTTTGATGTCGGGTGAGAGCGAGTGACAGGACAGTTGTTGAAACCAGACGATGTACGCCTTGAAGGTGGCCAGCAGCTGTGCCTTGAGGAGGAAGAACTCCGCCGACAGAGCGTTCAGGTGGTACACATCACAGCAGTGTTGCGCCTCGAGAAACTGCAGTATCTCAAAGAGCTTGTCAAAGATCAGCCTCGTTCGGGAGAAGTATTTCTCAAAGCAGTTGTCATCCACAAAGCAGTGGCTGAAGCGAGAGATGACATGTAGTGTAGTGATAAAGTCGTAGATGCTCAGCTGCAGCTGACCTAGAGGTTGTTGGCACATTTCGGCGGAAAATAATTTACCGCTACTTGAGTTGCTATGATGACCATTCAGTACGACTGCCGATTTGTTGTTGACGAAAAATTCCAAGCCATAGTGAATGCTCTGAAGCTTCTCATTGAAGAAACTATCAATATAGCCTATTGTTTCCTCCGAGTAAATATCACCTATTTTGGCAATTGTTTCAATTGATGTCTGCACGTACTGCTCAAACTCTGTCCGGTCATCGTCGTCCACTGTGCAGTCGTCCAGTTGTTGAAGGTACTCCAGATTACAGCTGTACTGAATGGATCGAATCATAAAGAGTAACAGCGAAAATATGGGCTCTTTAATTTCCTGCAGCTTTTCAGATAGGGCGCCCTTGTCCTTGTGTTTGACTGTTTGACAAGATTCAAGATAGTCGAGATAGATAGACCAAACTTCGAGAAGCATGAGATAACACTCTAGGGAATGGTGCATTTTTGTGGTAAATTCAAGTAGTAGAGTGAGAAAATCTTTTGTTGGGAAGGAAATGAACTTTTCAAATCGACCAAGATGACCACCGATAAACAATTTCAAAAAGTCGATAAACTTTTTAAGATATTCTTCATCAGGCTCAGAGGTGAGAGATGTATCATCGCCATTTGGAACAACCTTCAAAACTGAAGTGATGATACGCTGAAGAATGAGGAAAGTGTTGTGGAAAACGTTGTAGATAAACTCATTTGTGTCGGAATTAAATGCACTGGCCTTGGACATTAGCTCGTTGATGCAAACCATCGCAGCAAGGCCTAATTTGGCAGAGTTGTAGGAAGGGTTGAAGCATCCAAAGTTGGCAAAAACATATAGCGCAGAGAGAAGTGTTTGGTTCAAGTTACTGTAGTAAGTTGAAGGCATAAAGGCAATGATTCGCGAAAGACAAGACAAAATTTGGGCGGTCATTTGAACAAAGTCGCTGTCCATGTCTGGAATGCTCTCAAAGAGGCCCTTCTTTATGCTCATTTGGAAGACTGAGTTTAAAGTGTCATTTGCTAGTGAAACGAAATGTAATGATTAGAAAACGTACTGAAACCCTTACGTGAGTTTTATTCTTGAATGGGCATACCTTTGTTGAGATTTCCAAACGTACTAGACGGGCTACTGGTAGGTGAAGGCGGAGGAGTGGCGGAAATGAAGTTTATTTGTTTAGAAATGATCATCTCGAGAAGTGCAGTGAGTGAGTGCAACATGACGGGTAAATTGGACTCTACTAGTTTGATCAGCTCCACTTGGCGGTTCGAAGAAAAGTGGTTGTTGCAGGAGGGAGAGGTAAGCTCTTCGACGGTCATGCCGAGCAGATTAAGACTAAGCAGAATGAGGCTATGGGTAGAGGAATGTGCAATGTTGTGAACGTTTTCTGGCGTGAGCAGTTCGAGGACATTAGTCATGTAGTCAGCATAAGCGTAAGGCCAATCGAAGCGCGCAATAGAAACCATTATCTTGCAAAACTTATTCCGAATTGGATTGGTCATCTGAGCTTGGTGTTCCATGAGATGATTCCAAAGTGAATTTCGAAATGTGGCTCGCATGTCGCTAGGCACCGTGTGCCAGCGTTGGTTGATGAAGGTCTCGATCACAGTTAGGCAGAACATTTGGGTGTACTCATTGCTTGAGAGCTCAAAGTACAGAAACGATGCCTGCCATGAGTTTGGCATTGAACTAAACTCAGAAAGGATCGACTCGATCTGTCGTTTACGTTCATTGCTCGTGTTTGGGTAGAAGAATTCGTTCATAAGGCTTTCCAGGCGAGATAGCGTTTCCTCGTCGACTGGCGGCGCAGAGATATCCTTGCAGTTGTTGCTGCTGGAGTAGTGAAGGCCACTGCCGTTCAGATGGGTTTTCTGTGTATCAGCCATTCTTCTAGTTGACTTTAGAAGGCTACTTGTTTAGGGAACAACGAAAAAAGTATATTGAAGAGTTGGTCCGAAAGTGCACAAAAAGTAGCGGTGGTTCAGTTGCAGACATAGCGCAGAGGAGAAACCAGCATTCGGGTGTGGACTCGAGGGTTGAAAGAGACGATTGGTGTTTGGCAAACAAAATGACTGGATGCAGGTATGCTTTTTGTATATTGTTACAAAAGCTGAGGGCTAGCTCGTGCTGGCGATGCCCGAATAAAAAAAGATCTGTCAGAGAAATTGAAGTTGTAATTACAGAAGTTCAGAACAACTGGTCCCACTCACCACAGCTAACGTTCCTTCATGGTGCATTCATTTTTTGCTGGTGCCGAGATGAAAGAATGCGATGCAATGGAGTGACTCCTGGGTAAGAAGAGAGTCAAGAAGAGGAAAGATGAAGTGTTTTCTGGCCCTCTTCATTGGACTCTGAGGTCTTTCGAAGTGGAGTAACTTGGCAACACCTAACAGTAATGGATGATTGCAGTTGCAGTTGACGGTGCAGGTGGCGGAGAGTACAGCTGAGATTGGCCAGCTTTCTCTCTCTTTCTGACTGATTTTGGGCTGAGTTGCAGCTGGCTAGCACGTCATTGCAGGACAGTCACAGGCCAAATCTCACTTGCAAAACACGTGCGCAACACACATCATAACAGATTCTGATAAAACCGAATCGGATTCTTCCATTTGATAACTGTTTTTATTTCAATTCTGCTTGAATACTGCTTAAAAGCATGAACCTCAAGAAGGTGAAACACCTCGTAGTCGACTCAGGCGCCTTTATTCTGCGATCGCCAGTGCAGGTAACTTCTTTGACCAACTTTGATCACCATTGCAAATGCTTATAATGCCATTTTGGTTCTGACAGGACTACGGCGAGCAAATCTACACGATTCCTAACGTTGTGGACGAAATTAAAGACCAGCAAACTCGAGAATCTCTTCAAGTACTTCCTTATGAGATCAAGTACCGTGAGCCGAGTGAAGATGATCTCAAGTTTGTGGCCAACTTTGCAAAAAAGACGGGAGATTTTGCCCAGCTTTCTGTCACCGATATGCGCGTGATCGCGCTGACAGTTCGCCTTGAAAAGGAGATCAATAACGGCGTAAACCTGAAGGAAACGCCTGCCGAAATAAAAGTTCTGTCCACAAAGTCGTCTGGAAAATCTAAAGATGCAACTCTTCGAGATTTGCAGTTTTTTGGATATGACACCGCTGCTAATCGGCTAAAGTCAGATCTAAAGCAAACAAACGATGAAGACAAAGTGAATGAAAATGACAGTACTCAGGAGGATGAGCAAGAAAACAACGAAGAGGAGGTTTTGATCGATGATGATGAAGGCTGGATCACAAAGGAGAACTGTGAGGAGATTCGCCACAAACTGATGGGCATCAAAATAGAAGAGAACACCGACGATCAGCTGGAGATCGGCTGTATAACCGGAGATTACGCCATGCAGAATGTTCTTCTACAAATGGGCCTTAACGTGATCTCGCCCAGAGATGGACTGCACATTCGCCAGACTCGGAAGTACGTTCTCCGTTGCTATGCCTGCTTCAAAATCAATCCTCCGACTGCAAACCAGTTTTGTAAGTTCTGTGGCAACATGAAGACGCTGAAGCGCGTTTCAGTGACTGTGAACGCTGACGGTACAACAAAGATGCACATCAACTTCAACAAGCCAATCAACATTCGCGGCACCAAGTACTCGCTTCCGATGCCGCGAGCTGGCAAGCACGTCAACAATCCCATTCTTTGCGAGGACCAACAGGCACCTCAGCAGCGAAAGTCAAAGTTGGCCACACAGGAGAAGAAACACCTGACGGTGGACTCAATTCTTAACGACCCAGACTACTTGATTCGCTCGAATCCCTTTTCGGTGAATGACGTCTACAGTCGTGGATCGCGCGTCAACACGCACACCCGCAAGGCAATGGTCAACCCAAATGAGACGCGCAAACCGACGGGTAATAAGAAAAAGAAAAAGAGTAATGTTTAACCCTTATTGTGACTTGAATGATTTGGAGAACTTGGAATCTGTTTTATTCTTTTGTTGCGTTTTGTAAAATAAAGTATACTTCCCTTGCGTTTGAACCAGATGGCATTAGCACTGTAGCAGTACTCTACTCTGCTGCCACTACTTCACGGCGTGGTGTGCCGCTAGTTGAGCCGAAGACTGTTCGCTGTTTGCAGCAAACAAAATATCAGCTTTGCTCGCCTAATCACCCCGTGCTACCGTCGTCACAGCATTCACATTCTCGCTCGACATCCGCTCCGGTCCCTGGTCCAAGTGGCCTTCTCTTCAGACTGCCCAAGACGATGGAACTGTGCCGATGACAGTGTGCGTGTAAGGCCTGGGCACCACTTTCACCGCCTTCACTGCACTGAAGCCGCCTCCGCCGAAAAAGCAGCACCACCACCGTGCCACTGATTGAATAGACGCTCTGGCAACAACTACCGCGAGCTACTCACTCTGCTGACCACATTTGAGACACTTCGGCTGTTTTGGAGTGCGGCATTCTCTGCCTCTCTTTTCCACACTGCTGGCGCCTTGGCCGTGAAGCCCGTCTCGGGTATTGTCTATTGATCATCTTGGATCTGCGGCAACCGTCGCCGCTGCCACCACCACCACCAGCAAGCGCACCACCGTCGCCAGCACCAGCACCAGTCCACGCGTGTGCTCTAGTGCTCCTCGCTGCTACTGCTGTTACTGCTGCTGCCGCTGCTGTGTCGGTCTGTCGGTCTGTCTGTGTGTGTCTGTGCTTGTGTGTGTGTGTTTCCAATCCGCACAGACACTGCTGCTGCTGGTTCCACAGTTCTGCTGCTGTTGCAAGTCGCCCTTGTCTCGCCATTTTGCTGTTGGCACTTTTGCGATCGTCTGGTGCCAGGCCACGTCACAATTCTCTGGTTGATCCTCTCTTCATCTCCGGCCACACAACAGTGTGCGTAGGTACCCTCTGTCTTCTGTATGTGCTCTTCGGTTTCAGGTTTCCAATTCTTTCTAAAGCATTCCTCTCCTCTTTCAGATGTATTCTGGTCAACCACTGCAATCACCCTGTTTCCTTTAATGTATCATCTGGAGCATCAAAACTACTTTCCACTCTTTGTCCTTCTTTGCGTCTCTTCATCACCTTGCACTTGAACTTCAACTTCAGCGGTGCAAAACGTCAACATTTCTTGGTTTGAACTTTTGAAAGACCACAAAACCACTACAATGATTACGTGTCAGGAGGAAGTGTTTGCCTACTTTAAGACGCTGTCAGGATCAAAACGTATCGAATTGATCTGCGGCATCGTGTCAATGTGCATACCTCTGGAGGTGCGATACCTCGAAACTTTCATTCAGGATTACGCCAAAAAGAGCTGTGGCGCATTTAGAGAAGCCGAGTCAAAGGCGAATTCTCGACAAGAGCTTGAACAAATCTGCAAATGTGATCTACTCATGGAGAAAACCTCTCCCGATCACGATGATGTGGAGATAAATGGAAATGGAGATGGCTCTGCGGTGCCGGGCCCTGATGCCGTTCAAAAGATGCTCCTCACCAAGTATCCCTCTCGGTCGAAACTCATCATCTCACTATGCTTGCTGCATTCTACCAGTCACCAGTGCTCATCGTTAGCTTACAACTTTATCAGTAAACAGCTGACCACCGAAGCACTGTTTAACGCCGTCTACAATGTATATATTCCCAAAAATATCCCCGTAGACACGCTCTTCAATGAGATTTTGCTTCTGCTTACGTTGGCCATATACCACCCCGCTTTCACGTACGAAGAGCGCGATCTGATGATCAAGCAGAAGGAGGACGTAGAGAAGGTGTACCTGGGGGTGCAAACGTACTACATTCAGGCGGCACTACAGCAAGCGACGGTCGGATTGACGGCCATTCAACAGCCGCCGCCGCCCCCTCCTTCTCAGGCATCTGTTGCCGTCGCCGCCTCTGCTGGACCACCGCAAATGGGAAGTGGCCAGAACGCCTATGTCTCCCAGGGTGGACCTCCTCAGCCGCAGCACCTTCAGCACAATCCACAGCATACTCAGCCGCAATCTCAGACGGTTCACTACTACAGCAGTGGGCCGCAGCATCAGGCCAGCGCAGGGATGGGCAGCGGAGGAGGGAAAGGACCACAACCGCCGCCCCCGCCGCCTCCGCAGCAGGCTCCGATGCCTCACCTCGCCGCGGGACTTCATGGCTCGGCGGCCTTTCCACTGTCTGCGTTCATGCCAAGCACTGTGCCAATAGCAAACCTAACATATACTCCTCAGCCACCGACGGCGCAGGCATCCGCCGCGGCGCAAGTGGCCAACCAAACGAATGCAGTCATTCAGAATATGTCCATTCTGCGAATCAACTCTCCCCCGTCGATCACCTCTACTTCACCTTCGCCCACCATATCACCATCTTCGGCAAAGATGGCGGCTGGGCCGCCACCCATGTCGCTTCCCAATCAGCAGCCCATAGCCATCAAGCTGGACAATCTGTACACCTCAGCGGCCACCGGCCTCCCACCCAACTCGCTAATCAGCGTGCCCTTCGTAAGTGATGCCACTGGCGCCCCTCCGGGAGGTAGCTCTCTGGCGCAACCCATTCCCTACATGAGCCTCCCTCCCGGCCAGCCGATCATCGTGGAAGACCATCTACCGAAGGCCGTCGCCTCTTCAGTGTCCTCCAACTCGTCAATATCCTCTTCTGCGTCTTGCTACAATTGCGGCAGTGCTGGTCACAGGGGCACTGAATGCACCTCCGGTGGCGACGAGAATCGATAGGGCAATGAAATGGCAAGAAAAGAGAAGCCGTTTTCAGCACTTTTAGAAAGGGTGCACCATTATCCCTAGCTCACAAAGCTTCACTTGTTTTATAAATACTTTTTTGTTTAACGTAAAATCTAAATGTTTGATAAGACATTTACAACACACAACTTGCCCTCTGTCCTGTTTCTTCTTTTTTATAAAAGCTCTTAATTATTTACTTTTGCCAATCCTTTCCCCCCTTCTTGCAAAAAGCACTCATTGAAACATTGTATACTTATTTTTGCTGATTTCTCAACTTTTGTTATCACTGCTCTAATCTCTCTTCTTCCTCTCCCTCTTCAAGCTGTGAGTCTTCTTTCCTTCTCCTTTTTATTACTTTTTTACATTTGACTACTACTAGTTATTATTCTTCTGTTGATTATTTTTGTAGCCGTTCACACACCCACACCAACACATTGTATAGTTTCCATTGTCACACGAGACTCATCTACCTGTGAACTGTCCAGTGAAGCTTCGCATGGCCAGTGACACTAAACAGCCTTCATCAAGCCCGCACCTTCAATGTCCATCCTTCCCTTCCCCCAAATGCGACTCATCATCTCCACATCCATCGACATTCTTTCCATGTCTCGGCACGCGTGGCTGCACTTGTCATTTGACCGTCTCACTTTCACTGTCTCCTTCCCCATCACCCCACCAAATGGTCGTTCACATGTTCGACCATTGCCATTTCTAAAAAATTGCCGTTTAGACCTCAGCCGAATGAATGAGCCCCATCTCATCCCCTCTCCACCACGGTCTTCCCTCCTTGATCATGTACCGTATGTTATTGTAATAAGTCATTGCAACTTCCATGTAAAACTAATTAAAAAGAATTTATATTTTATTAACCATTAAAACCATTTGGCCATTACCAGTGTGATTCGTCTGTTTCGTTGCATCTTCTTAATGAAATGTGCTTAAAATCACTTGTTTCCGTTCTGCCTGAAAAAAACTTTATGCTTTTGAAAACTAAATTAAATCGTTGTGTTTATTTGCAACTTTAGATTTTTTTGGTAGTCGTGTTTGCAATGAGTGAAACTGTAGAAATTGCTTCTGCAGCTCATTTCAGTGTCCGGTATGTGTCGAGGAAAGCACCCAGTACACTAGTCAGTTCAGGTCAGCCAATGAACGAGTTTGCTGTGTGAGTGATCGCTGTGAAGGACATCAAGTGGTTGCCACTAGAAAGTAGTAGTGAATTTCAATTGACACTTTTTAAAATTAATTAGCATTTTCTGACAGGTAGCAGCTGTCCTGCTTCAGTGTCCTGCGCTGAATTGAAAGGGTACTTCAAATTGAAGACTGCTAAATATAGATGGCTTCTGTGTATCAACTGATAGCAAATACTGGTGACAACTGAGATAAGTTGTTATAGGTAGAACATTCATGAATGGGTTACTAACCCGAAAAGCTGAAGTTAGTACAGAGTGGCTTTATGGGACACTTTCTCTCTCTATGGAAAGTGAATAATGACAATGGACAGTAAAACATCATCGACAGTAGTCATTGCCTGAAGTTGTCTGGCAGTTTGACGATTAATTAAAATCGCCCTGCAATGTGTCGCCTGCAGTCACCGGTTCTGTTGCTAAGCACGAATTGACCTGTTATCAGATTTGAATTAAAAGTAGTGACAGAATCAGCGTTAGAGAATCGTTGCAATTCAAAGTAGATCGGTGTAGACGAAGCAGGAGAACAGGTTACAAGGCCAGTCAGTCAGACAGATTGGCGGGTGATAAGCCACTGGATGACTGGTGGTGGTCGTAACTAGTGCGACCATGACAGAGAGGGTTAGCAATGAAGACTGGTTTGCCGGCACATCCAACTCATCATCAAATTCGGGTATAAAAGAACGCCTGCCAAGCAAGGAGTTCAGTACCTCTGACAGCAGCTCAGCTCATCTCATCTTAAGTAGAAGATTCATCACCGCAAGAAAATGGTGAGATTAGTAGGCCAACTAGCTTGCTTCACTATTATTAACACCCCTTTCCTCCACCCTTGCAGCTCCGTCTGATCGTCCTGGTGGCCACCCTGGCCGCGGTGGCCCACTCGACCACCCTGCTGTACCCGAGCAGCTACCGACCGGTGGGCTGGCCCCTTCAGAGTCAGTACCCGCTGAACGTGCAGTACTCCAACTACTACCCGTACACGACGGTGTACCGATACCCACTGCAGGTGCAGCTGCGGCCCTACCAGTACACGTACCAGTACGCCCAGCAGACACCCCTCTACACTCAAACGCGAACGGTGCCACTCGTCTGGGGCCGATCATTCGGTGAGCAGGCCTCTCCAGCTGCCGCGCAGGTTGCTTCCTCCTCCCCTGCCTACGCCCAGCAGGTGAACCAGCAGTACCCAGTGGCACAACCAGTCGCTCCAGCCGTTCCAGCCGCCCAGGCCGCATCGGTGGTTGCAGTGGGTCAGCCGAGCACTTACTCCAGTCAACAGGCTTTCGTCGGTCAGCAGGCCTATGTCGCCCAGACTGGCTACGTCGGCCAGCCTGTACCAGCGCCAGTGTCCAGCTTCGCTCAACCGCCAGTGCACGCCGGCCACTTTGTGAGCCACCTGAGCGCCTCCGTGCAGCCCCAGCAGCAGTCCTTCGCCAGTCCCCGATCCAGCCACGAGGCAGGCCTTGAGAGCGTAGCCCCAGCGTACCAGGTGAGCCAGCCTGCCTACCCGCAGTACAGTGCTCCCCTCCAGCCAGCAGTCGCACCGGCGGCAGTGCCACTTGCGCCGCAGCCAGGACAAGCCGTGGTCAGCTTCATTCCGAGCGGCGCCATCGCCCAGCCCGTCCCTGCCCACCCCCAGTCAGCAGTGCAACCCATTGCCTACTCGGTGGACTACCCGCGCCCTCAAATTGTGGGCCCCGGAGAAGTGCAGCCATCCACTGCTCACATCGCCCAGATTCCCCTGCAGCCGAGCTACGTCTCCATCCCCATACGTGGCCATCCCCAGCAGGCAGTGGTGAGCGGCCAGCACCAGGTGACCCAGGTGACCATTCCCGGTCAGGTGGGAGTCGGCGGTGGCTACAGCTCTGCCACCTTCTATGAGACTGCCCCCGCCAGCGTGGTCATTCCCAGCGTGCCCTACCCCCAGGAGCCCATCGTCGCCGCCGATGCCGTGAAGGCCGTCGCCCCGAAGGCCCCCGTCGATGGACAGACAGTGCAGAATAGTCCAGTGCAGTCACATGTGCCTGCCCAGAACCTGCGAGCTGTTCAGGCTTACTAAAGACCTGCCCAGGTACAGTGATGTTCATGCACACTCACCCTCACCCAATCATCTCTGTTTGCCTGCCAAATCTGCTCCAAAAGAAGACACTCTGACAGTCTCACTGTGTTCCATTGTTCCTGTTACTATTTAACTAACTCTTTCTGGGCACATTTAACTAGTTGATGAAAGCAGTGGACCAATTACAATAAAAACACTAGTTTAGTTACCAAAATATAATGACTTTTTTTACTTTTTGTGCATCAGCAAGAAGGAAATGGATGTTCAAACTCAATTTTAGAGACAGAAAATCGATTTCGAATGAGATAGGAGGCAACTACCTGTGCCACTGAATCCGGATCGTCCTCCTGAATGAGATGGCCCACTCTGGGGAGGATGTTCATTTGAAATCGGCCTTGCATTTGGCCGACAGTCATCGGCCCATCCAGGCGGTCAACACCGGCAAGTAGTAGCATCTTTGCGCCACCTTTAGAGCTGAGGAATATTTGCGACAGGTTTTCAAACCACTCTGCCCAGTACTTTTCCGTATTGGAGAGATTAATTCGCCACACAAAAGCTTGTAGTGAGGGCTGTAGTTTGGGGTTTGCTGGTGCGACAAAGGGATGCTCGGCAGTGTCAGCGGATTCGGTTTCAGACACCGTCGACAGGCCAAAAGATGAAGGTGGCAGTGTTGGCTCTATAAATGAAATATTGTAAGATGTAAAGAAAGACAACTAAATAGAAAATCAAGAACCTTGACTAGACGATTGTTCGGCGGCGGTGGGCTCTACGAGATCAGTCGCACAAATGCCACTTTCGGCCGATTTGATCTGCCCTGGCATCGATATTTTGGCCGCCTCCACATTCTTCACTTGTCCACTTCGCACGTACCATTCGATGGCATAGTCGACAGACTTGAAGCCGCCTGGTCGAGATCGAAGCACTTGCTGCATCTGCGATAGAGCATCCTTTGCGGTGCCCTCCACGACGTCAATCACAATGAGGCCCACAATTCGACTGTTGATTGTCTCTTCCTTACACCGGTCAGTGTAGTGAATGGCTATAGCGCCTCCCATGCTGTGGCCCATCAAGATGATCTGCAAATAACAATTGATGATAAGCGGTCATTGTCATCGTCAGCCTCATCAACTATACCTCAGGCATATCGTCTTCAGAGTACAGTTTCAACAAAATTCGACTGATGTCACTGACAAAGTGATCCACATCGAGTTCATCGTCGTTCTCCACTTTGCTTGACCCATGGCCGCGCAAGTCAATAGCCAGTGCATTCACGTGACAAAGCTCAGATATGGAGCGTACAAAACAGGACCATGTTAATCCGGAGAATCCGCCACCATGAAGTAGGACCAACAATGGTAAGGTGTGTGCACTTGCGTCACTGCTCATCTTCAAGTACACCCGAAAGACATCGCCATTTTCCATGTGCAGGTCTTTCTTCTCATCAAAGAATTCGCTCCAGGAGGATGGCCTGTAGTCTCGCTGCACAAAGAATGCCCGTCTACTTGCGGGACCACTGGGCGCCCTCGGCAGACCAGGCGTCCCGCCTCGAAGGCGTCTAACAGCCGGCGGGAGGACGTTTGGGTGCTGCATCGCCGGTAATGGTGGAACACAGGGCTGACAGGTAGGTCCAGGGAGATAGAGGAAAGGTATGATTACCTTACAGAGCTAAGATTGCATCAAAACAAAACACCATCATCCGTCAGCTGATGCATTCTGCCACAAGGTAGCGTGGCGAAAGCCTGCGACTCGCAGAAAAAACTGATTGTTTGCCTCGTCCTCACTTGCTGCCTCATCCACCAAGAGCACTACTGTACAGTTTTTGTTTTGTCGTACACTCAAGCTTTGCGAACACCCAAACTGTTACGCATTGACACACTCTACGCCCACTCACCACTTTGAATCAGAATAGAAACACTTCCCAAACTGTCCATCGCAAACGGTGACAGCAACAGAAGAAACAGCAGCAGCAGCAGTGTTGACCTGCCAAGAAAGTATATAGATTGGCATCATCTTGAAGCAGCAGTATTCTCCTTGATTCAGCACGCACCACCTGTCTCCGTTTGAGTCTCCCATGCGACATCCTGCGACGACACTAGCCACAGTTACTACTTCGTCATCTCGCACCTCGCAACTCGTCGCTGGCTAATCGAAGCTTATCGCCTTTTTCGCCTTCAACAAGCACTTTGAACTTGTACTTCACTCGCTGCCTGGCTGGACCACATTTCTGGTAAAGTTTCTGGCAGACACTACCACCACTACTATTGCGTAACATTGAGAATAGCGAGCCCCACAGCGTTGCCCTCTTTGTAAAGTCGATGCTACCAGAAGTGATAGAGTGATAGAGAAATACGGAGAAAGAGATACTCATGACTCATTCCCACCAAAGTGCGCCTTCTTGTGTTTGCACACCAGTGACAGCAGGAGTGTGTTTGCTTTTGTCAAGTGTACCAACTATGGTCACAAGACAGCCACCTTCCAGGCGAGGGTATATATTGAGTCAGCTGAATTAGCGCATCTTTTTGCATCATCCTCTCTTTTTGTTCTTTTGTAAAAATCACTCAAGCGAGATTAATCTGCAAAAGCACTCATTTCACAAGGCACCCATTTTGGATCGGTAAGTCGCTCAAGCTTGCCGTCCAGTCTATTCCAGGCCGTGAACCTTGCTTGTAAATGTCAGCAACAGTCTCTCTGCCGCCGTCGCCGCAGCAGCAGCAGCAGCATCACTAGACAGCAGCCTCCTGAACCACTTTTGCAGAACTCACTCTGATGCTATCCGAGCTCGCTGCTGATGTGTCGCGGTGATCTGAATTGCAGAATGCTAAGCCTAGTGCTCTCTGCCCACCGAAGTGCCTTCCTGTACAGTGCTGCTGCACACGAGCCACTCTGCGGCCCATCTCTGGCGGCTGTCTCTATATAGTAGTGGCCTACTGCTTGGCCTGCCATTGCACACGATTGTCGGTAAAGATTTGCCAGAGTGACTGTACTCGGTCCGCAGGCGCAGTGTTGACAGTCTGCCAGTCTCTCTGTGCACAGACTTACACATCAGCCAGTGCGACCAGAGAGCAACAACATAGCACCCCAGCACACACTTCAAGTCGTAGACAAACGCTCCTTTGTGTTTCGCTGGGAATTCTAATCTCTCCAGCTTGAACATCTGAAATTAAATGCAATTACAATAGTTTGAAGTGAGCACCTTTTCCGTAAATTGAGATCCTCCAGCAGCAGCAGGGGGCTAAGCAGCTACTTCCACTGACAGCTGCTTTGCTGATACTTTTTACGTGTTTATTTATCAAGTTCTTTCTCTCTGCTAGGTGATCATTTCTACGTCCACTTTGGTTCTCATCCTCCGTTACAGTGCTGCTATTCTCACCTTCCCAACGTGTATTAATTGACTGGTATTTTTAAGAAACGCAAAATGTCGTACGCATATCTGTTCAAGTACATCATCATCGGCGACACTGGTATGAATTGGAATGAATTTAAATGCCTTTTCTGCCATTTCTTAAACTCTTTTTCTCCCAAACTTTTCAGGTGTCGGCAAGTCTTGCCTGCTGCTGCAGTTCACAGACAAGCGCTTTCAGCCCGTACACGATCTGACTATTGGCGTTGAGTTTGGTGCTCGTATGATTACCATCGACAACAAGCAAATCAAGCTGCAGATCTGGGACACTGCTGGTCAGGAGGTAGGTGTCTTTTTGCAGTCCAACTTGGCTTCATTTTCATTCGTATTTTTCTACACGCAAGCTTTTCGCTCCATTACTCGCTCGTACTACTGAGGCGCCGCTGGTGCTATGCTGGTGTACGTTACCCGCCGAGAGACCTTCAACCACTTGACCACCTGGCTGGAGGATGCTCGTCAACATTCCAATTCTTCAATGGTGATCATGCTGATCGGAAACAAGTGTGATCTCGACTCGCGTCGCGAGGTGAAGAAGGAAGAGGGCGAGGCGTTTGCTCGAGAGCACGGCCTAATCTTCATGGAAACCTCTGCAAAGACGGCCGCCAACGTCGAGGAGGCGTTCATCAACACTGCTCGGGAGATTTACGAAAAGATTCAAGAGGGCGTTTTTGACATTAACAATGAGGTAAGAGATATTCAAATGCGCACATTCTTTACAGCGTATAGAATTAACACAGCTCTATTTTATTCGTAGGCGAATGGCATCAAGATTGGCCCTCAGCTGTCGCCCACCAACCCGAATCTCGCTTCAGGTGGTCAGTCTTCGAGCTCCAGCGGAGGCTGCTGTTAGGCGTCAGTCTGGGACTGAGATCACTGTCCACAACAACCAGCCCATTCAGTGTGGCAATCTTTCTATAAAAAAAATCGAGTAATCTCCTCAAGTAACGACATCCAATCAACCACTTTTTCAATTGCTCCAAGTGCATTCTCTCACGGTGTCACTTGTCACGAGAACACCCAGCAAAGTCGAGTACATCCGAATTGAGGTGGAGTACTACAGCAAACTCTATCGGGGGCCTAGTCACACAAATCGTGCTTTCTCTTTATCTCCTCGACTTTATTCGGTATCGCGAAAAAATGCCCACAAAACAAGCGAGCGTGTGTTTTTTCTGTCATCACCAATCTATTCACATCTTTTAACTGTTTTAACTGTCGAATAACACCTTTCTCCCCTGTAATCTAATTTGGTCTGTATTTTATTCTTTCAAACACACCTACACGCCCACACACACCTACACCTATCTACTTTTAAGCAAATTATTCACTTGCTTTTCTGGTGGTTCCATCGTTTTCCTCTTCTCTCCTATGCCAACTCACAATTTTTTCATGTATGGCGGTATACTCTTCTCACTCAATAAATTAAAACATTCCCAACTGTCCTTCCTTCAACTGGGCGAGTGGCAAATGACTTTATTGATCATATGGACAGAATTACAAATAAAAATACAGCTACAAAACTCCCGTGATTGCGTTTAAGAAGGGAAATTAAGGACAAGTAAGAGACTAAGGATAACACCGTTTTCTACAGCCTATGGACGACCAAGATTTGCTAGTGGATTCACTTTGACTTGCTCGTGACATCGTCGCCGCCTTCCTTCTTCGCCTCTTCATTCCAGTCCTGAAGACCTTTCGGCAGAGTGGTGTCCTCCTCAAAGCTACCCGTGCCCTCGACAAAGTCCTCATAAGTTGACTTTTCCTTGAATGGCCGCTTGCCGAGCAGCTCAATCATATCTTCGCGGTTGAGAATTTCCTTCTCCAGCAAACGTTTAGCGACCTGGTGAGGAGAAAAGAGCGTTAGGAATGTCCTGACGAAAAACTGAGTAAAAAAGAAGACTGACCTTTTCGACGTTAGCCTTGTGCTTGGTGAGCAGGTCAATGGTACGCTTGTAAGCTTGCGCCACCAGCTCGCGCACCTCGTTATCAATAATTTGTGCGGTCTCTTCGCTGTACGGCTTGTCGATGGTCATCTCGCCCTTCTCCGGCATGTCAAAGGACAGGTTGCCCACCTTTTCGCTCATTCCAAGTTGCACCACCTGAGCGTAGGCGTTCTTGGTCACCTTTTGCAGATCGTCCTGTGCCCCCGAAGTGATGCGACTGAAGAAGATCTGCTCGGAGGCTCTGCCGCCGAGGGTCATGCACATGCGGTCAAAGAGTTGCTCCTTCGTGTAGAGGTACTGCTCCTTGGGCAGGTACTGTGCATAGCCCAGACCCATACCTCGGGGGATGATGGACACCTTCAGCAGTGGGTCGGCGTGCTCTAGAAACCAGCCACACACTGCGTGACCGGCCTCGTGATACGCCACCGTCTTCTTCTCGTCAGGCTGAAGGACCTTGGTCTTCTTCTCCAGACCGGCAACCACGCGCTCGATTGCAGCTTCAAAGTTTTTGAAAGAAATAGTGGCGTTCAAGTCTCGAGCAGCAATCAGTGCCGCCTCATTGCAGACATTGGCAATGTCAGCACCGGTGAAGCCGGGCGTGAGAGCGGCCAGCTTCCGGGCGACATCGTTCTTGTCGAGGTCTGTCTTGAGCGGGTTAAGGTGCACCTTGAAGATGGAGGCACGTCCCTTGATGTCTGGTGGGGGGACAAAGATCTGTCGGTCAAAGCGACCTGGGCGAAGTAGTGCCTTGTCGAGAATGTCCACTCGGTTGGTGGCGGCAAGTACGACCACGTTCGAGGAGGTGTTGAAGCCGTCCATCTCCACGAGCAGCTGATTGAGCGTGTTCTCCTGCTCCGAGTGGCCGCCAAAGCTGCGACCACCGCGCTTTCGACCGACCGCGTCAATTTCGTCAATGAAGAGGATGCACGGGGCGTTCTTGCGAGCCATGGCAAACATATCACGAACTCGACTAGGACCCACGCCCACAAACATCTCCAAAAACTCCGAGCCAGAAACTGAGATGAAAGGCACTTTTGCTTCGCCAGCAGTGGCTTTGGCTAGTAACGTTTTGCCGGTTCCAGGTGGGCCAGTCAGCAAGGCACCTTTGGGAATCTTGGCACCCAGTTCGGTATACCGAGAAGGGTTCTTCAGGAAGTTGACAAACTCCATAATTTCCAATTTGGCTTCCTCGCAACCAGCGACATCACTGAAACACACCAACCACAAATGATGGTCAATAAAAATGTGCCCAAACTTAGCTGTACTTTTAAAAGCTCACCTAAACTTGACTGCAATGTCTTTCGGGTTTATGAGCTTGGCAGTAGACTCGCCCATGCCAAAAATACCGCCACCTTTTCTGCTTCCGCCCATCACATTGGAAGCTCTTCGCATTGACCACAAAATTAGACCAATAATTAAAATAGTAGGCAGGAAAGAGAGTACGTTCGCGCTAAAAAGGAAAAGTTAATTGCCGGTTGATTAACAGGTGGACAACAACATACCCATCGATTTCACTTCGGTAAACGACTGGTATAAAGTTTGCTGGCTCAGTGTTCATTTCAAGTTGAATATTCTCCAAATTGCGCTCAAACGTATCGACTGAACCAATGTTGAACCACAGCGTTGAGTTTGAGTTGACGGGAGCACCTTGCTGAAAACGAATGCGAACCCACTTTTTGTTGACCACCTCCAACTTATCCACCATCCCACTGGCCATGTACTGCTGAATGAACTCTTTCCATGTGACTTCTTTGTACCTGCAAAGAATAAAGTTTGTCAATATCGATTTATCATGAAGTGCTAATGTTTATGGCGTTCAAGCATTACAGTATTTCGCGAATTGCATAGTAAGAGCAACGTATTGAAAAAATTATTAAAAGTAAAAGGCAAAAAACTTTAAAAAAGTTCATATTTGCAACATTGGCTAGATCATCTAGCCTAGATGACATCAAACACAAAATAAGAACTGGCAAAAGTTAGGCTGACCTGATGCAGGTTCAACTGATAACTAAAAAGGCGCTGCTATCGGGCGGCTGATTTTTCCAACAAAACATTGTCGCCCTTACGTATATTAAAAAAATAGTAACTCACCTCATTTTGAAAAATGAAAGACCCATCAGCACGCTAACTGTGCCAAAAAACCCGAGCATAGTCCACATGTTTGGGTCAAGAGGTTTTCCACCAGGCCCGCCACCGCCTCCGCCGCCAGTTTTTGGTGCACCAAAGGAAAACTTGAATTCAATTTCACGAGGTTTGGATGCATCGCTTTCAGGTTTAGCTTGTTGTGGTTGAGGGTTTTTTGTCTCCGATTCTGCTTTGCCTTTCCCTGACTTTGGATAAAACTTTCCAAACCCTTCAGGAACTTTGTCGCCCTCTCCTCGAGTCCATAATCGAAAATGCTCCGTTAGTTGCCGGTACGATGATTTAAACTGACGAAGCTTCTGACCACGAAGTGATGAAAGAAATTGGTGAATATTTCGCTTCATCAAGGCCGACGACGACCGTGACAAAAGCAGCGCCATGATCTAGATAATAGAAACACCTTTAAAACAGCTGTTAAAAGGCACAAACAGCAACAAAACTGGTGTTTGGGCTGAAAAAGGGATGCCTCCGTTGATCGTTTAACAAAACACTTACAAAGAGGGTGAACCTGACGATCCAAAGTTGGCTCCTGATCCCGTCACCTCAGTGAGGAGAGGTGCTTTACCAGAAGAAAACAGACGATCAAAACAACAAGGCATACAGAAGATCTTGGTTGGCTGACCGACAGACACCGCAGCTGTCGGCGACACATGCACAGCACACTGTACTGTTTGCCATTGGCGTCCTGTGTGGAAACAGCAATGATGTAAGAACAGTGCGCTTTGCTGCAAGCGACGCTGGTGTTTGCACTTTTCGTTCAAACCAACAAATCAACCCTAATTGTTGGCGTCATTAAAGAAATATATACTTTATACTTTGACAATAAATAAAGGTTTGACCAATAAGGGAAGTTGGGTTGATCATCACAATAGAACAAAGAATATAAGAGGTCCATCTCTAGCTAAAAAGAATCATGCCGTTCCTGACCAGTCCAGGAACGGCGTTATTGCTTTGGATCAGTGTCGTTGGCAGCGTCCAGCGGATAAAGTTCTTTAACACCAGCAGGTGAGCAGCATGTCCAACGGGGATGGTGACAAAAGAGGCATCGGCGGGGTCGGTGGCCCCGGGCACCGTCTGGTCGTCACCGATGGTGACGTCAAAGATGGCGACCGGTTCGGTTGGCAGCAGACTGCGCAGTGTGATCACCGAGCCAAATCGAGCTTCAATATCAAGACAGGGAGCCACTTCAAAGCAGAGCTTCCGCAGCACCGTACGAGTCTGCTTCGTCTCGCCGTCCAGGTAAACTAGTCGAAATGAAACCAAGTGGCGGTCAACTTTGGGAGGAACATGGATCTGCAAGTCCAGTGCGCCCAGACCGTACTGAATAGGCACTGGGAACTCTTCAACTGTCTCCTCTTCGAATGGCAAAAACATCAGCGAAGAATTAGACATGGTCGGCGTAGAGCTGGTGCTGGACGGCCAAGGGTAGTACTGCCGGGCACTGGTGAACAGCTGAAAACTGGCTGGCGCCCAGTTGGCAGCTGTCGCCGGGGTGCTGATTTGCAAAGTTATCTTCTCCGAGGCAAACACCTTCTCCGGTATCATCAACACCGAGTTTTGAGCATGTTTTGACTGGTTCACTGCCACAATGTCCAGTCCGAGTTGAGGAATGGCAATATCGATGGGAATCAGCGGAAGGGTGCGCACTGCCTTAAAGTTCAGCGACTGTTGCATTCTCTCGGAAAAGTACTTGTAGAAGGGAACGCCCTCCATGGTGAACTCGATGCCCTGAAGTGAAAACTCCGCTTCAGCCAGTGGTGTCAGTTGGAGTGTCATTTCCAGCTGCTGTTCAGCAGACTCAAAGGTGAGCGGCGACTGGACGGCGACAGTTCCTAGCTGAACGATTCCATCAGGCGCATTGCATATCAACTTGAGATTGGCCAATGACATTGGAAAGGGTGCACTGAAGGTGAAGCAGATTTCAATTTGCTCGCCCAAAAAACAAATGTGTCTTTGGTTCTTTGATTTGAATGAGTACTCTTGTGGCTGCAGCGAGTCCAGTGATATGAAGAGATATTGCTGAATGAAGGGAATATCGAGGCGATACAGCTCTGGGTAGAGAGTGGGCGACACATCGGGATTAGCATTAGGATCACAGCTGGATGTATGGTGCTTCTTTAGCTCGCGAAACAGTTCGACAAAGAAAATCTGCTTGTGCGAACAGCTTCGGTAAATGTCCAGACCCTTCAGGTAGTAGTCGGCAAACTTTTTGGCATTGGCCGCAGCAATGTTGGAGTACAGCTTGGCCACCGTTAGATTGACATGGTCAGAAGCTGCCTCCCAAAAGGGGTAGTTAAAGCGACGGTAGCATTTCAGTGAAAAGTGCTTCAGTCCACAGCGGTTGTAGCGGTGGCCGGCGAGAATGTAGTGAAAGGCCGCTTTACGATATCGAACACCAAAAGGACCAACGGTTTCAATGTTCGTCGACCGGGACATTACGGAAAGAAGTGACTGCGTCGATGCCGATCGAGCCAGCTGAGAGTTTAGCTGAGCGTTTCGCGCCGAAGAAGCAGAGACGGCAAAGAAGCACTTGGACGCCTGCTCGAGAAACAAGGCCGATCGCAGATCAGAGTCGTCCCCGGTGAGGCGAATAAAGAGATTGGCCGAGTCAATGTGCCGGTTCATCTGACAGAAGAGCTCAGTGGCGAGGATGGTAGAGCGAGTGGCCAGGCTGACCGACCGACAGGGATCGAGGTAAGTAGTGATGGCCTAAAACACAAACGGCAAAACATGACTCATTTTAAGGGAAAAAGAATAACAAAGGAGAAAACCTACCTGGTCAAAGTAGTTGGGGTGAAACTTTTGAATAAAGTAGGAAGCAATGGCGCTCATCTCCGAGGCCCCTGCGTAGTAGAGCCAGGCACCTTCCGTCTGAAAGTCCTTTCTCGCGGCGTAGTAGAGGCTGTAGGCCATCTCGTACACGCCAAAGATCATGCAGATGTCAGCCAGCTTTCGTTGCTGCATTTCCTGCGCATCAGGAATGTATATAACGCCGGATGGCATGCCACCGAGTGAGGTCGTCGAGCCAGTGATGGTCTTGGTCAGACTTGCCGTGGAAGAGGACATGTTGCTGATGAGCGACTTTGTTGCACTGAAAATGCTCTTACGGAAGCCCTTTCTCTGCGCAATAAGCTCGCCGAGAATTTTGATCTGCCGCTCGGCCCAGGGAACCAGCGATTTGGTAATGAATTCTCTGTGAAATGACAGACAACACAATGATTGATTGCCTCTTTGTTGATGTAAAATTGCAGCTGCAGTTTAAAAGCACCTACCTCAACATGAGATCAATCGTACCAGAAATTGCCTCCGAAAGCACCTTCAGCTGCTCAGCATGATGAGCCGATCCAATCCAGTCGTTGAACATCTCCCGAGTGTTCACCTGAGTGACACTCGCTGTCGTGGAGCTCGCACCACCAGCGTTTGACGTAGTGCTGTTCTGCTGTTGTTGCTGCTGCTGCTGTTTCTGCATCTCAGTTCGCTGATTAACCAGCTGATTGTAGAACCTCGAGTTGGTTCCGCTGGCCGACTGCTGAAACTCGAGTGTGGCTGCATTCAGTGGATCAGTGGCTTGATCGTCACCAATTGAGAGTGAGCTCATTTCCGAATTGAGAGATCGCTGGTGTTCAGCGGTGTCGCCATCACCAACTGAAAACATTGAATTTGCATGCTGACTCTGCTCCTGCAACTGCTGTTGCTCAATGAAGAAGATGAACGAGTTGGGAAACTCCACCTTAAGCTGGTGACACGTTCGGGTGTATCCATCGTCGGCAGAAGCACCAGCAGAAGGCTCAAGAACTTGGTCACTCAGTACGATAAAGTAGCGAACAAAGTCAGACTGAATAAAGCGCAGTGTAGAGTTTTGTTTCACCTAGAATGAGTAAAATAAAAGAGTTGTAAGTTGAGCTGCGTTTGAGCAAAATTCCTGCTTACTGAAGAACAAAGTCGCTCAAAGATGACTTTGTAGTGAGGCAATTCGTGTTTGGTTATCACAAAGAAACACCCACAGTTTGAGCCGATAAAGTCGTGATCAGATGGTTCAAAGGTGTCTATGAAAATGTTTCGCCAAAGGTCATACCAGGGTGTTTCAACGTCATCCTCGTCACTTTCCAGAGCCGCAGAAGGATTGTTCAGGTAGGAGTTGGACATGGAGGAGATGACGTCAAAGTGCAGCTTCTTCAACTGTGTCCCGCTCGGACGTGTCTTGAACTGCTCCACGTCGAAAAAGCGGAACCGCAGTTTATTGAGTCCGTAAGCATTGTGTCCATTCAAGTCTCTGATTGTTACTGTTGAGAAGGGAAAAAGGTAAACAGATGACTGCAAGTTGAGTTGCTAGAGTGCCTAACTTACAGCGTAAATCTGAAATTGAAGCAAACTGGTTGAGTACACTGGCGAAGGAGGTGACATTGCCAAAGCAGCTTTTGATGCACTGTCGAGCCTGATCGGTGTGTACCAGGACGATATTGCAGGAGAACAACTTTGAGACTAGCTCTTCAAACGAAGAGTCGGCCGTGCGCTCAGATGCCGCCCCACTAATTGAATGAATGGACGTTGTTGAGGCCGTAAAGGAAGGGGAAGATGGGAAACTGTTGGCATTTTTCATAGTTCTTCACCGGTGTGCCTCTAGGGAGGCAGCTGATTAGCAGATGTAGTTCACAGGTATCTGCAACACCGAAAATGATCGTCTTTAATTGTAAACATAAGTAAACGTCAACACTTACACTGCAGGTGGCGAAGGCTGGCTATACGGCTTGCACAGAGTAGACTCCAGTCACTGTTACATTAGAAATAGGGTAAAAAGATTACAAAAAAATGTTAGGCTTCGCTGCTCCAAGGAATAAATTAAACTTCAAGAAGTTAGGGTCTAGTGATCATGTTGTAGCAAGCAGCTGGCGTGATCACTGATCATCTAAAATGTAGCAGTTTATCCTCAAAACAATCACTGGGCAGCGACCAAAAACGCCACCTAGTGGATGTACTTGCGCCCTTTACCGCGAAATCAAATAATTTTCCAGTTTTAATTAGCCAAACTAAACGTGCTCTAACATTGCCTAATTACTGCTCTTGGCTCCGGCCTTGGACCCAGCCACAGCAGAGCTTGACTGCACGGAGTTCTGCTTTGATGCCACTTTTAGAGACGATTTGGAGGCGTTGCTTGTGCTCGCTTGCACCGACTTGGACTTGGAATCTCGGCGGCAGAAGATGCAGACGAAGGCAATGGTGAGGAGGAGGACCAGGAAAGCCGCCCCCACAATGCCGACAATGAGACCAACAGAGAGCGAGCTGCCAGTGCTGTTCACAGCTGTGTACACACTGGTACTGCTGACGTATGGATGGACATTGTCATCAGCGGCACAGTGGGCGTCCGCTCCGGCGCAAAAGGCGGCAAAGTCCTTCAGCGCCTCCTTACAGCGCGACCCAATGCCAACTGATCCGCAGCGGACGTTGACGGTGACATTGCAAAATACATCGGCCTTCGCAGTCTCAGACTTGCATAGAGAGACGAAGCAAAAGCAGCGAATGATTCCCATGCAGCAGAAGCTATTGGTGACCACTGGGGGCAGGTTGGCCTTGCCGATTCGCTCGGTGCATCGGGCTGTGATTTGATCGGCAACAGTGTCATTATCATTGGCGGCTGTTTTGCCGAATGAAATGACAATCACCAGAAAAACTAAACAGATGCAAGTTGAAAGTTGGAGCGTCATGACTGAATAATATTATGTGTGCCATTTGAGAACGCCTCAAACTCGTTACATGTGCTGTTACAATTCGATAAACGCAGGTTTAATTTAGAACTGTTACATGAGAGCCTTTTTCAGTTTGGCATACGTCAGCTTGGTGACCTTTCCTTTGGGTACCTTCCCTTTGACCTTACGAGGAGTGAAGGCTCTGCTGTCAAATGATCCTGTCTGGGACTGGTTTGGTCGAGATTTGGTCGACTTGGCGTGAAAGACTGACTTTATTACGTTTTTGTCTTTTGTCTTTGTCAACTTTCCCTTTGGTTTTGTTGATTTCGATTTCGATTTAGACTTGTCCTGGGCCACAGCTGACTTTCGCTTCGAGCTGTTTGACTTGCGTTTTGAGCCTTCTGAACGGGATTTGCGCTTTGACTGAATCGTTCCAATTTCATTGCTTTTCTTTGACTTTGATTCTGGCAAGTACCAATGGACAATTAACCAAGAGGCGGCGATTCCAAGAAGCAGCACCAGAACGGCAGCGATTATGAAGGGAATCAAGAGGGAGGTCTTTCCTGACTTTTCCTTCCTACCCCAATGGTCCTTGTCCATTCCTTTGCACTTTTCAGCAAAATTTGCCTCACTCACACTGGAACAGGATTTCTGGTACTCGTCATTGCAAGACTTGTACAAACTATCAGCCAAACAGTCCTTTTCCAAGCGAAAGTCCTTCGTCTTACAGAGTGCTTTTATGCAAGTACAGCCCATGAAGTCAGCGCAGCACTTGTTCCACTTGCTGTTAACTACATGGTCAGACATCTCTTTGGCACATTCATCTTTCACTGCCGATGTTGGTCTAGAAAGTAGAGAAAAATGTAAAAACAATTAAGAAAATGTGCAACAACAGATTTTTACCCTTTGGCGTGAAGCAAGACAACAGTCAGCGATAAATGAAAAACCAGTTGAAATACAAAAGACATTTTCAAAAGCAAAAATTGCTGTTAAAAACCTTTTATTAGTCTGCCAAAAAAGTGACTATTGAAAGTGGAAAAAGTTCCATGAATTGAATCGAAAAATGATTGCATGTGAAATTACTAAAAAAAGTAAAATCTACTTGGCAACTTCAAAACCAAAAAAGGCAGATATGTATCTTTGGAAAAGTAGAGGAAACTCTGATTTCACCGTTTCTTGAAGCATGATAATGTTCCTATTTTGGTCATCTTTGACCATAAAGAACTCTTGTTTGTTTCCTTTTACTGACTGAGAAAATGAGTACAATATTGTCTTCGGCACCACACTAACAGTCGGTATCATTCGGTTTTTTCGAATCATCAATTCTGTAAAACTTAGTGGTTTTTGAGGAGGCTTGGATTCATTCACTTTTTTATAAGCCTTTCGCTTAAACTCGTCGATTTTATCGGGAGCATAAAAATAGCACGATGATACCCATTGATGTTCTTTCATGTCGTCACCAAGAAGAAGGTATTCAGTGTCCAAGTCATACTCGTCCTTCCGTTCGCCAGTTATTTCAATGACATTCTTGACAGCCAACGGCCGTTCTTTGATAGATAATCCAGGATGAGAACTGAAGAGGTAGGCATCAGAATAGCTCTCTTTTTCGTCGTCTATACTTTCAATGGGTGTTTGATACTGCGAGGCTTTTTTCTTTTCATTTGGCTTTGCTTTTTTCTTAGTATTTCCAGTGGTGCCTTGACTTTTTCTGGGTGGCATGTTTGCGAAGTTTCGAAAATGGCGATGCACAATGAAAATCCAAATCAAAGGAAATCTTGCCGTTGATTTTGTTGTTGATTTGCGGCAAAGTACCTTCAAAGGCTACTGCCACAGTGGCTACTGAGTTGGACATTTGCCCCCAACAGAAAACTGCAAGCTTTCAGTTTCTCCGTGAGAGAGAACAGCACTGTGAAAGCAGAGATTGCTGTTTTCAGTTCAAGGGAAAAGCGCACTCCAAATGAGAGCGCACTCTGTGGAAGTAGCCCCGTCAAAGACACTGTCGGTCAGCCAACGAGGATTTGCGAAACTTGTGTATTCCTTTTGCCCATCTGTTTTGACCGTGATTTCTGGTGAAGTAACTGATCTGCTCACCGAACCAGATTGAGGCGACGTCGTTTTGAGCCAAGTTTGGATCGGCATCACCTCACACTTCGTAAGTAGCCCATGGTGGTAGCCCCATCACCGTCTTCTTCATCGTTGTTCAGCCTGTAGAGAAATCACTGCTACCGCCACTACTACTGCTGCTGTTTTTTATTCTTCTTTTGAACCCGGTCTTTGCCATTCTCAAGTAGTATTATCTGTTTTTCTATTCGTTTAGGCTATGGCGCAGATTTTGTCACGATCTTCTTCGGCTTTGGCTAAGCTAAAGAACAAGCCAATCACCGTGATCACTTGCAATGCAAAGGTAAATACTGCAAAATACTCGCTACAGTATAAACTTACATCTTTTCATTTGCTTTTTTACAGAGCAACATGTCTTCGTTTACATCGTCTGGCAATGGAAAGCGTAATATCGTACGTTTTATAAAACAGTTTTAAAGCATCCTTACTTACGAAACCTTTCTTTGTCCAATCAGTATTTGAGTACCGCTGGTGCTGTCAGCGCTGGCGCTCTTGGCTTCCTCTACACGCTTCACCAATCGGTTCAAGCTTCCGACCTGTACCAACACCCCCCACACTACCCCTGGCCGCACAATGGTCCTTTCAAGGGCTTCGACCACAAAGCCATCCGTCGAGGCTACGAAGTGTACAAGCAAGTGTGCTCTGCTTGCCACAGCCTCCGTTTTGTCCGCTACCGTGAGCTGGTCGGCGTTTCGCATACCGAAGAAGAGGCTCGCGCTGAAGCCGAAGAGGTACTTGCTTTGCGTGCTTTAATGAGGTGACATAAGCCTGAGCAAATGCATTCTCTTCTCCTCTAGATTCAAGTCCAGGATGGTCCTAACGATGCTGGCAAGATGTTCATGCGGCCTGGCAAGCTGTCGGACTCGGTTCCTTCGCCGTACCCGAACGAAGAGGCGGCCCGTGCTGCCAACAACGGCGCCTACCCACCGGATCTAAGCTACATCGTCTTGGCTCGTCACGGCAACGAGGACTACGTTTTCTCGCTTCTCACTGGCTACCAAGAGACGCCGGCTGGTTTTATGCTGGGCGAAGGACAGCACTTCAACCCGGTCTTCCCTGGAGGTGCCATCAGCATGGCCCAGTCACTCTTTAACGAGGCTGCAGAGTACTCGGATGGCACTCCGGCAACTGCCTCTCAGTTGGCCAAGGATGTAGTCACCTTCCTTTCGTGGTGTGCTCAACCCGAACTTGACACTCGCAAGAAGATGCTCACCAACGTAAGTGAAGTTCATTTGGAAAAATAACTCTAATGAACTAATGAGCCATTTTCCTAAACTTAGGTTATAATTATCGGAACCATTTGTTGCCTGTCGTTGACGTTCTTTTTACGCTATTCGAAAATTTCAACCAAGACGCGTAAAATCTTGTTCCGCAACAAAAATCTTCGAGGTAATCAAAAGTAGTCTGCCAACTGAAGCGTCTGCAAACAACATCGTCCTTCAACAAACCGGCCAAGTGAATGTTTATATTCGAGTGAACGTTGGCAACGATCCTTTCACATCAATTATTTACTGTCTATATAGATTCTTTTAAAAATAATTTATAAATATAGAATTGATGAATTTCATTCTAAAGACCTGGCGAGTTTTCAGAACAAACAGGAAATCTCATAATAATTTGAAAACCGTGCGCTACAACTGCCAAAAAAGTGACTACAAAATGATTACTCAAAGCGAATCAGTCGAATGCGCTTGTAGTCGATGAAAAGGCACGCCGGTACTTTGGCTCCTTTGGTAGAGGAGACCAGGGTGAGCAGATTGAAGGTGCTGTTGGCTTGGAAGCCCTCCTCTGCAAACTCCTGGTGAGAGCGAACGGCACAGAAGAGCCTGCTCGAGGAGATGAACAGCTCAAAGTCACGGTTGTTGAACACTGACTCACTGCTGCCTTTGCCGATCGGCTGTTGCTGAGGCGCAGCTTCACCATCGAAGCAGGGCTCGCCCACACTAGAACAAATGGGAAGTTAGTTGAGGGAGAGAGGGAACAGTGGAGCGTACATACACCACTTGAAGCAGAAGTTCGCTCATCAGGTGCTCATACTCGGTGGAGGCGACTGAGCTCAGTGAGTTGCTCGCCTCCAGACGGCCTTCACGGGAGGCGGCGGTGCTGCTGCTGGCACTGCTGCCGTACTCGCAGACCAACTTCATGTGCGACAGAGAGAACTCCCGGGGAATGCCCGAGTGGGAGGCGAAGATGCTGTCCTCGATGACGGCCGCAATGGGAAAGCTGTCGAAGATCTGCCCCAGCAGATTGCAGACAATGTCATTGAGCGGCTCGTCGCTGCGATCACTGTCCTGCATTTGAATCTGCTGGCGGCCGGCCAGTTCGTTGCTGCCGCGCAGCAGAAAGACCCGGCCGGGAGAGAGAATCTTCATGCAGATGAGGTAGATGAGACACTCCAAGTTGGCAGTCGACTCGGCGTCGGTGTAGTTGCCGAGGAAGAGCAGGTTCGTCGAGTCGATGAAGGGAAAGGTGCGAAAGACGGTGGCACTGAAACGAAGCAGGTCTTTCAGCGATCCATTCAGATCGCCAAAGACAAAACATGGGGCGTTCAGCTGATGTTTGGAGAAAGAGAATGGATTTGTTAGTGAAAACACATAGAAGGTAGGGCGAAAATGACACATACCTCAAGGACTTTAGCGTCTTGCTCAATGAGAGGCTTGACGTACTCTAAAATGAGATGCAGGTAGCGCATCATCTTCTGACGATTTGGAAAGAAAAAGTTCTTTGCAGTGTCCTCCTCATCCGAGTCCGCCGAGTGCTGTTCCCCGAGAGCGCCGATCTTTTCAATGCGAATCAGAAACTCATTGGCAATGCTGTGAATGTTTTTCTCCTGAAACTCCTCAGCAAAGCTGATCTGGTTCATATCGGCAGGGGCAACTGCTTTGAGGTGGAAAATCTTTAGAACGTTTCCCACGTCGGAAAGTTGAACCAAACTTGAGGAGAGCGCAAACTTTAGCTCGCTGCAAGCTTCACAGCGGCTAAAATGAAGTTAAGAAGGTTATTTCTAATGAAGACACTGACAAAGCATTACTTACGTATGGTAAATCGTCTGATCAACCAGCTGTTGAACAGCTGATGTGGGCTCATTGCGGCAGTTCAATTTGAGGAAAATTTGCTCATAAAATGGCACAGTTGGTAGCCAGCAGGCAGTGATGCCCAGATCAAGGTTGAAGGTTTCAAATGCCTGCAAGTACTGCTCAAAAGTTAAACTACTGCCTTTCCAGGTTTTCTCGAGAATCTCCTTGATCAAGTCTGGCTTGGTTTTGTTGTTTAGTCGTTTTAGTTGCTCGTCAACTTTGCTGCGGCTGACAAAGTCGATTACCAGCTGCCTGTACTCCTCTTGATCCAGCTTTCCGTCTCCATCGAGGTCATAGAATCGAAAGATGTACTGTTGTCGGTTGGGCAGATCTGCAATGTCGTTGTTGCTTTCAAAGATAATCAGCCCAACGCAGAGATCTTCAAAGTCAATAAAGGAACGAAAATGACGATCGATGCCTCTAAAGAGGCGTTTTCGCGGCTCAACGGCCGTGTTTGTGGAGCTGACGGCTCCCACGACCAGGCCAAGTTTGTCGAGCAAAATGCAAAAAGATGAGAAGCTCATCGAATTGGAGGGAAAGCACTGTACGGCGAACTCGTTGTACAGGTTGAAAACTGCGTGGTCGAACATGTTGGGAAGATTTCGCTGAACTGACTTGATCATGGCACTGAGCCAGTCAGTGCGACCGAGTACGGCACGAGGGTGGCTGCTGTCAACCTCAGTCAGTCGAAACTGAGCCGCATCAATCCTGCCCGACACACTAGTGGCTTCAATCTTGGAGCGAAGCTCCTGGTAGATACCAAAAGGCTCCCCTCCCCAGATGTTGCCGATGTTGCTGGGAATTGACTTCAGGGATATCCAAACGGTGTCTTCTGAGTTGGCTGTGCGATTGAGCTGAGCCAGTGAGTCACTTGGATGCTGGTTTGCATGGCTTGAAGCAGAGCAAATGCAGGGAACCTTGTCGCTGCTGTTTGTGGCCTTCTTGGCAAGGACAATCTGGTAGATGTAGCGATGCACAAAGGAGCGTGTTTTCAGCAACTCAATGCGATAGAGATCAATGAGTCGCATCTGCGGCAAAAAGCCAAAGTCGTCTGCAGAGGAATGAGAAAAGAGTGATGTTTACGGCATGATGAGATGAGTGAAGCAACCGAAATACCGTTTAGCATTGACTGGTCGTGCATGCCCACCACATTGCGCACTGTGTCTGAGAGGGACTGAGAGTCGCCGTCAAACTGGAAGGTGGGCAGGAAATAGCAGTCATTGACGATCTGCTTGAAGGCAATAGCCTGGTGTTGCTGGCAAATGACCAGGAGGCAGATGACATCCTTGGGAATGCAGTGACTCTCCGCCTCCAGGCAGGTGAACTCTGCTGAGCCGGCAGAGTAGGAGTCTTCGTCCAGTGCCTTGCTTTTCCCCTCCGCGTCACCGAAACCGATGCTGGCCAGAGTGTTGATGCTGGTCACACTTTTAGAGCGCAACTCGGCATCCGCAGGTACAGGATTAGAGTTGGCCATCTTCCTCGCAAGATGTAGTAGTTTTCGTCAGCAGGCTTTACAGTCAAATGAAAATGTAAGGCTCTACAACACGTCTTTACTACCAAAACTCAACAAACGCTCAAAATATTCGAAAAGTTTTTGAAATAACGTTGTGTCTTTTACTACGGTATGATTTGTTGCCAAATTAATTTTCTTACAAATCATCATTAAAATGTTTACATCCACTGGCACTTAAATATCGGTGAGTGGTCACTGAAAAATATTTTTAAAACGGATTTGATCTTTCAGTGCAGTTTCCATTTCATTTTCCCTTTTTTTCGTGTTTACTTTTACTGTAGGTAGTGCACTTTCTGGTAAAAAATTTAAAATGAAAACTTTTGCTCACAGTAGAAGCAGTATCAAGAGAAAATCTGACGATGCTGACTTTACTTACCACTAGCTCTCTTCATTACTTATTTATCGGTGTCATTTTGGTCCATTTACAAAATTAGTCATAATAACAGTTTGGTGGCAATTCACTCGAACAAATCAACGACTCAAATGGCTCTTTCTTTCTCTTCACCTTGCGGCCCAAGTAGCGCCAATGTTGGCTAGTTTCAGTTTTCTCCACAATACTGAACCAAAGTCAGGCAGTACTTTCTACCGTTATTTTTCCACTGACCGCTGCATCAATAGGCAACTCTGGTGCTTATTGACCATCAATGCTGAATCTAATCAAATGTTCTATTGCAAGTTGGCACTCTTGCTGCAGATTTTTTTTGTAGCCATCAAGCAGTCGCTGCTACTGATTACTATGCACTTTATTATTTATGGTCAAGTAAATAATCGGCCATATTCAATTGTGTCCGGCTGTCTACTGGCATTGCTTGCCCACCAATATATGAGCGGGCCGGTAACTGTCCTGCTGCCGCTGCCGTACCCAAATGGCATAATAATGCCCAACTGAAGATTTTTTCTCTTGGCAAAATCGATTGCTGGATTTGTCTGACAATTTTTTTTGAGTATTGGTGTGTGTGCTTCTTCTTGCAAAGTACATGGAGTTACTTCCGTTTCAAACAAATGTTTTTTTGAAAATTAATTGCTTACGACAGACAGTTTTATTGTTTACCATTTTTAAATAAAAATCTTTAAAAGTAAAAAGTCATTTATTAGAGTTATTTTTGGTTTTTTAGATATTGTAAACCTTGTAGTTATTAGAAATGTTGAACTGTTAAAAAATCTAGTTTGATAAAAGTTTGTAAATGCATCGTTTGAATGTTTTTTTTGTAATATCAAAAGCAATCTTTTAAAATTCAGCTAAAACAGTTTTAAAACTAGCAGTAAAACATCAAAGCACGTAAACATAATTAGCATTAGATTAGTTACTTTGCTCTTTGGTTCTGTTACTAAAACATTTGAACTTAGAGTAAATTGCATCTCGGGTGGTCAGGCTATCAAAAAGCTTGACCATTGCTTTGGGGTTTTAAGAGAATTAAAAGTTTTGAATGTTTTTTTTCAGTGACATTCTACATTACTTGAAAATGGGAACGGTCTGTGAATTGAATCACTTACACTCAGTGCCTCTAAGCTTTTACGACTGCTAATGTTAAATGCATTTTTTTTAATCTAGTAATAATTATTAGCTCAATTGCCAGTCTATTTTTTTGTGAATTCTGTTCAGTGAAGCAAAGGAACCTTGAAATCACTATCCACTTTGCAGTTAATTGTTCTCCCCACAGTGAGTGTGTGTCAGTCAGTTGGCTCCACTCTGCCTCTGCATCGCACATCACCAGTGACGGTAGTCAACTGAGCATCTACAGCAGTCATTTGCATATCGAATATTATTAATATTAATGTGTATTTGCTCATCCTAATGAGCAAAACTGTAATGATGATGATGAGCCCAGATGAGACCTGAGACGACGCCAGTGGCTGATGATGATGATGAGCTGAGCACTGGCACCGAAGCACAGACAAGGAATGCGCTCTGACTTTGCTCACTGAGCAATTTCTACATTTGCCTTCTTCTTTACTTACATCAGTGGTCGTTTTATACACGAGCACGTACTGTTCCCTCTGTTTGGCAATGTCTTTGACTGGCTATTTATCTCACTCAGCTGCAGTTAAAAACTCAGAACTACTTTTGCTTTATCTAATTAAACTGCTGCTGCTTTATAATGGAAAAGTAAAGTTTTCTTGTAGTGCACTTTAAACTGCCTCGAATTTTACCCAATATTAATTGAGTGTAGATGAGTAAATGAGCGCTTAATAAAAGCCAATGGGAGGCCCTAGTACTGATTTTACCGCATTTTAATTTATTTTTCAATGTGCTCAAGTGAATTAAAAATAAAAAGATAGCAAAAAAACAAATTAAAAAATTAAAACTTAAAAAATATTGCTGTTATGTATTTCAAATTGATGCTGGTGCTGAGATTGGTATTTTACTTGTCAATCGGTTTATCGGTTGTACATATTGCGACTGTTGCTTTTCAGAATTGCATTAACTTTCCTCTTCTTTTTCCATTTAGTTTCTATTGAGTTTGATGAATTGACCAGACTTACTAGTCAGTTCTACTTTTTGTTCAACATTGAAGCAAGGTTTGCCTCTATCGTGTGCACTTTACCAATGAATTAATATTACATTTCCAAGAAAAGTCATTTTTTGTTGCTCTTCACTGCACCCAATTCATGGTGTTGCTCAACCGTCTGAAGGACATTACAAACCGGAAAACGGAAGTTATGAGAGAGTGATGCAATTTGGCCAGAATCTTTCGCTTTGAATTGTTTTGATTTGCGATCAGCCACAAAAACTGCACACTCGATATGTTCACTCCATTTTGAAAGCTTTTGATTTCTCGAGCATCGTTGTATCACTTGCTTCGCTTGGACTCATTGCTTCAACGATTTGGTTTGACTTTTGCTGGCTTTCTCCCGCTCTTCGCAGTGCCACTAATGACTTTACTAGGCTTCTTTAATTCTCATCTAATTGAATTGCTGCCTATCAGTGCTGGGCACAGTCGATCATCAATCGACTCTAGTTTTATTTGAAATGGCTAAAAATATAGTCGTTTGATTTTGTTTCATCGTTTTGTGCTTTATAATTTTTACTTTATTTATTTTTAAGCAATGCCGGCTGTGCATTGTTGTTTCAAGTAACAAGCAGGCGGTAATAAATCGAGTCTTAGATATAGAAATAGAGGGCAATCTCACAATCTGTGGACAGCTGACCTGCAGCATTGTAATAGGACCGGTCAATTTTGCGATTAGTTGTATCTTTTTCTTTAACCAGCTGGGCACACATACACAGGCGGCTCTGTGAACATGTTTGAGCGGTAAATCGGAAACGATTTTTCACCGCTAATACTGCGTTTTAGCGCATTTGCATCAATTGGGTTTATTCGCCTGTGTTGTCTAATTTGCCGCGTTTTGGCATGTCGAATTTATATGCAAATAAATTGTTGCATTATTTATGTGCGTGGCGCAGCACCAACCCCATCGCCACCAACAGTAGCAGAACGGCAGAGCAGTGTGTCAACGATGCTCTGGCGATGTTCAGTTCGCTTCCCACCGTTGTTAGAATACTTTTACTTCTTTTTCCAGCAAAAAGAGAAGAAAAGAGGCAGGCAGGCTCTAATTTGGCAACGACAGAGCTGCTCAATTAGCACTGAGTTTGTGTGTGCGTTTGTGCTCTTTAGTGCTGTTTTAGTAGCGCATATACTACCACCACCACCATCACCACCCCCAGCATCAGCAGTGTCGACAGTCGCACCGGAGTCTGATGGATCGTGGTCGGCGACGGAACGCGTTGCCCTGGGCCTTGTCGCTGAACAGTGCTACCAGTAGGTTAGCAGTAGATGTAGCGCACACTTTCAGGTCGAATGGCGCCCAAATGGTGGTCGACGTCGAGCTTGTGGTCGTGTCTTGTCGGCAGTATCGTCTGGCGTCGTCGTCGTCGTCTTCGCATTATTGTGCCACAATTTCCTCTCCCTTTTTCTGCTCTTTCGACTAATAAATAATATTGTAATTTATTATAATTTCGTTGTGCCCAACAAATTTATAATTATTATCGCTCATCATTACGGCAGAGAGCAAAGCTGTAGATGCTCTGCTGACATTTTCCGCTGCGGATGTGCGCTGCCTGCTCGATGGCTTTCCCTCCTACACGCTCCATGCTGATCTCTTTCTCTCTTTCTTTCTCTTCTTCCTTCACTAACAGCACGTTTTGACGCATTTTGTTTGGATTTCTCACTTTTGCTTTCAGTTTCTCTCTCTCCTCCGAAACGTTTCGCTTTTAGTGCATCATTTTGGGGGACATGGTTGCGGCCTCTGCTCTTGCCCCTATCAGCATCAGCCATCAAAGTGCAGCTATCTAGGTTAATGATGATCATTTGCGCTATTCATAATTTGATAACATTTTTTCTTTTTTTTTACTGGCGGCGCTTTAATTTTTTTCCTTGGTTATGATGCACTGTGTTTTTGTTTTCAAAAAATGTATTGCGCAAATGGACCTCCAGTGGTTTTCTGAGTTTATCTTCCGTTGAACTGTGTTTTCTCGAGTGATTTTTCTTGCAAAGATGATTTGGTGGAAGTAGTGTTTGTGACCCCTAAAATTCCTTACTCTACAGCCGCAGTCCGGCAGTTAATATTAGTTTAGAGAAACATTGATGTAACAAATTCAGATCTATTAAATTACCAAGTTTTATTATTGTAAACGTTCCCCACTGCTGGCAATATATTGATTGCCTCACTTCACTTTTGAAGTGCAGCTGCTGCGCTAGTGTTTCTTGATCGTCAGCAAAATCACTTTGTCTAAAGATTGTAACGAGGCCATGAGATTGGGGAATTGTGCCGGCAAGGCAAACTCTTGACGGCCTCTGAAGTGGGCACAAATTAATAACAAGCTCCCAAGCGGTGAGTTGCCAGTAAAAAAGCGAGGCATGGATCAAATTGAGGCGTTATTAATGGACACAGGGCTCGGTCAATTGGTAAATTGCCTCTTTGCTCTTACAATGACGTGCCTGATTGAAAACAAACTGTTAGCACTGCTGTGAGGTGCCAGTCAAATTGATGATGCTAGCTGCTGTTGCTGATGCTGTGCAGTAAAGCTATCCCAAACGATTCATTTTTTGTTAGCAGCTAGTTTTGTATGGTGTTAACTTGCCCTTCTTTCCACCTTTGCCTGATCATCAGTGCATATCTTGACCAGTGGTCCACTTGCTGACCGAAACTGAGTACGTCACTCATTACTAGTCCACTTCATTGTCGGCCTCTCACTGCACTTCTCATTGGGCCATTTGCAATTTCAATTTGCTCTCCATGGACTGCTGCTGCATTTTATAAGGCAACTCCTTGGCCTTTTATTGCACAGGCACCGTTGCAAGGAAAACAGGACAGCAACACCAAAACCGGGCCCTTTGTGGGTTTGCTATTCGATTAATATCAATAAGTGACAGCACGTTCGGTGGTGATCGAGGCCATCGATATATTTGAATTTATCGAGGCCAGCTAGCTCTACTGCAGATGCGTGAACTGTGAACCGGATGCCTTGCAGTAATAGGTCTCTAGCCTGTTTAGTCGTTCTTACTGCGACATTCTGTCGATTGGAACAAATAGCCAAATAGTGTTGGTGTCAGTGCTCTTGCAGGGCACTCTGTGGCACATCTCTATTATGGATAGCCAGCGAATTGCCTCATGCTCACTCCTCTACTCCCCACACAGCTAGCGGGTAATGACAGTTCACTGTAATAGATGTAATCATGGCGTAATGGCAATGCTGTAACCGTTACGAAAAACAGTCCAACGGCAAACAACTAGCAATGCTCCGTTTCTGTCAAAGTCTGCTTAGAGCTGCGCATGCCGTTCACTATCACTTCCTTTTCTCTTTCTTTCTTCACTCTCACTTTTGCTCTTACTTTCTCTTCCGCCGCATCATCGACTTTTGGTTCCTCTGTTCGATCACTTGGCCACGGCTGCACTGCTGTGATCATATTAGCGGTCGTAATCAGAATAAATGGTCCTCTGGCGTCGAGCCCAGCCAGCTTCGTCGTCGTCGTCGTCGTCTTGCCTTGTCTTGACACCGTCTAGTACAAACAGCAGAAAAAAGTCTTTGTCTATCTCTGCGTGCACTTCTCTCCTTTCTGTCTCCATTTTCGTTGTCGTCATTTTTTGTTCTTGACGCACTCTGTTATCGTAGTGGAGAGTACCAAGAGCAATACTGTCTAAAGCTTTAGATTTCTCCTTTCCTGCCAGCTAGGACCAATTCTCAGTGCTCTTTTTGCGCTTCTACTTGTGCTTGCTCACTCGCTCTCAGCTTTGTCTAGTTATCGTTAAATGGCATCGTTAACTTATGGATAGCAAGTCGATTTATTGTTTGTTGTCTCGGTGCAGTAAAGCAGTTTGGAGATTGGCTTGCTACAGCAATCTCTCCCCCTCCCCTCTCTGGCTCGCCCGCCCGCCACCAAACATGGCAGTGAACAAGGGCACCGAAGCAGCTACAAGAACAGTGGCAGACACGGCAACAGCAGTAGGCAAAGCATCACCACGTTTCTTTATCGGCAAACATGGCCAGACAAATTGTAAAAGGCAATAAATAATAATAACCAGTGCACAGCAGTGTCAGCAACGCTGGCCACTGTTCACTGTGCTTCCTCACTTGCAGGCATTGTATCTGCTACTACGGCCGCAAAGTGCCGCACTGCAGACGCCGCCATCGAGTACTGCCAGCAACTTCAAGATCTAGCAGTCATTCCCCTTTTTCTCTTTCCTTTTCTTCCTGGCTGTTTTCTTTGTGCAACTGGCAAAAAGTGCACGGAATTATCTGTAAATAAAAAGATTGCAGTTGTGATACGAGGTGCCTGAAGAGAGAGAATATTGCTTCGACAGATAAGCTTAAAGTAGGGTGAGAAGTGCTGTTCTTTTTTTGTTAACGATATATTTCAAGCACTGATAAAAACGGTAAAGAAGAAGAAGAGCCCTAAAAGAAAAGTGCCTTCAAAGAAGTGAGAAGTGAGATGGAAAGCGATAAATCGATTTCAAAATTGCTAAAATCAAAAATAATAAACAAATTTATTGTAAACAATAAACATTAAAGCACTAAAGTTACAATTGTCCTTTTTTATTCTGCTTAGCAACTGTGTTACATTTCATTTTTGAACAGTGTTTTATTTTTATCACTTTTACTTATTTGTTTGATTGTGTTTCTACTGCTGTGTAACTTTTTGATAAAAATTTGCGCAAACCCAGTTTTGTTGTTTTTTATTATTTAAAGCTCAGCTATAAAGTTTTTAAAGTTTTATTTATAAAAAAATATGACAATACTTGACTAACTTTGAGTTGCAAAAAAGTAATAAGTATTGATTAAAACATTTTTCGACCTACATTCAATTACCAGTTTGATCATTTTTTGCAATTTTAAGAAAAGCATCTGCACTTTTTTAGTACTTTTGTTTACTGTTGCTTAATTTATATCATTACTCATTATTTATTGGTTGTACCAGTGCTAGCCACTTGTTCGCATTGCCTTCCAGTTCATGGTTAGCTGAATCGCCCATTCCAGCTTGCTTAATGGCTTCACAAACTTGTGCTTTATTGTGCGATTATTTACAACTCAGTGCCGATAATTGCTACTGCTGCTGCTGTCAGCATCACTGATCTAGATTTGATGCCAACTTGCAGTTTGTTTTTGCCATCAAAAGTAATTTCTATTTTGGCACAAAGCTTTATTGGCACAATTATTGGAAAAAGGAAAATTTATATTCAGTAATCAGTACATTAAAAATGTAGAAGGTCACATTGAGTAGAAGGGCCTACTGTTGCCCAAAATGAAAAAAACAGGGCAAAGGTTCGCATTGATTGACTGCGCCTGTCAGTTCAAGCCTTCATCAGATGTAGGCCAGAATGTGTGAGTTTGCTATCTGATTGCAGCTAGCAGACATGCATTGTTGTGTCACCAATGCAATGATTGATTTCACAATTTTTTTCCCGTCAAAAGCATTTTTCACAACTCACCGATCGTTTTGCCCGCCATTTGGAAAGGAATCCTCCTATTTTACCTGTTTCTTGTTTGTATTGCACGCTTCACTGGTCTTTTACTTGGTTTCTCATTTTACCACTTCTGTCAAGTTCTATTTCAATTTTAAATCATTGCTATCGCTTGAAAAAAGATACTCTCTCTTGTTCAGTGCACTTTAATTTAGCACAAAAAAGTATAAATCACTTTCTTCTTTCCACTACGGCCATTGCACTGTTTCTAGCACCGGTACACCATTCGGAGATCTAATGAGCGTACCTCAGTGTCGACTTGATTTTAAACTTTGCCTTTTCAAGACGCGCAATCAAGCCAATTTAGGGGCGCATTCTTAGGTGTGCTTGATTGCCAAAACGCCGTCTCGTTTGTTGCTGGCAATGCACTGAACAAAGAAAGACAAAAGAGACACACATTCACAAGAGAAGTGTTAAAGCAGCGAGTATTTCTAATGCTTATGACTCCATGTTAGCCGACCAGATTTGCTTTTCTCTCTGTGTGCGAGTATTGTAATGCTGCTTGGCTAGATTAAATTAATTGCCCTTGCCGGGCCTAATGTGAGATGCCCGAACGGCGCATGTTGTGTTTGTTGCCTGATTCGTTTAATTTGAATTAAATGGGCCTATTTAATAGGGCTCCCTTGTTGTATTCGATTACGACAGCTTTGGCGCCGCCATCTTTCTCCGGCACCATTTCCCCTTTGTCGCTGCTGCCACTACTGCCGTTTGCTTGTTGTCCTCACTTATACTGTTGTGTGCTAATTTTTGCTGTTAACTTTCAATTTCATTTTGCCAAGTTTTACTCATAATTGAATGCACCCGTCGTCTTGAGTTTGAAGTGAGACAACAGCAGCCATTGATTGTGCCGCCCTTTTCTCCTGCTGCCGTTTTCTTGCTGGCCGGCTTTTGATCTAAACTGCCAACAGCCACTACTGCCATTTCTACCAACTTCTTCTGGGCCATTTATTCAGTTGTTGGGCCAACACACAGTGCGCAAATAGTTTTTGGCCCTCTTTTGTTCAAGCCATTCGGCACCACAAAAGACGGGCAAATGTCTGTTGCTGCTGTTGTTGGCGCTTTGTTCATGTGGCTATCAAGTCTCTTGGCAATTTAATTTGCCGGTCAGAGTGTAAATAGTTATGAGCGGCCATTGCGCTTGAAATGGGTGACAATGCGACAAGTCAACTCTCAATGTACAACAAAGTGTCCAAATGTGTTCGTTGTCAAATGAGGCTAATTATTGCCATGCTAATTATTGACTTTGTGACGATTGTTTCACTTGCCAATTAGTGACAGACAAAATGTTCACAGACAGAAGGACAGTGATTTCAGCTGACTACTGTTGAACTAGTCTAAAAGTGTGGGCAGTTCTGGTGTCTTCTGTATTGCACTTTGACTGGATGACATCAGTAATGGTTGCGCTGCGTCCATTCTGACAAGCAGACAAATTGAAAACATCGAATTTTCTACCAAAAAAGAAATGCAGTGAAGTTGCTTTCCTGCCTGTCTGCAACGAGGTGCACAGTGTGTATGACTTGCCCAAGTTGATATAATGTCTCTGGAGAGTTTTGTCATTTTTCTTCAAACTCCCTTGCCAAACCTTTACTGCTCCTTCACGTTCCATCTCATTTTGACTGGGGTAGCGCTGCTCCACTGCACTCTACCCAGAATTGTATCAAATTTAAGTGAACTTTAGTTTTTAACATGTTGATATATTTGGCCGAATTTCATTTGCCAACAAACTCACTTAATATTGGAAAAACTGGGCACTACTGGTGCCAATGCAATCATCTTTTCTTTTTCTTCAGGCAATAACAGCGCCACCCACTTAAAAAACGGTGTTTCTGTCATTTACAAAGTAAAGTAGCTACAATGATCAAGAACTTTAGTTCACCAAATAACATTAATTTCTAATAGAACGGTCAAAATTGTGTGTTTTAGTTTGTTGGTAATTAGACAATGATCTTAAAATGAATGAAAAAGTAGCGTTGAAAAATATCAACCAAGCAAAATCTACATTTGTCGCAGTTACAGGCACTGCCCTTTTGATGGCCAACCCGCCGAGACCTATCAAAGCAAATTGCTCAATCTGTTTTAGACAGTTTCAGACTGCTTCAAATGGTGCCCCAGACAGCGATGAGTCTGTCTCATCTTTTGGCACAACGCAATTAAACTCTTTGCTTGTTTGCGTAATCGAGGCGTATCAAGTCAGCAAAGTGATCTTTACAGTCAAAGTGGCACAAAAAATCTACTGCATGCACGACAGAGTACGCAAAGTTCAAGTGTCATTCTGCTTCGATGAGTTGATCGACAGGTTTGCCAGCTCAGTGCCGCAGTAAAACGTCGTGTCGCCCACAGGGCGAGTGGCCACATTGAGAAAGAGGAGGGGAAGTATCTTTGGACAAAGTTGACAACAAGCGACCACTGAGGAGCGTTGCGTTCTAAATGCACTGCTGCCATTTGCATTTACTTTTAGGTGCCCTGAAACTGCTGCAGTTCTTTTTATTTTCATTAGCTAATTAATTTCAATTACGTAGTTAAAGGCATTTAATTGCATTACAGTACAAAGAAGCTTGCATGTTTGATGTTAGGCAGATGTTTAAAAAAATAAAATTTTAAAAAATTATTATATTTTATCAACAAATAAATTGTAAACCAAAAATTTTTTTTAAACATTACTTAAAATAAACATTTGGTCGTAAAACAATGTTGTTTTTGCAGCTGACACGTGTAAACTTTAATTAAAAAAATTAAAATTATTTTTATTTTTGGTAAAAAATAGTAAAAAAGTGATATCAAACTTAAAAAACAGCCACCAAAAGTCGATCGATCAACTAATTTTTGCCACTTGCAATTATCTTCTCGTCGCCCTTTGCCCTTCAGCCACTATCTCACTCAACTCGATCAGCATTATTGATAATGGCAGTCTTCTTTCCTTTGGTCATTGTGTGTTGCACGTTGTCATTTGTGCACATGACTGCTTCTCATCATTGGCTGTTTCCTTTGTGCTGCTTCTCCCCTTTCTTTTTTGCTAGTTCTCTTACCGCCGCAGGATTAGCACTACCATTGACTACAGCCGATGATTGGCTAGCACCCTCACTGAGCACGGACAATGGCCGTCTATTGGGTCTGTAGGCTGTTAACTGCTGTTCCATCATATTATCGATCCAAAAAAACTCTGCAGATTCCTTTTCACTGATTACTTTCCTTTGTCAAATCACCACCACAGCCATACGCACCAGCAATTAGCATTCTGATAAACTGCTATGCTCAGTAATGATAATTAGCTTCTAAAACCATATTTCTCTAGTAAGTTCCTTATTTTTGCTGCATTTATATTTTTTCAATTTTATTTTTGAAGGTATTGTTTTACTTTGTTTTAATTTTAAAGTTGTTATACTAATTTATATTTTATAATAAATTTGTGACTTATAGTTAAAGCAAAAAACTGGTGTTTTTAGTTCAGTTTTACAGTATAACGAACGCAATGAGCATATGCTAAAGAAACGAGGCGTATTATATTGTGCCTGTACTTGAAAGGGCTCGTTCTGCAAGGACGAACCAGACAACGACAAGTTTAAACGAAGAACGATGTGAACTTTTCATTTCTCCCTCTGTCTTTCTTTCTCTGTTCGTTCAGGACTTGCTTCGTCTCCGGATTGTCCTTTCAACAGTAGCTTTGATTATTTGTAACTTGTTTTCAATGCATGAATGACTTCACTCGAGTTTCGTTTTCAACGGGCTTTGCTTTAGCCCAAATCGCTGCTTCGCCTGTCTACTTTTTCTCTGCACACTAGCACATTTTTCTGCTCATTTTTGCGTTGGTTTCACGTTTATTTTTTCATTCTAAATTTGATGCCTTTTTTCTATTACTTTATAATAGATACAATTGTAGAAGAAAAGGGTTAGTGGCGCTTGTGGCTACCCTAATGACTGATTCAGCTTGCTTTCACTGTTTTTGCTTTCTGCCGTTGTGACTGCCATTAGCATTGTCTTTTCATTCAGCATTCCAATTTGACTTGCAATTGCAAAATTCTCTTTTTGTAAAAACTCATTTTGTTTTGGTGTTTGATTTGTTTAATAAAAAATAAAAACGTTTCAATAAAATGCTCAATTTGATGACGATCTGGCTTGCAAATGACATTTGATAAAGTTAATTGAATTTTAAAAACTTTCTTTGCACATTGTTTGTGACATCAAACTAGCAACAAACCACCAATGAAACAGTAATAGTCTTTTTTCTATTTTTTGTTTTTTAAATAAATTTTTCTCAATTGTTTGTGTAATAGCAACGGCTACTTGATAGCTGTCTATTTGCAAATGACACACAATGCAATGTTGTGAATAAGCTAAATAAAAGAACAATAGAATGACCATTGAAATGAGTTTGCATGCGGATTAGTGCCTTCTTTCTTACAGTAAAATAGATTCCCGTTTTTAACGATTTATAAGTCCACCAGCTCGTTTCAACGTTTCTACTCTATTGTCTTTTTGATTGGCTGCAAGTTTCTACCGCATCTGCATAGCAATCAGCCAAAAGTGGAGCAATGATGCCAGTTGATAAAGAAGTTTATAGACAGAGCATGACTGGCTGGCCTTTTTGCCTGTCGTTGTTCCACTCGCCAATATGACTTGCAAACACCATCTTTTTTTCTATCTACCAAAACATTAACTACAGCCCTGCCTTATCTGCTTTACTTAATTACGGCACATCATCGTGTAATGGTAATGAACACATCACTAAAGACTACAAATTGAAATTATTTGCATATGGCAATGAGGAATTTGCCAAAGCTGATGATAGAATGGCTGTTGCTGCAGGCTGACTGGCAGTTTAGATTCTCTCCTCTTTGCGCCTACTGAATGGCCATTGCGGTCGGTCCTTAATGGCTCATTTAATTGTCGCACTGTTTGACGATCGGCACTGTCGTCTCGACGAATAGCTGGCATCTCTTTTGCTTAACTTAGCTACTCGTTACTCGTTCTCGCTTACAGCATCTGTCAATATTTGCATAATTGCTGCACGCATTTTTGTTTCATTGGCAGTGCACTGCCACTTAATTGATCTCTAATGGGCAACGAAAAGGGAGAGAGGGAGAAAGAGTGAGAGGCACATGCCACTACTGGATATTTTTCTGCCGTACCGCTCTGTGCAGGGCTCTGCTGTATAGCGTCTACACACACACAATGTCAACTCCAATGGGCAGATATATTGAAGACATCGAAAAGCGTCGATCTGCTTGTTCACCCAGAGACAGTATTACTGTGCGCCGCCTGAATTGTGATCGCTTCATTGAAATTCTGCAAACGGCACGCAATCAGTCAGCACCGTCGTCAGTTTGTGTCGTATATGGATTTTAAAATGCACTCAATGCAGCTTCAATGCCAGGGCAAATGGAGAAATGAGAAGACTTTTCCCCGTTGACGCATCTTTCTCTATTTTCTTCTAATGTGTGTTTGAGTACTAATTTGGCTCTGCTTCACTGTCGCTGATTGGCTTCATTGCAAATGACGCTCACAAAAAATGCCTGCTACTTTAGCTGCCTCTTTTCTGATGATCACAATCTAATTTTCAAGGCAATGCGCGGCCAAATTCGATTTACCACCGCGCAGTGAAGCTTTTTTTCAAATCTTTGCACAGTTAGATTTAAATGCGATTTAGTTATGCTGTCTCGTAATAAATACAACTTTAACTTGATTCAGACATATTTACCATTTTTATCAGTTTTTCAATTGCAAAGCATCGTCTTAGATGCGTCAATCAAATGCTCGTTTGTCGTTTGGCTCTGTTCGAGCTACCGAAAAGCAGACACACTACCCAACATTCACTTCCTTTTCATTTCTTGTCTCTTCTATGTGCCTTGCACATCAGCACTGAGCAAGTAGAGCACTGAAATCGCCTTGAGATAATTACCTCAACTTTAACTTTAACTTAACTTTATTTGGCGCATTTTGGTCGTCCTTTACTACCGTGTGTTGCCTTTTGCCTTTCATCAGTGGCAATTGAGTTGTTTCTTCGGGTGTCTCCACGCACACATACACACTTTTGCCTTCACTCTACTCGAATCGCCATCTATTATTATCGCGCCCGCGAAAACGGCTCTAGCCACACACTTAGCTGAATCGCCATGCTAGTAGAGCCGCAGTGCGTGTGCTCTTCGGTGTTTTGCTGTCTCTCTGCCCAGTGGTCTTTCCTCTGTTGTTCACAATTATAGATTGTCCATCGAAATTGGCCCTATCAATTGGAAGCAATTTGTGTCTGCCTGTCTCCTACTCTCTCTCCGTTTTTCTGTCTTTTTCTGTGGGCCACCACCGCCACCAGCAGCCGCCGCCGCGCTTTTTGCCGTGCTTAAATCAATTCGCTTCAATTCTCGTCCATCGTGTAAGGGAGGGGAAGCTAGGGTGCCAAAAAAGTTGCAATTGGCGGCCAAAGACGGGCATTTGTCTGCCTGTATGTGTCGAGCACAGGCAGTCTATGTCTGTGTCGGTGTCTGTGTATGCCTACTGTCGAACACAGACAGGAAACAAGTTGGCCAATTAAGTTTACTCACAAACGGACCAATTTAAAACTAGCATCAACGCTCTAGATGTTGTGTGGGTAAATGTGTGTGTGTGTGTGTGTGTGTGTGTCTATTGGCTGACTGAGCAGAAGGATATCAATTATACTTTTTAGCAGTATTTCTAATGGCAGCTGAGCAGACCAGTGCACTTGAAATCAAGCTGAAACCAAATAGTCTATCACTCCCTGTAGTTTAGCAACAATTCAAATTGACCGTAATAACAATCTTGGCAACACATGTGTTTCTTTGGTCTGTTAGATAATAAACTGACTAAATTATTTTTTTCAGCAAGTAAAAAATAAGTTTGTTTACTTTTGGTGTTAATTTTTTATTTTGCTGAATGTTGTTTTCCCACTTTCTTTTTCTAACCAAAACTGTTTGTGTTTGCTTTGGGTATTAGTGCCAATCGCCTATTGATCAGCAGATAAGTATTTTCCATTTTTTATTGACTATGTTGCCACTTTTAGTTGCTCTTTTTTTCTAGAGCTCACTCTGCACTCAAACAGAGCAAACCATCTGGGGAAATTAAAATGCAATTGTCTTCGCTGCGTTCAGTGATAAGTACTTAAGAGTAAAACTTATTATAAGTCAATCGGAAAAGGGCAAGTAAAAATATGTGTGCTCAATGCTAGCGTGGGCTTGATCACGATTAGACAAAACTCTGATTAGATGCTGTACATTATTTTCAGCACTCTTTTCATTCTGTATTCCATTGCTAAATCCAAATTACTTCATTAATTTTTCAGTCATTTGTGTGAGTTCGTTAGTTGAGGAACTTCAAAGAATCTTTCTTTTTCACTGTCTGTGTGTTTGTCTGCTGGTCTGACTGACTGGACAAATGAAGTGTCTAGCTTCTCGCTAAGACAAGCTTTAATTCCTTAGCGCTCGTAGCGAACATAGCAGTAGTCACATTTGGTGATTTATTGTTTGTCATTTACCGCAGGGTGGCCACACAAGGGATTGCCACCACACCGATTGTCATCATCATCTACAAACACATACGACAAACAGAAAAGGTGGTTATGCAAACAAGCCATACTGCTGTGAAAGTGGACGCGTCCATGTGAACACTGCCGCATCTGCAAGTTGTATTTCTCATTAATTCGCAAGTGTCCCAACCGGAAGTGTGTAACCTCAAGAACTTTTTCTGGTTCGTATACAGTGAGGCTGGTTTCTGTTGTTTCTGTGGTTGGCAGAGAAGAGACAGTGCAGTGCACTGCAAGGCCTGAGTGTGTCAGTGATCACTGGGACTAAACTTGACTGGGCATTGGCAGGGAAACGATGACTGTCACTGCTATTGGATGCAGACACTGTGCCCAGGGTACATTCCTCGAATAATTCACACATCACAACCACACAAACACCGTTTCGGTTTCTATTCTTGATCGTCGCTTTCTGAGCTGAGCTATCGGGAACGCATATCACATTGGTCTCTGCCAATTGTCTGCTCTCTGCATCGCCAAAGTTTACGACTGAACTTTTGTGTCGTCTTTTCTCTTTTGCTTTTGTATTAGCGTTCATTGCATTTCTCTGTCTCTCTCCCTCTGTTTCAGTGTTTCGCTTGTTTCTTGCCATTGCAAACTATGCTAATAACAGACCCTCAATGTGCTTCTCTCTCTCTCTCTCTCTCTCTCTCTCTCTCTCTCTCTCTCTCTCTCTCT